>Ga0315903_10005232_pt1 | contig 16972 bp, 16 predicted proteins | sample LakEriMetagenome_7_FD_203524 | JGI IMG/M metagenome (GOLD analysis project Ga0315903, IMG submission 203524) | Freshwater fungal communities from buoy surface, Lake Erie, Ohio, United States - Buoy 2 MA119 | ecosystem: Environmental > Aquatic > Freshwater > Lake | place: USA: Lake Erie, Ohio...
AATTACTTGCAATTTATGTGCTCATAGGTTCTGCTGCCACAATAGCCAGACTAATTCCGGTCAAAACCTCTTAAGGCAAAAAAGCCAGATAATTTTATAGGTCAATATCGGACATATTTAAGCCATAAAAGCAGATTGTCAGTCTTTGTGTATATGCTTTTACTAAACAACTAAATAGTGGATATAGCCTCGGAGAGGCTAAAAGGCACATATAACGAGTCCTCTATCGACCACTTGTAACACCTCGAGATCGAATTTTTCAAATTGTTAAAATAATTTCATGGATCTCGACAAGGTCATTCTCTACTACGCTTTCACCCCTATTTCTGATCCACAAGCTGTAATGCTGTGGCAAAAGACTTTGTGTCAATCCTTGAACTTAAAAGGAAGAATTATTGTTTCAGAACAAGGTATTAATGGCACCCTGGGTGGCAAAATGATGGATCTAAAAAAATACACCAAAGCCACAAGAGAATATGCAGGGTTTCAAAAGATTGATTTTAAATGGTCAGAAGGCACAGGTAATGATTTCCCTAAATTAAAAATAAAAGTAAAAGAAGAACTAGTTTCATTTGGAATCTCAAATGAAATAAAAGTTGATCAAAACGGAGTCATTGGTGGTGGTAAGCATCTTCGAGCTGAAGAAGTAGACAAACTTGTTGCACAAAGACCAGATGATGTTGTCTTTTTCGATGGTCGAAATTCCTTTGAAGCAAAGGTGGGAAGATTTAAAAATGCGGTAGTTCCAGAAACCTCAACAACAAGAGATTTTGTGGGAGTAATTGAAAGTGGCAAATACGACCACTTAAAGAATAAAGCTGTTATCACTTATTGCACTGGCGGCATTCGTTGCGAAATATTATCTGTCCTAATGAAGAACAGAGGCTTTCAAGAGGTTTACCAAATTAAGGGCGGGGTTGTGAGATACGGGCAAAAATTTGGTGATGACTCATTGTGGGAAGGTTCCTTGTTCACTTTTGATGATCGCTTAACTCTTGATTTTAGTGATCACACCAAACTATTAGGAAATTGTGCAAGATGTGAAGCAAAGTCTAAATCTTTTAGAAATTGTTTGAATGAGAACTGTCATCAATTAGTTTTATTGTGTGATGCGTGTTATACCAATCATAAAGGTTTGCCTTGTAAACATGATCGTGAATTTAAGGTAAACAAGGAACTAGTTGGTTAAAACTGTTCTAGTAAACTGGGTTTAAAGGCTTTTTGCCACTCAAGATTTCTAACGCATTGTTTGCAGCAGTTGTAGCCATTGCTGTTCTTGTTTCAACTGTTGCCGATCCCAGATGAGGTAATAACACTACGTTGTCTAGTTTGAGTAATTTTTCATTAACTTTTGGTTCATTTTCATAAACATCTAATCCTGCTCCAGCAATAGTTTTGTTAATTAATGCGTTAGCTAAAGCTTCTTCGTTCACAATTGGCCCTCTAGCAGTATTAATCAAATAACTTGTTTTCTTCATTTTTGATAATTGTTCATCAGAGATTAAATGATGAGTTTCAGTTGAGTATGGGCAATGAAGTGAGACGATATCGCTTTGTTGTAATAATTCATCCAGGCTGACATATTGTGCTGATAGTTCTTTTTCAAGCTTTTCTTCAAGTCGATTTCTTCTGGTGTAAATAATCTTCATGCCAAAACTTTTAGCCCTTAAAGCAGTGGCAATACCAATTTGTCCCATACCCAAAATTCCCAAAGTTTGATTTTGAATGCTTGAACCCAACATGTAAAACATCCCCCAAGCCCATGGGTCTTGGTTTCTTATGACACGTTCACCTTCACTAAGTCTTCTGGTGGTCATCAAAATCAGTGCCATTGCAATATCTGCTGTTGCATCAGTTAAAACACCAGGAGTATTTGTGACTAAAATATTTTTATTTTTACAAGCTGCTACATCAATGTTGTTGTAACCAACAGCCACATTGCAAACTGCTTTTAGATCATTACCTGCTGAAGTTAAAACTTCTTCATCAATTTTTTCTGTCAACAAAGACACAATTACATTTGCACCTCTTACACGCTTTAAGAGCTCATCGCGTGGAATTGGAGTTTCTTGCCCCCAACTGATTACTTCATGGGATTTCTTCAACATCTCTAGTGCAACTTCAGGAATTTTTCCTGTGACAACTATTTTTGCCACGCTTATGCGATCCACTTACCCATCAAACCAAGTCCCTCTTCGATTTGATCTTTGTTGATGCCTGAAAAAGCTAAGCGAATATATTTTCTCTTTTCATCACTTTGTGGTCGACCAAAGTGAAGTCGGGTGCAAAATGAAACACCAGTTTTATGCAAAGCATCCTGTGCAAAATCAGCTAATTCGCTAATTCCTTTTCTTTCCATAGCTTCAGTCACATCTGGAAATAAGTAAAATCCTGCTTCAGGTGTGTGAACACTTACCCCAGGCATCTTGTTTAATAACGAAATAGCAGCGTCTCGTCTTTCTTTTAAAGTGTTTAACATATCTGGAATGTTCGATTGATCACCTTTAATTGCTTCAACACCACCGTATTGAATGAAATGTGTGGTGCAGGATTCATCATTGGTGTTTAATTTTGCAATGTTGTTAGCAAGTTCTAGCGGGGCAATTGCTGCACCTAGTCTCCAGCCGGTCATGGCAAATTTCTTTGAAAACGTGTAAAGAATGACTGTTCTTTCTAACATTCCTGGAATTTGAGCAATTGATTTTGATTTACCAGAAAATCTCATTTCAAAATAAGCCTCATCAGATAAGACCCACAGATTGTGCTTAATTGCAATTTCAGCTAGTGCTTCTCTTTCTGCATCTGTGGACTCAGCCCCATTTGGGTTTTGTAGATCGTTATACACAATTGCTTTTGTTTTAGGAGTAATTAAAGATTTGATTTGTTCTAAATCAATGTTAAAACCAGTACTTGATGGAACATATCTATATGGTTTTGCAACTCCCCCAAAATACTCAATTTGGCTTTCATAGATTGGATAACCAGGATTTGGATACAAAACTTCATCACCTGGGTTCATGATCGTTTGGATGAATTTAGTGATTACTGGCTTTCCACCAGGTTGCACAATTACGTTAGCTGGTTCAAATTTTAAATTTCTTCGTACACTGACATCTTCTGCTAGGGCTTCTCTTAATTGAGGAATACCAGCGGCTGGGCAATAACCAGTTTTGCCATCAGCAATTGCTTTATTCATGGCCTCAACGATATTTTTTGAAGTGGGAAGATTTAAATCACCAAGATGAAAAGGATAAATTTTATTTCCTTTAGCATTCCATTCGGCTGCTGCTAATGAAACTGCAAAAGCGGTTTCGGTTCCTAAATTTTCCCGACGGGTTGCTAATTGCATCATGAATCCTTTTGCATTCGAAGAACTGATGGGCTCAAGGCTAGCAGTCAGCATTTAGTCAAACAATGCACTATTTCAGCAGTTTCACATGATGAAAAACTTGCGTGTGACTCAGTAACCAGCCATTGCCAATAACTCATTTGCCCCGAAGGCAAAAACGTTTAAATCAAGTCCACCGCGAGGAATGCCATATGCAGGCCCATTGCCGCGATCGGTGTATTGCCAGAAAGTCCAATTTAGATCACAGGCAGATGCACTCCACACAGTTCTAATACAACCACCAGATGGAGTTGAGGCAGGATTTGAAGTTTGTGAATAATTTGCAACCCACAATGGATTATTTGCTAATTGCGAACTTGTTAAATAATTCCTAAGAAAGTTGAGATTGGAATAAACAATTGCATTTTTACCCGTTCGCTCTTTTACCCTTGTCACAAAACCTAAAGAGAAGTTTGTGACCACTGCAGCACTAGTTCCAGATGGTCTTGAAAATGACTCAATATCCAAAACTATTGGCAAGACTCCAGGAACCAGACCACCTAAAGAATTTAAATGGTCAATTGGTAAGTCAGCTTGTTGTTGTCCTGCCCCAAAAGCAGCATCAGCACTAATTCCACGGGGAATTAAAGCTGCGTGATAAATACCTGTGAGTAATCCTGCCTCTCGTGCTGCAGGAAAATCAATGGAAGACCAATACTTGGCAGGTGCAGCACCTAGTGGATTAGAGTCAGTTCCTTTTATAAATAAAAATCTCACTCCAGCTTCATACATTTTGACAAAGTTAATTGGTGCATTACCGGCATGTTGCCAGCGAGAAATATCTGAACCAAGAATTCTGTCTCCTGGTCCAACACGTGCTGCAACGTTAGCCCTATTTCTGGACAAACCTGCCAAAACGAGCTTTTTTAATATTGTTTCTTGGTTGGCAATAATTTTCTTAATCTTTTCTGCTTCTTCAGCAGCCCTAGCGCGAACTTTCGTTAACTCAACAACAATTTCTGCTGATCTTGCCTTCTTTTCAGCAATTTCTTTCTCCCTAACTTCTAATTCTTTTTCCTTAATTTCAAGGGCAGCTTTATCATCGTTTAGTAATTTAATAATTTTGCTGCTGTTTGCGAGCAAGGATTGTAAAGAGGCAAACGTAGAAAGTGCTTCATTAGAGTCAGCAGAGGATAAAATAGCCTCCACTAAATAGAGTTCCTGTTGCGTGCCATCAATGAAAGTTGCCCTGACTAAATCATCGATTTGAGATTGAATTCGAGTGATTTCTTCAACTAACGCTTTTATCTCAGCGATGATTTGATCTCGTTGTCTTTGGGCTTCCTCAAGTTCAGCCCTAATTTTTCGATCCTCAGCAATAGCTGCATTTAATTCATCAGTGGTTTGTTTCAAAACTTCTTGGGCAGCTTTAAGTTCTTTTTTACTTTCAGCAATTTCTGCTCGGGCATTATCAATTTCTGCATCGCGAGGCATCGGCATAGCCGAGGCTGTGGAGGTGTGGGTAAAGACTAAAACCAATAAAAATATGAATATTTGTTTACTTAACCTGATTTTTAATCCCACCCTTAACACTATGCCACATCGACCTTTAGTTAAAACGGACTTGAAATTGTGGGAAATATTTCATTTTCATGCCAAGATGAGTAGGTAAGAACTCATCTAAAGGAGCATTTCAATGGGTGAAAAATCCAAGGGTCAGGTTAATAAGAAGAAACCTGCCGCAAAATCATTGAAAGAAAAAAGAGCAGCGAAGCAAGAAAAGAAAGCTGCTAAATCTAACCAGGGCTAGAAAAGAAAGTTACTTTTCTACCACAACAGGTTCTGCTGGGGTTTGTGCAGCAGGATCTGTTGTTTCTGTTGTAGGTTCAACTTTCCAGGCACGTGTTTGTAGCCAAGTCACTGGATTGATTGTTTCGTCTTTTGTGTTATGAGTTTCAAAGTGAAGATGCGAACCGGTGGTGTGACCAGATGCTCCCACCAAACCAATCTTGTCCCCCACTTGTAAGTAGTCACCTTTTTTAGCAATCCTTTTCGACATGTGCGCATACCAAGAAGTTGTTCCATCTGAATGTTCCATAATTATGAGTCGACCGTAAGCATGTTTCCAACCAGCAAAAATTACTTTTCCTTCCACAACTGCTTTGATAACAGTTCCCCTAGGGGCACGAATATCAATTCCGTCGTGTCTTCTGCCTGCCCAACGTCTACCTTTTTGGTTATATACAGCAGAGATTTCACCAATGACTGGCATCTTGTAAGGAAGTTTTCGACTGCTAGTTCCGCGAGCAGGTTGTTTACCACGTTGACCTTCTGGAATTAATGTTGCTGCTTGTTCAGGATTTAATTGAGCAGCGACTTCATCTGCTGTGGCTTCGTCATATTCTTTTTCAGATTTGTTGGCAGCTCTTTGAGCTTCTAGGGCAATAAAAATTTCGTTCCAACCAATTGGTCCAAGGGATGTTCCATCTACAAAGTCATTGTTATCGGCATAAAACTTAGCCACGGCTCTGGTTGTTGCTGGACCGTATTTACCATTTGAAACTGGAATGTCATAACCGAGTTCAATCAAGGCAGCTTGCATTTTTTTAACCGAACTGTTTTCAGCACCGGTTTGCAGTGCGGATGATCCTGGATAACTAGGAATCCCCTCTGCGTAAGCAGGTGAGATTGAGATTGTGCTGGCTAATAGTCCCGAAATCGTCAGGGTAACCAGGCGTCTTTGAAGGCGCATAGTTATAGACCATACCAACAACCTGGACTTTTGTAGCCTCCAAGGCGCGCTACTGGGGAAAAACTAGGGTTTGATGCTCACTTCAAGGCGATTTGAGTCATCTGCTTGGCAGCCATTGCTCATGGGAACCTCAAGTAGACCTTTAACCCCGCTCAAGACCACAGCTCCGGCTGGAACTACTGAGGTCACAAAAACTGTTTGTCCGGTTTCAAAGCACCCAACTGGTGTTGATGTTGTGGAATAAAGTTTTTTGTCAGGTGATTGATAATTTCCAGTGGTGGCAATCAAAGATTTAGTGTTATTCCCACCAGCCACATTGGTAACAGCTAATTGGATTATCCATTGTCCTAATGAATCTTGGTAAACAATGCCTGAATCCATCTGCACACCTTTACCCCAATAAACAGCCTTGATGTCATTGGCATATTGCCAAGTTACTTTTGGTAAAGACTTGATGCGTTCAGCGAGTTTTACTTTGCTACCACCTGCGCTGCTAATTGACCAAGAGGTGATTTTGCCTGATTTATTGAATTTGAAGTCGGTGTAAGTTCCTGAAAATCCTGGAACAGCAGTTGTTAAAACAACTTTGCCATTTGTGATCTTGGCGCTACCTAATGCAGCATTTGCTGGAGTAATTCCTAAAGGTCTACCCACCGTGGAAATAGAGCGCATGTACTTTTCAGTTGAGTAATAGTTTTGAACAAAACTTATAGCCAAATCGGCAGCTCCCGAGACATGCTTTTTGCTGGAACTCATTGAATCTGGATTACTGGAAGCTATTGCTTTGAAAACTGCGGCCACTTTTGCTTGCTGCGCTTTAGTTAAAGCAGTAGCTGCTTGGGCAGGTGCAGTCAAGCTGGAAAGCACTAAAAATAAAGACAGTATTAATGCAGAGGATTTGAAGTGTTTAATCATGTTAAAGATGTTACTCCCGTGGTTTAGACTTTGCATAGGGGCAACACGCAAATCTATCCCCTAGGTTTGCCAGAAAAGTTACATCCACTGATGGCCTCTAATTTGAAAGGAACAGGACCTAAAAATGCTAGTTATTTCACCTGGTCCTGAAAAAGTTATTTCAGACCTAGATTTAATTGATTTTTATCCCTGGCCTAATAAACCTTGGATCAGAGCAAATATAGTTCAAACAATTGATGGTGGCGTAACCGATAAAAATGATAAAACTTTAGAAATCAGCACTGAAGAAGATAAACAAATATTTAGATTACTAAGACAACTTAGTGAAGTAATTTTGGTCGGTGCAAGAACTGCACAATCAGCACCTTATTTAAATATCAAAGTCAATGAGAAAAATCAAGAATTAAGAAAGAAACTTAGACTTGCCAAAAAACCTAGATTAGCCATAATTTCAAACAACCTTAATATCACTAAAGAATGGTTTAAGTCAAGAACAGATGATGAGCAACCTCTTGTCTACACAAATCAAAGCAATGACTCAAACATCAAACCTTTCATTGGTTTAGCCGAATTCGTATTCTGTGGGCAAATGCAAGTTGATCTAAGAAGTGTCAAACAAGACCTTGTTAGAAGATCATTTAAAAGAATACTTTGCGAAGGTGGGCCAACTTTACTTCACGGCCTTATTAATGAAAACATCCTTGATGAATTAGATCTTTCCATTGTTGCCAAATTCTCAGAAAACCCAAATATTACCTCTATTGTTGAGGCTAAAAAATTTAGAATCAACCCAACTTTTAAGCCTCTGCATGTTTTGCAAGAAGATCAAACTATATTTGTAAGATACTTAAACGAAGGGCGCAAATTTTAAATGAGTGAAATTATTTCAAACACCAAACCAGATGGTCAGCCCTATCCTGTTCAAAAAACTGATGAGCAGTGGAGAAAAGAATTATCTGATTTTGAATACCATGTTTTACGAAATGCTGGAACTGAACCAGCTTGGAGTGGAGAAATTCAAAAAGGTGAAAATCTTACGTACTCATGTCGAGGCTGTGGAGCAAAACTATTTACTTCAAATGAAAAATTTGATTCAAGATGTGGTTGGCCATCATTTTGGTCACCTCTGGCTAAAGAAGCAATTGTGGAATTACCTGATTTCTCCCTTGGTCAAAAAAGAGTTGAAGTTCGTTGTGCCACTTGTGGATCACACCTAGGTCATGTTTTTGAGGGCGAAGGTTTTTCTACCCCTACAGATTTGAGATATTGCATAAACGCAGTTTGCTTGCAACCTGCAGATTAAAAACTCTCATCTCGGCGTTTCATCACTTTAGTCACACCTGTAACACTTAAAGTTAGTTCAGTGAAATTAGAAAATCCTCAATTTGAACAACTAGTTCAAGAAGTGCGCACTTGCCCATTAAGACCTGAGATTTCAACAGAAGAAGTTCCAGCACCAATGCGCCTTGCTCCTTATTCTTTAGCAATAGCAGCAGAAGTATTAGAAGGAGAAGATGATTTAAGTAATGGCCGTTTAGTTTTACTTTTTGATCCTGCAGGTGTTGATGCCTGGAATGGCACAACCAGACTTGTTACCTTCACCAAAGCTCGTCTTGAAGCAGATTTAGCTAATGATCCACTACTTACTCAAGTTGGTTGGAGTTGGTTACTGGATTGTTTTGAACACAGAAAAATAAAAGCTCAAGAACTATCTGGAACTGTGACAAGAACATCATCAGATTCATATGGTGAATTAGATTCTCACCCTCTTGAGGGAACAATTGAAATTCGAGCCTCATGGACAGTTTCAAGTGATCTTGGTTTGCACGTTGCTGCGTGGGGAGATTTATTGTGTCAAGCCGCAGGATTACAACCACTTCCTCAAGGAATGGCTCGTATCAAAAAAGTTTTATAAATAAGGAACCTTTAAAGAGAGTTTTTTCGTCCTAAGTTTTATCTTGAAACCAAAAATCACAGCATTAATTGCCATCAACTCACAAGATATTTCAAAATATCATTTGATCTGTAAAAACAGTGGCGTTACTCATTGGATAAATCTTATCAACAGTAATCACATTAGAAATCACATTAGAAAAAATGGTCCAACTCAAGTTTGTTTAATTGAGGAAAAAATCGGAGCAAAAGATGGTGTAACTCTCTTTCAAGAATTAGCTAATGCAGGTTCTGAAAACATAATATTATTTAGTAAAAAACCAGATCTAGCACGTTTGAATCAAATTTTGAAAAAGGATATAAGGGCTATCATCTTTAAAGAACAGCTTGCGATTCCAAAAAGCAATTGGAATCTAACAAAATTAGAAAAATTACTTGTTCAAGATCTATCTTTAGGGATGAGTCTGCAAGTAGTAGCACTTCATTTAAAGATTTCTGGGTCAAAAACTAAATCCCTACTTCGTAATATTAGGAAAAAGAGTGGTATCTATGACCGAAGTTTGATCGTGGCGCAAGCCTTGAGAGATGGTGTGATTGGCTAGTTACCTATGTCTGAGTCGTTGGAAGAAATAGCTTTAGAAGAAGCAGATTTTCTCACACACATTACTAAGCCCATCAGAAATTATGAATTAATTGATAACCAAGAATCATTAATAAATTGTTGTGAAAATCTTGAAAAAGACGAACAGCCCTATGCAATAGATGCCGAAAGAGCCTCTGGTTTTAAATATTCGCAACGCGCCTATCTGCTTCAAATTTCAAGTGCTACTTCGAATATTTATTTGATTGACCCAACTTCAATAAAAGATTTAACTCCTTTAAGACAACTGCTAAATAACAAGTCTTGGATTTTGCATGCTGCCACCCAAGATTTACCTTGCTTGTTTGAACTGGAATTAAAACCTGGAGAAATTTTTGACACTGAACTTGCAGCTCGCTTATTGTCACTTCCTCACGTTGGATTAGGTGGTTTATTGGAAGATGAATTGCAAATTACTTTGGACAAAGAACATTCAGCAGCTGACTGGTCAAAAAGACCCTTACCCCAAGATTGGTTAGTTTATGCAGCCCTTGATGTGGAATTTCTTCACCAATTAAGAAAATCTCTAACACAGAAATTAATTGATAACAACAAACTTAATTTAGCCCAACAAGAATTCAAAGCGCTTTGCTCCTGGCAAAGCCCAGGTTTAAGAAATGATCCTTGGCGAAGAACATCAGGAATGCACGAAGTAAGAGGTGGACAGGACTCGGCCATTGTTAGACAACTTTGGTTAAAAAGAGATGAAATTGCACAGCAAAGAGATATCGCAGCGGGCAGAGTTCTAAATGATGCTGGAATTATTGAGATTGCAGCAAAAAAACCCAAAACCGTACAGGAATTAAAAGATTTAGCATCAATAAAATATCGTCCTGCAAAAAATGATGCAGTAATTTGGTTTGAACAATTACAAATTGCTTTGCAATTAAGTCCTGGCCAGTGGCCAGTTAAACAAAAAAGTGCTGAGAGCTACCCTGCTCCCAAATCTTGGTTAGAAAAAAGACCTGAGGCATATCATCGTTTGCAATTTGTGAAAGCACAGTTGCATAAATTAAGTGAAGAATTACTAATTCCAGTTGAGCATCTCTGCTCACCTGATTTAGTAAAAAAATGGTGCTGGGATAAACCAACTGATCAGTTAGAAACCATAAGTGAATGGTTGATTTCTCAGGGGGCCCGTGACTGGCAAGCGCAAAATCTCGCACCAGTATTACTTTCGTCATTAGACAACCCCAAGGTTGACTAATTCTGCGCCCTGAGTTAGGTTTGACTTAGCGTCAGATTTAGCCAACCCAGGAGTTATGAAAATGAGATTTCGAGCTGTTTTTGCTGTTGGCTTGGCCGCACTAACCATCTCCGGTTGCACAATGGCATCCGATAATTCAGCAATTGACCAAGAGCAAATCGAAAATTCTACTATCACGGTTTATTCAGGGAGAAATGAAAATTTTATTTCTCCTTTTTTTGATGAATTCACTGCTCAAACTGGAATAAAAATTGAAGCTAGATATGGAGATTCAGCAGAGTTAGCAGCTTTATTACTTGAAGAAGGGAAAAACTCCCCTGCCGATGTTTTCCTGTCACAAGATGCAGGAGCAATTGGTGCTGTTGCAGCTCAGGATTTATTTAAGACTTTGGATTCCGGTGATATATCTGTTGTATCTGAGCAATTTAGAGATCCAAATTCTAAATGGGTAGGAATAACCGGACGTTCCAGAATTATTGCTTATAACAATAAGAAATATTCAGAATCTGATTTACCAAAAACTATTGATGAACTGTTAGACCCTAAATGGTCAGGAAAAATTGCAATTGCCCCAACCAATGCTTCTTTTCAAAGTTTTATTACAGCTGTTGTTCAACTTCGTGGCGAAGAAAAAACCCTTGAATGGCTAAAGGGATTAAATACCAATAATCCACAAATGTTTGAAAAGAATTCTCAAATGGTAGAAGCTATTGACCAGGAAGTTGTTGATCTAGGTTTAACAAATCATTACTACGTGGCGGAAGTATCTCAAAATCTTGGTAGAGAAATAAATGTTGGCATTAGTTTCTTTAACAATCAAGATGCAGGAAATCTATTAAACGTATCGGCTCTTGGAATTTTGCAAACGAGTAAAAAGCAAGAACAATCGTTAAAACTCGTAAAGTACCTACTAAGTAAATCTACTCAAGAAAAATTTGTAAATGAAACATATGAATACTCTCTGCTCAATGGAGTCGCAGCACCCACAGGACTACCTCTGTTAGATCAACTTGGAATTCCAAACGTGCGACTAGGTCAACTCACAGATGTTGCAAAAACCCAAGAACTTCTAATCACAAGTGGGCTCCTATAAATAAAACAACGACAAAAATCCCTAGAGCAATAAAGGGATTAAATAAGCCTCCAAAGTTCTTGGGGGCTTTTGCCGTATTCAGTTTAATTCTGATACTTATACCTTTAATTTATCTGGTAGTTAGGTCAAGTGAAAACGGATTCAGCGGAATTATCAATGTCTTATCAAGACCCAGAATTTATTCAATTATTTTCACTACTCTCTCGTTATCAATTCTTGTTGGAATATTTGCCTTAGTTCTAGGAGTTTTTACCTCTTGGTCAATATCTAGAACAAATGTCATATTTAGAAAATTTTGGTTACTGTTACTACCAATTCCACTTGCAATGCCTTCGTATGTTTTGACCTACAGTTGGATTACTTTAATTCCAACTTTGCAAGGCTTTTGGTTTGCAGTCGTTGTCCTAAGCTGTGCCAGTTTTCCATTTGTTGCTATTCCAGTTTATGCAAATTTAAAAGCTATTGATTCTTCTCAAGAAGAAGTGGCAAGAACCTTAGGATTTAATACTTGGGGGATATTTCTCAAAGTTTTATGGCCGCAAATTAGACCAGCTGCATTTTCAGGAAGCTTATTGGCAGGACTCTACTCTCTTAGCGAATTTGGAACAGTTGCAATTCTCAAAGTTGATACACTGACAAGATTGATTTTTACAACCTATCGAGCCACTTATGACAGATTAAGTGCAGCAACAATTTCTATCTTATTGCTACTAGTGAGTCTTTTTGTTGTTAATATTTCTAGAAAATTTGCTGGTACAAGTTATAGAAGTAAAATTGGTCCAGGAACAAGTCGACAATCAATTATTTCAAATATTGGCAAATTCAAGTATTTGTCTTTCTCACTATTGACAATACTGAATGCTTTCATAATTGGTGTTCCCAGTTATGTACTGATTACCCGAAGCCTAAATGTTCGACAGGAATTGGATTTCAGCCAACTATTGAATGCATCGCTTAATACAATTCAAGTTTCTTTTGTAGGAGCAACTTTAGCTTTATTACTTGCTGTGCCACTTGGAATTTTAGGAGCGCGTTTCAAGACAAAACTTGCCAACAAAATTGAGTCAACAATTCTCATCACCCATGCGGTGCCCTCAATTGTGATAGCACTTTCACTTGTTGCGCTAAGTGTCAAATGGCTTCCTTTTATCTACCAAACAATTTTTCTACTAGCTATTGCCTACGCCCTTTTATTCATGGCTAACTCAATAGGAATAGTGAAGGCCAATATTTCTAAAGTTTCAACGCAATTAGAAGAAGTATCAAGATCTTTAGGAAAGAATTACTTGAGCACTTTATTTAAAGTGACGATTCCAGTTGCGCTACCTGGGATTCTTTCGGGATGGTTGCTAGTTTTTGTGACTGCAATGAAAGAACTTCCAGCAACTCTTATTTTGAAACCAACTAGTTTTGAGACCCTTTCGACTCAACTCTGGACTGCTACATCAATCAGTCAATACGCTCAAGCAGCTCCATATGCCTTGCTGCTTGTTGTTATTGCTTCAATACCTTCCTACCTGCTTAATCGAAATAATGATTCTGTAAGAATGGAAGACAGATAACATGACATTTTTACAAATTGATAACCTAACAACAAAATATGGCAACACAACTGTTCTAGATTCCCTAAACTTAGATGTTCAAGCTGGATCCTTGGTCTCAGTCTTGGGACCTTCTGGTTGTGGTAAGTCAACACTTCTGCGATCAATTGCAGGCTTTGTTCCACCAGTCTCAGGAACAATAAGAATTGCCGGAAAATTAATGAGTGTTTCTAGTGTTCTGGTTCCACCAGAGAAAAGAAATATTGGTTATGTGCCTCAAGAAGGTGCACTTTTTCCACATTTGAATGTAGAAAAAAATATTTCATTTGGACTCAAAAATGATTCTGACAACAAGAATCGAGTTAATGAAATTTTAAGAATTGTTGGCCTCGTTGGTTTTGAAAAACGAATGCCAAATCAATTAAGTGGTGGGCAACAGTTTCGAGTTGCCATTGCACGAGCTCTTGCCCCTAAACCAGCTTTAGTTTTACTAGATGAGCCTTTTGCTGCACTAGATGCAGGCCTAAGGGATGATCTAAGGGTTGAAGTCAAACAAATTCTGACTCAAACTAATGCCACAGCAATCCTTGTTACTCATGATCGGGAAGAAGCATTAGTTATGGCTGATTACGTTGCCGCAATGAAAAATGGAAAAATTATTCAATTTGGAACTCCTCATGAGGTTTACAACTCACCTGTTCAACCAGATGTTGCATTAAGCACTGGTGATTCAATTGTGATTCCAGCTGTTAAAGATGGTCAGGGCAATATCTACACAATTTTTGATGAATCAATTCCTGAAAATGGTGTTCAAGGAGAAGTTGTAATTAGGCCTGAAGAAATTTCTATCACTGTTGATGCTAATAATTTTAATGCCACAATCACAGATATTGAATACTTTGGTCACGATGCTTTAATTTATTTAGAAATGAAGAAAGACCATAAATCACGAATTAGTACGCGCATTAGTGCCCCAATTGAATTTAAAGTGGGACAAAAAGTGCTAGCCAAACACGCAGCTCAATTGAGATGGTTTAGTAAAAACTAGTTTTTGTAAGAACTTTCAGAACGCGCATTATCAAGTCTTGCTAAAGCTTCAATTATTTCTCTTGAAATATCTTGTGAAGTTAAACCAATTTCAGCCATAACTTGGGCACGGGTTGCATGATTTAAGAACTTTTCAGGTATTCCAAAATCTCTTTGTGGTGTATAGATGTTTCTGTCCCTTAAGAATTGGGAAATACTTGCTGCAACTCCACCTGATTTGGAGTTGTCTTCCACAACAGCTATCAATCTATGTTTGGCTGCCAATGTGGATAAGTATTTTGGTAGAGGCTTAATCCATCTAGGATCCACAACTGTTACACCCATTCCTTGCGCACTTAATCTTTCAGCAACATCCATCGCTAAATTAGCCATAGCGCCAATTGAAATCAGCAAAACATCTTCGTCACCTTTTTTAGCTAAAATGTCAACGCCTTCGATTCGCTCCATTGCTGAAACTGGCTGAGCGATAGCTCCTTTTGGAAATCTCAAAACTGTTGGCCTATCTTTAACAACAACAGATTCTCTTAAGAGTTCCCTTAAGGTTGAGGCATCTCTTGGTGCTGACAGCATTAGATTTGGCACTACTTGCAAAATTGATAGATCCCACATTCCGTTATGACTAGCTCCATCGTCGCCAGTTATTCCAGCTCTATCAAGAACAAAAGTTACACCGGCATTATGAAGTGCCACATCAAGCAATAATTGATCAAAAGCTCTATTTAAGAATGTGGCATAGATGGCAACAACTGGATGTAGTCCACCGAATGCCATTCCAGCAGCTGAAGTGGTGGCATGTTGTTCAGCAATGCCTACGTCAAAAATTCGATCTGGAAATTGTTGGGCAAATTTATCTAAACCTGTTGGCCCAAGCATTGCTGCTGTTAAAGCTACTATGTCTTTTCGTTCCTTCCCAATTGCCACAAGTTCATCACTAAAAACAGAAGTCCAAGTTGTAATTGATGAATTTAATGGCTTACCAGTTGATGGATTAATCACACCTGTGGCATGAAATTTTTCGGCTTCATCTTCTAAAGCGGGTGCATAACCTTTTCCTTTTTCGGTAATAACATGAACCATTACTGGTCCATGAAATCTTTTGGCAACTTGTAATGCATTTTCAATTAAATCTTCATCATGTCCATCAACTGGGCCAATATATTTAAGTCCTAAATCTTCAAATAAACCTTGCGGAGCAAATACATCTTTGATGCCTTTTTTCATGCCATGTAGTGCATCAAATACTGGTCTACCAATTGGCGATTTCAGCAAAGTTTCCTTACCCCAATCCAAAACTTTTTCATACATATCATTTGTTCTCAATGAAGCAAGATGAGTTGAAAGTCCACCAATAGTTGGTGAATAAGATCTGCCATTATCGTTAACAATGATTACTAATGGTCGATGAGTTTGTGAAGCAATATTGTTGAGTGCCTCCCAGCTCATTCCTCCTGTTAGAGATCCGTCGCCCACAACAGCAACTACGTGTCGATCTTTTAGTTCTCCTGTTTGTTCATATGCTCTTGCTATTCCATCTGCCCAAGACAAAGCAGTTGAGGCATGCGAGTTTTCCACAATGTCATGATCTGATTCACTTCGTGCTGGATAACCAGAAATTCCATCTTTTTTTCTTAACTCACTAAATTGATCTAGTCTTCCCGTAAACATTTTGTGAACATAAGACTGATGTCCAGTGTCCCAAATAATTGAATCTTGCGGAGAATCAAAAACTCGATGAATTGCGATTGTTAATTCCACAACACCTAGATTTGGGCCAAGGTGTCCCCCAGTCTTAGAAACACGATCAATTAGAAATTCTCTAACTTCTTTTGCCAGGGCAGGAATTTGGCGAGCAGGAATTTTCTTTAAATCAGATGGTGAATTTATGGAATGAAGTAATCCCATTACGACACCTCACTTCTAGTACTTAGCCAAAATTGCTCTTGGTTCATCTTTCCCATTCTAGATAGGTACTCCAAATAGGGCACGACTTATAAATGCTACTTAAAGGCCGGTTAATTCCCATTTCACACTTGCCTCGAGAGGCTCTTCGGGCGTGACCAGGTTTTGTGCCCTGTTAATGGCATCTGGTGGCCCTGTTTGAGGCTCAATGCAAAAGACATCCTCAGGCTCATCAAAGACAACAAAGGTCTGCAAATCAGTTGAAAAATCAATTCTTAAAGCTTCAGGCCATTCAATAAATCCTTTTCCTGTTGGAACTACAAAAGCATCATCAAATGGTGGTATCCCAATTTCTTTTGTTTCATTTAGTGTAAAAAAGTTATCATCTTTTATGTATTGCAATATGGCTTCTATTCCAAATTTTGCTGATTTGCCTTTGGTGAGTTGTCGTTTAAACCAAGGGTGCCAACCCAATTCTGCCGGAAACTCACCTTTGATGACAGAAATTTTTGCATAACACTTTACATATTTATTAGTCACAGTCCAGCGTTGTAAAATTTCCATTTTTACTGGCCAATTGCTATTTGTAGTATGAACGATTTCAACTGAATCACTTGTTTGATTTTGAACTTTACCTTCACTAAATGCGACAGTGCC
>Ga0315903_10005233_pt1 | contig 16969 bp, 10 predicted proteins | sample LakEriMetagenome_7_FD_203524 | JGI IMG/M metagenome (GOLD analysis project Ga0315903, IMG submission 203524) | Freshwater fungal communities from buoy surface, Lake Erie, Ohio, United States - Buoy 2 MA119 | ecosystem: Environmental > Aquatic > Freshwater > Lake | place: USA: Lake Erie, Ohio...
GAGTACGAGTACGAGAAGAAACACGAACAAAGCATGGGGCTGAAGTGCTCGATCGGACGTTTTTGATTTGTGTAAAGTCTCCTCCTCGCACTCGGTCGGTGGGATTCTTTCGGTCATCGCATCGGATTTTGTCGTACTCGTACTCAGCGAAGCGGTTCGCCTTAACTTTAAGTTAAAGAGCCCGGAAACAAAAAAAGCGGAGGCATTGGCCTCCGCTTTTTTGTTGGATTTGATGAAGCGATTGGTTGATCGGCTTAGTGATCGCGGTAAGGACGACGTCCACCGCCGCCACCGCCACCGCCGCCACCATCACGGCGTCCGCCGCCGCCACCGCCGTAGCCGCCGCCACCGCCGCCGCCACCGTAGCCGCCACCACCGCCACCGCCACCGCCACCGTAGCCACCGCCGCCACCACCGCTGCGAGGACCGTTGTCCTTAGGACGGGCTTCGTTGCAGGAAATTCTGCGTCCTGCAACTTCTTGTTGATTCAAACCTTCGATCGCCGACGCAGCTTCGTCTGGACTTGGCATTTCGACGAAAGCAAACCCGCGCGAACGGCCGGTTTCCCTGTCGGTAATAATGCTAACCTTTGCAACTTGACCAAAACGGCTGAAAGCCTCACGTACCTCTTCTTCCGTCGCTCGGAAAGAGAGATTCCCTACATAGATATTCGTCACTGAAACAAACCCTCGTATCACCTATGCCCGCCCGAGGCGAGCTATCAACAAAACTAGACAAAACCCAAGCAATGATCGTAAAAATCCGAACCAGTAACGATCCTCCTACAATCAACCCGAGCATCCGATGTTTGGATTATCAAGGAATTCAGGTGCTGAGTCAACAAGAATCCAGAAAGCTTCCGACTGTGAAAACGCTGGAATTCTATCCGAAACCGAAGAAAAGCCGATTTTATTTTTGGCTTTTTTGCCATGGCCATCTTCCGGCTGCTTGGGGTCGATTATGGGTTCAACGATGAGCTTCAGGGAACTCCCCAACGCTTTCGCAGCCCCCATTGGATGACCAAGTTCGCGGCGATAGCCAAGAATGCTATCCAAGAATCCAACGTGGTATCGCCTAACTGAAATGTCTCAACCACCGTTTCGGTCGCTTGTCGCCGACGCTCCAGAAGTCGGCTGATCAAATCGCCAGGTTGGTCCGGACTGACCAATACACCTCCGGCCGATTCATTGAGCTTGGCCAATTGTCCCATCAACTGCCAATCCGGTAGTGGCTGCAAACTCTCAACACTCTGGTCGATCACCACAAACGGCAAGCGAGCCTCAAGCTCCTTGCCTTCGGATCCCATCGTCTTGGCTCTCCATTCATAACGACCAGGGTCTTTGAGCCCTTCGAAACCCAAACGCATGCTCGTCGCATCGCGAGGGTTGAGTCGGTACTCACCTATCTGTGTTTCCGAGGGTGCTTGCTCCTCGGCGAGAGGCTCGTTCAATCTCCAAAGCCTCAATGAGACCTCCTTGGGCATCGGTGTCTCTTTGCTGCCCGCACTCCAGTTCATCATCACCTCGGCAGGTTGCTGCAAGAGCACTCGCCGTCGATTCATCGTCAATTGCATCCCCTCTTCGACCGCCTCGCGGCGAAGTCCCCAGAGGGCAATCTGCCTCCAAAATTGTTTGAACTCCTTGACCTTACCCTGCCTGAGCCACTGAAACGTCGAGTCGAACGCCAAACTCATGACGCGGCCTTGGGCAGCGATCCCTGTGACCATCAAGGGTTGACCGGCCCCGCCGATAGCTAACACCTTAACCCCCGGCGCATTCTTGATACCGCCCCAACGATTGGCCCCCGTCAAGGGCTTGAGCTCCTTCCACAGCTCAGTCAAGTTGCTCCCTGGCTCGCCGATCTGAAGCAATCGGTCGACGGCAGCGGGCACCATCGGAACTGCTCCCTCATAGTGATTCCTCAAGTCGATCGGTGCATTGCGAACTTGGCGGATCGCTGCTCCCATCTGGATCGGAAGCAGATCGCTCAAAGGAGTATTATTCCAACCCCCAGCCCCGTAGGCATGGTAGCCACCGAGTGTGACCAAACCGGCTCCACGCAAAACCTGCTCGGCGATCAATTGACTCCCGGCAATCCCGATCGCATCAGAATCCAAATCCCCTAAAATGAACAGATCGTACACGCCGTTGGAAAGTCGCTGGCTCAAGTCGATTGGCCATTTTTGGACCGGCTCTCTTGCGATCCACAACCGATCGACCTGCATATCGGGTGACTCCAAAAGCGCATTGGCGATGAATTTGGATTCCGTCCGAGGTTCGCCCTCGATGAACAAAACCCTCGCTCCACCACCGCGTACATTCAAGTACGAGGTGATCCGATTGTTTTCCAAAACCGATTCCCCATCGACCGGCTTGGCCTCGACCCACAACTCGTACGAACCGACCTCAGGTGCCAGCATCGGCAACTGGAAAGATATGGCTTGGTCGCTCTTGGTCGGTCGCACCACCGTCTGTTCGACCAACACGGCTTTACCATCCTTGCCGACAATCTTCATGGCGATAGTGATATCGCGATTGGCCACACCGCGAGCCTTGAGCATTCCCCTTACATAGATCTGATTCTTCGTATACGCGTCGAGCTGTTCTGGTACCCCCTCGACGGCAAGATCTCTGGCCTGTTCGCTATCCCCACGCGGCCCGATCCCTATGAGATAAAGGGGAATGTCCTGCCTTGCGAATTGCTTGGCGATCTGCTGCGGATCGGTTTTAGCCGGCGAGAGAGTCTGCGACCCGTCTCCCATCCAAATGACGGCCATCAGAGGGGACGAAAAGCTTGCGCTCGAGACTTGACTCAAGGGCCCCCCGATATCGGTGCTGGACCCTTCGGCCTTCGCCGGCAGAGCCGGTGGACTCTGTGCCGTCGATTCAACCTCGCCCAGGGCCTGCAATTGGGAATCGTACGCAAAAGGTGCAAACCTTATCTGCTTTCCCAACTGCTCTCGACTTGCAAACAAACCATTCCAAACCTCAATCTGCTGATCCCATCGACTCTTATTGCCCTCCCCTGAACTCAGTTGCATGCTCGAGGATTTGTCCATCAATACCGCAATGGTCCCTTCGGGCTCTCGCTGCTTGGTCCAACTGACCCCAGGCTTGAGAATCACCAGCATCAGGGTAAGGATCAGCAACAAACGCAAAAGCCGCAATACCCATCGTTGCGTCCGATTGAGTCCATGGGTATCGATGACAAACACCCAAACAAACAGAAGCCCAACTGCGATCAGCGAGACCAAGCTATAGCTTCCGAAAACCGGGGAAAAGCTCCAGTCCATCAGACCTTGCCCCGCTGCTTGCTGGAATAAAATCGGCTAGACATGGTCTGCTCAGCCATGACCATCATCGCCAATATCACCCAAAGAAAAGGGGATAAATCGCGTCCAAACCTTCCTTCTCCAATCGAACTTTGGACTTCGCTCTTCTCCCTGGCGATGAGCAAATTGTCGATGCCGATGGCCTTCTCCAAATCCGCGCGATCGACCGGATCGAGTGAGACTTCTCTTCGGTCGACATTGACACTGAATCCACGGTACATCAACCCCCGGGCGCGAACTCCACGTAGCCGATAATGGCCGGACTGTTGGGTAAAGCCATAGCTGATCAGATCGTCTTCAGACTCCACGCGCATCTCATCTCCACCGGGTTGCCGCAGCTCATAAGTCCTCGGAAATTCTTTGGTGTTGTTGCCTAACACCGCTGTGGCTCCGACGTCGTAGTTCAAAGGATGCTTGTTCTGCGTCGCTAGATACCGGACAGTACCAAGGAACAGTGCGAAACCAGGCCACGCATCGGAGCTGGTCGTAAATAGCTCACTCCAGGGGGATTTGCTAGCTACCGAGACTGGTTCTGGATACGGTAGAGTCATGACGATGATCCGGCCAGAACCTCGCATGGACTCGACCATCATAGGTAACTCAGATTGAGTGTAACTTGCAATCACCGATGCAGCGGGATCCAAATCAACTAAGTTCCAATGCTGATACACCGGATAGCTCACCCAAGGTATCTCTTCGGGTGGTCGCTCGAAGATTCCCCAGATCGGATGATTCGTCAATGTCGGCCGAAGCGCTGTCACCGAAGCGTCCAGGCCCCCCCTGGTGATTCCTCGAATTTTCCCAGGCAAGAGACTAGGTAACCCGCCCGGGTCTGCTTTTTCCAACAGAGTGCTTCCGGGCGCAATCGGTGTACCGATCGTTTGCGGCACCTGGGTTCCCATCGCGGCCGGTCCGAGCACCACGAGCAACCCGCCTCCATTGCGGACCCAACCGGCGAGCTTATCGGCCTCGTCGGCAGTCAATTCCGTAGGATTGAATAAAACCACGTTGGCGTACTTTGAGAAATCGATCTGACCGATTCGACTCCTTGGTTCGACATCCACACTGTTGGCCCTTTGGATGTCGCCTGCAGGCTCAGTGATGGTGCCATTGGTCACTTCGGCGCTACCCGAGCGTTGCTGGCTCATCGATGGATCGAGCATCAGCGAGACGAGCTGCGCGTCGGTGTTGTCGTCGCATAAAACTACGGATTTGCCCTGCTCGCGGGCTTCGATCGTCACGTGATATACATTGTCGATCTCCAAGGGATCAGGTCTGGCTAACCGCAAAACCGCATGATTGGTCCCCTCGGATAAATCCTTCCAAGGAATCTGCAAGCTCGCCAAACCCTGGTCGTTGGACTGGACGACTTGGCGATCCAAGAGTTTGATCTCGGGGATAGACCATTGACCATCGCGCACTACGGTCGTCTTTTTTTCCAAAGGCTCGGCAGCGAGCTCAACCATCAGTTGTTCTTTGGTCTCTCCTTCGAGTGCCTTAAGGTCAGCCTGAAGAGTGACACTGCCTCCGGGCACGACACTCTCGGCTGAGATCCGTAGGTTCTCAAGCGACCAATTGCGTATCTCCTGCTGTGGTACTCCCAAGTCGATGATCTGCAGGAGGACTCGTGGAAATTTTTCGGCCGTAGCGGCCTGTTGGCTTGGCTCCTGATCGGCGGATGTGCCGGTAATGAGCGGCAGAAGATCGGCTTGTGCCGCGCTGGACCAGGAATTCTTTCGCATGTCGGATAGAACGTAAACCTCGCGACGATCGAGCTTGCTTTTTCGAACCGTTTCGATTCCGATCGTCACACGATCGATCAAATTGCAAGCCTTCCCTTCGACCGAAATTCGATCGAGCTGCCGTTCGGCCGAGAGTCGGTCTTGATTGACCCGGGGGGCTGCGTCGTTGCCGATGATTGCTATTTCGCTCCCAACCGGAAAACGGTCCATCAACCAACTCGCCATCTCTTTGGCATCCTCGAGTCTGGTGTGGTTAAGATATTTATAGCCCATCGTCGGTGAGGTATCGACCACGATCGCAGCGCACAGTGGCCCTTGTTGATTGACAAGTGGCGAATCGCTAGAGCGGCGTAAAACGGCCAAACCGTAGTACCCGGCTGCGGTCCAAAGTCCAAGAGCCAAAAGTAACGGGATGGATAAGGCGGCTAACCCGCTTCTTCGCCCCCAGAGAACGATCGCTGCGAACGAACTGAGCAGTGCAAGGATCCCTAGGAGTCCTGCCAATAGGCTATTGGCGAAGAGTCCACTGGCGACCCTCGGGGCAGCCAAGGCCGCCGCGAGCATGAGCACCATGAGGACTCGCAGGGCGAGCAAGATCCAGCGCTTGACCGACCATCCACGCTGGGCTTCAACAGCGGTTTTCTTAACGAAACGAATCGCAGGGAACTCAAGCGTCTTAGGCTGCCTTTGCCCAAGCATATGGAATAGGATCGGTGCGAGGGCCGCTAGAGAACCGAGCATCAGAGAGATATGAAGGAAACTCATCGGTTTGGGCAGGCCCCTCTAGAATCGATTCCTTCGACTGATCAAATACTCCATCAACGCTTTGTCATAGGGCACGCTGGTATCGAGCGGTACGTAGTCGATCCTCGATCGACTGAAACTCGTCTTTATCTCCTCTCGAAACTTCCGCACATTCTCGCGGTATTCTTCTCCGATGTCATCGGCGTTGACCGGTATTTGTTCGTCGGTCTCTGGATCCCTTAGTTCGACGAGCCCCTGGAAAGGGAAGTAAACTTCGGCTTCATCGAGCACATGGAAAACGATCACGTCATGGCCCGCATGCTTGAGCATGCGAACCGCGTCGATCGAGGATTCCGAGTCGGTCAACAAATCGCTCATAATCATGATCAGCGAGCGGTGGTTGAGCATCGACATCATCTGGCGAATCGGACCGCTTAACTCGGTCTTGCCCCCAGTCTTGAGCTTGATCAACAGACTCAGAATCGATGCGAATTGACTTCGCCTAGATTTCGGTTGAATGCTCGCTTTGATCTTCTGATCGAAAGTGACCAAACCGATGGGGTCTTGCTGCATGAGCATGAGGTAGGAAAGCGCTGCGGCAAGACAAATGCAGTAATCGATTTTGGTCAGTTGCTGACGATAGGTATAAGCCATCGAGCGGCTCGTATCCATCATGATGTAACCGGTCAGATTGGTTTCCGACTCGAATTTCTTGATGTAATAACGATCGGTTTTCGCATAGGCCAGCCAATCGATGTCCTTGGGGTCATCACCATGGGAGTATCGACGATGTTCACTGAACTCGACGGAAAATCCATGGAAAGGACTCGCATGCAAACCTTGGAGAAATCCCTTGACGACCAGTTGCGCACGGAGATCCAATCGCTTGATCTGCGAGGCTAGTTCGGGCTTAAGATACTGCTCGACGGCCACCATGCTGTGCAACTACCGATCTTGGATCCATGGCAGTCGGCAATAGCCCCACTGCCCGTTATTTTCATCGACGCCTATCTCGATCCAATCCAACCGATCGCCGATCTTCGGGTAGAGTTTTGATCGGATTTGACCTGCGATCCACCCGGCGATCTCCTCGGCGGTGGTATTGACGATCGGCAAAAGCGTGCAGTCTTCCTTGGGCAAGATCCATCGCTTTTGCTTGAATCGCAACACCACCTCCGTCTCCTGAACTTCGACGTGGATCATGGGATGGTGCATCGCGACGAGCATATGATGATCCAGTTGCTTGACAAGTTCGGCAAGCGAATCTCGAAAGGCTATGAAATCGATCACGTATCGATTCTCGTCCAGATGGCCAGAGACCTCGGCTCGGAGTCCGTAATTATGTCCGTGCAAACACTCGCAGATATCGCCGGCAAAGGTGATGAAATGCGCCGAGGAGAAAACGAGTTGCTCCTTGTGCAGGAGCACTCGAAATCCAGGTTGATCCGTCATAGCTTCCATACCTTCCTGTCGGGATGCTGATTGTGTATCGGCCTGTAGCAGGTCACTTGGACTGAAACATCGGGGCATTGGGATTGCCGCGTGAAAGCAGATAGGCGATCAGATCGAGGGCTTCGTCTTCGTTGAGTTTATCCATCAGTTCGGCGGGCATGAGAGAAATCGCTGAGGTTTTCTCCTGCTCGACATCTTGGCGATCGACCGTGACGGTTTTGGTCGCATCCTCTGGATTGACCACCATCGTCACTTTGCCAGCCACTTCGTTCACAATACGACCGGTATGTACTGTGCCGTCTTCCATCTGCAAGACCATGGTTTTGTATTGGTCCGAGATAACTTGGCTGGGCCGAATGACCGCATCGATCAGATCGTTGACTGCGAATCTTCCAGCGGCTTGGGTCAGGTCCGGTCCGGTAGCCCCGCCGTCTCCTCCGAATCGGTGACAGATCACACAACGGGCAGCAGCGTACATCTTCTTACCGTTCTCGAAATTTCGGCCCTTCATACGCTCGGAGGCCAGTTTGGCCAACCCCTCGGTCGTGTAGGCTTTCCCTGGTCCTTTGGGCTCAGGCAGGGTCTTGGGTAACGACGCGGGTTTCCGAACTCCCAAGGCTTCCAGGACGAATCGCTCTTGATCGCTCGAAAGCGCGTAAGCATCGTTCGCAGCGTTGATCAGGAATTTCTCGTAGCTATTGCCACCCTGCCATCGCTGTGCTTTTTCAAACCACTGGAAGTATTCCTTCCTTTGATCGACATTCCATCCCTCTTTGAGATTCCGCATCGAGAACGCCATATGGAATTGCTGGAGATCGGGTTGATTTTGGAGCATCGCAGCGATGGGACCTCCATACCCTTTGTTCCTTTGGAGGATCTCGGCAAAGTCGGCTTCGGTCTTCTTGCGCTCTTTAGCGAGCAAAGGCAACGCCTTTTTACCGAGGGTGGGAGATTGCAGATAGGTCAGCAAGATCACCAATTCCCGATCCATCATGTCATCACCGGAGGGAAAAAGTGGCTCGATCGCGCCGAGCAAAGAATCGCGTAGGGAATCATCAACTTGGCCGAGTCGAATCAAGACCAGTTGCACAGCGCGAACCAGTTCGAGCCTTTGCTGTACCGAAAGCGCCGACAACTGGAGCGTACCCAATTGCATGAGCAGGGGCTCTCTGAGTTCCGAGCTACCGGCGCGTGCCAGTCCAGCGACGCCTGTGATAATCGTGTTGGCATCGGTACTTTTGAGTACCAACGGGGCCCAACGCGAGGTCGCAACGCGTTCGAGAGCCACACGGGCCGCATAGCGAATGTGACGGTCGGTGCTTGCAAGTTGCTTGACCAAACTCGCGACCGTCGCGTCATCTTTGTCGTCTTGGTTATGGAGAAGCTCGATCGCTCGGCGTTGCGCGGTCGCTTCGTTAGGAGCAGGAATCGGAGCAGGTGCAGTCGACTCAGACCCGACATAACGGACTCGGAAAAGCTCTGATTGGGTGCCCCGTCCACCGGCGGTAAAGTACATATGGCCATCGAGTCCAATCGTTACGTCCGTCAGAGGCAACGGAGTTCGCGAGAGGAACTCTTCTTTGGTGGCCGAATAGCTTGCACCGTTGGGCTCCGGGTGGATCGAATACATCGTTCCGAACGTCCAATCGCAAATAAACAATGCGCGCTGGTATTTGGCTGGAAATTTCGCACCCGTTCCAAACTCGACACCCACTGGGGAGCCCGGGCCGATATTGACCAGAGCGGGCAAACTATCGACATAGTACTCGGGCCACTTGCCCGTGCCGCTACGCCACCCGAACTCGCTACCGCTGGTGGCATGCACGACGCGGGTTGGACGATACCATGGGGTCCCCATATCCCATTCCATGTCGGCATCGTAGACGAACATTTCACCGGCCGAGTCGAAATCAAAGTCGTATTGGTTTCGATACCCGATGCTGAACATTTCCCAAGCTTTGCCTTCAGGATCTGTTTTGGCGATCCAACCTCCCGGAGCGACGATTCCCGCAGCGTGCCCGTTGGCATCCCACTGCCTAGGCAAGAGCAGATCCTCGTCCCAATTCGGTGCGAGCCGACTGCTATATCCCTCGGGCAAGGTCGCTTGGATGGGTTCGGTGCGAGCACCTCCCATGGTTTGGACCGGGGCGTTGGTTTTCCGGTCCATCGGGGGTTGCGTGTGGTTGCCAGAGCAGACGTAAATCGACTTGCCATCAGGGGATAGACGCAGGGCATGGGGTCCGTGCTCTCCTCCCCCTCGGAGATCCTTGAGCTTTTTAATCTCGTCGTACTGGTCATCTCCATCGGTGTCTTTGAGACGATACAGACCGCTGCCGATACCGCCGTTGACACAGACATAAAGACTGTCGAAGGCGTAGAGCAATCCTTGTGCCGACGAGATATTCAGTGGGATCCGTTCGACGGTAGTCTCCTCTTGGCTCCCGGGTTTAGCAGGAGTTACCCTAAAGAGTCCTTTGTTGTCTTGATCGCTGACGATCAATCTCCCTTTCGGATCGCTGGTGATACAGACCCACGATCCGAGTTCGTCTTTGGGGACTCGGAATAGCTGGTCGATCACGAAGCCCGGTGGAACGGAAAATTCGCTCGAGCCTCCGTTGGATTGACCATCGAGAACTTCCCCCCAAGGTCCCTCGCCGTACCTTGCGATCACTTTAGCCCCTTGCATTTGACTCGGATTATCCTTCGGGGAAACCTGCCAAGTTCCATCGCTGAGAAGTGTTTGAATTTTTCCGTCCGATTCGACCCATGCGAGTTTTGCGACCAGGGCAGCGATGCCACCGGCGTTGGACACTTCGAAGACCAACTCGTTTTTGCCTACGACCAACGCGGAGCTTGCGTCGACCTTGAGCCCCTCTTCCCAGGAATCGCTTTTACCGAGCGACTTTCCGTTGAGCGAAATAGCCATGGCGTTGTCGGCCGAGGCGGCCAACCACGCCTGAGTCTTGCTCGAAACATCAAAGGACTTTCGGATCACATAGCGAGTGTCGGAGTTTTCACCCCAAATCCAACTTGGCTTGCCTCCCTCTTTGAGCATTCTTTCTTTGAGCGAACCGCCCGGGACTTGGGAGTTGGGTACCGTCGCTGCGCGCCCCTGGATCGGTGCCGCGATGGCCGCTTGGCTGTAGACCTTGCGTGCCGACTCCTGGGCCCGAGCGCGCTCGAGTCCGACCCCAGGGAGCAAAGCTGGCAGCACCAAGGCCAATCGAGTCACATAGCCAAGGAACCGTTGCGATTGGAGATTGCACAAAGGCACACTGCGCGACTGAAGACTGCGCGTCTGGATACTGGATGACTGCATACTGAGCGACTGCATACTGAGCGACTGGGGCAAAAGATCGGATCGATAAAGGCGACGCATAAAGGCACCAAGCGGTCGAAGAAGGTCACGAAGGAAAGGGGGACACCTGCTTTAGGCGACCCGAGAACTTCTCCCAGTCTAACGCAAAAACGGGGTTTCTTGGTAGGCATCGGTTCCAATAAGCTCCTTCCGCGGGAAAAGAATTCTTGCATTCTGTTTCTGAAACTCGAATTGATCTAGAATGATTTCGGTTTCCGGTGACCTAGCCTCGGTATAGGTCCCATGGAAAATCCACATGGAATCCAAGCCATCGAGCCCATAACTTGCCCCTGACCTCTGTTGAGGAACCCGTGCGAATTGTCGTTTGCCAATCTCCCGAACAGGTCGCACAAGCGGCTGCCCGGGAATCCATCGAGTATCTAGGGTTGGCTTGCTCAAGATCGGGCCAAAAAGTCGAACCCGTCGTTTTGGGATTAGCTACAGGCAGCACGCCGCTGGGACTCTATGAGCAGTGGATCGAACGTTATCGAGCCGGGGAGATTTCGTTCCGCAATGCCATCTCATTCAACCTCGATGAATATTGCGGTCTAGCTCCTGAAGATGTCCGAAGCTACCACTATTTCATGCAAGAGAATCTCTTCAAGCATGTCGATTTCTTGCCACAAAATACCCACCTCCCAAAAACGGACTGCTCGGACTTACCCGCAAGCGCCGAGGCCTATGAAATCGCGATCAACCAGTCTGGCGGGATCGATCTACAGATCCTCGGTATCGGAACCGAGGGCCATATCGGCTTCAACGAGTTAGGTTCGTCACTGTCCTCGGCTACCCGGGTCAAGACCCTGACTGCGAAAACCCGACAGGACAATGCTAGGTTCTTCGAGTCGCTCGAACATGTCCCCCGAATGGCGATCACCATGGGACTCGGTACGATCATGAACGCTCGAGCAATCCTGCTCCTCGCAACCGGTTTGCACAAAGCCCAAACCATCCGGGATACCGTCGAAGGTCCCGTCACAGCGATGGTCCCAGCTTCCATCCTGCAATTCCATCCCAACGCGACAATCATCTTGGACCAAGCTGCCGCAAGCAAGCTCGCCCACCTCGATTACTACTTGGACGCCGAAAGAAATCAACGATCGCTATGAGCCCATCGAATTACCACGAGCAGACCGCCGAGCATGCGAGGCTCAAGCAATCGAGCGAACGCCAAGCCAATTGGCAGCGCTGGGGTACATATCTCTCAGAACGCCAATGGGGGACGGTTCGGGAAGACTACTCCGACAACCAAGAAGCTTGGTTTTTCCTTCCCCACGATCATGCTCGCTCGCGAGCCTACCGCTGGGGAGAAGACGGGCTCATGGGGATCTGCGATCGACAAGGTCGGTTGTGTTTTTCGTTTGCCCTCTGGAACACCCGCGATCCGATCCTCAAAGAACGGCTTTACGGACTTTCTGGCCCCGAGGGAAACCACGGTGAAGACGTCAAGGAGTCTTACTATTACGTCGATGCGACTCCGACATGTTCGTACGCTAAGGGGATCTACAAATACCCTCAATCGCGGTTTCCTTACGAACGTCTCACGGATATCAACCGAACGAGGTCTCGTTTGGAGCCTGAGTTCGAATTGGCCGACTCGGGTGCCTTCGACGAAAACGGTTACTTCGATTGTCAGATCGAGTATGCCAAGGAAACCCCTGACGATATTCTTATCCGACTGACAGTCCACAATCGCGGCACAAGACCAGCGGTAATCCACCTGCTTCCACAACTTTGGTTTCACAATTCTTGGGTCTGGGGATGCACCCATGATGGATGCGCTGCTAAGCCCCGCATGCGGCTGATCTATCCGGAGAACGAACCATCAGGCGTGGTGATGTGCGATCACGAAACCCTCGGTCACCTCGAGTTTCGTGTTCAGAACGAACTCGATTCCGAACGGCCCGAATGGATCTTTACCGAGAACGAGACGAACATATCAAGGCACCCAGGAGCCTTATCGGCCGGAAGCCATTTCAAAGATGCGTTTCACGACTACATCGTTCAAGGGGACAAAAGCAAAGTCAATCCGAAACCCTTCGGAACCAAGTGCGGCGCTCACTTCATGGTCATCGTCCATCCGAATCGGCCAACCGTCTTGCGATGCCGTTTGACAGGCCTCGGCGAAAACTCCAAACCCACAAGCGTCCCGCTGGTAGGCGACAGAACCCCTCCAGACTACCAACCTCTTGCGACCATCGACGATCGATTCGATGAGATCTTCGAAACCCGCAAAAAGGAAGCCGACGAATACTACCAGGCCTGCATCCCGAAAGAACTCAGCCAAGATGAAAACCTCGTGGCAAGACAAGCTTACGCAGGATTGATCTGGACCAAGCAGTTTTATTACTACGTCGTAGACGCTTGGATGCAAGGGGACCCAGAGGGTCGCCAGCTCCCAAGCTCCCGCCTCCAGGGTCGAAATGCCGACTGGAAACATCTGTTCAATCGCGATGTGATCAGTATGCCCGACAAATGGGAGTACCCCTGGTATGCGGCTTGGGATCTTGCCTTCCACATGATCCCCATGTCGCGCATCGATCCGGAATTCGCCAAAAACCAACTGTTGCTGTTTTTGCGCGAATGGTACATGCACCCCAACGGCCAAATCCCAGCTTACGAATGGGCTCTGAGCGACGTCAATCCACCTGTCCACGCGTGGGCCTGCTGGCAAGTCTACCAACAGTCAGGCGATCGTGAGTTCCTAGCCAGAACCTTCCAAAAGCTTCTGCTGAACTTCACCTGGTGGGTCAATCGCAAAGACACCCGAGGCCAACACGTCTTTAGCGGAGGATTCCTAGGTCTTGATAACATCGGGGTCTTCGACCGCAGTGCTCCGCTGCCGGGTGGTGGAACACTCGATCAAGCCGACGCGACAGCTTGGATGGCCTTCTACTGTGGATGCATGCTCCAAATGGCTCTCGAATTGGCGGATGACTCCCAAGCCTATTCGGACATGGCGAGCAAGTTCTTTGAACACTACGTCGCGATCTCCGAAGCCATGAACTCCCTTCACGGGACCGGTTTGTGGGAGGACAACGACGGTTTCTACTACGACCACCTATACCGCGAAGGAAAAAGTATTCCGCTCAAGGTCCGTTCGCTTGTCGGACTGATCCCGTTGTGCTCGAACGTCATTCTCTACGACTCGGTGATCGAAAAACTGCCCGGTTTTAAGAACCGAATGAATTGGTTTTTGGCCAACAAACCTCAAATGTCCAAATACATGACCTACCTGGAGCAGAAATCGACCGAAGGCCGACCCGGTGGGATGCGATTGCTGGCGATCCCTTCGACCGATCGTCTTAAGCGACTCCTGACCTATATGCTCGACGAATCGGAGTTTTTATCCCCTTACGGAATCCGCTCTCTTTCTGCGATCCATCAGGATAAACCGTTCGTCTTCGAACACGCCGGCGGGACCAACTCGGTCGGTTACGTACCCGGCGAGAGCAACTCGGGCATGTTCGGTGGCAACAGCAATTGGAGAGGTCCAGTCTGGTTCCCACTGAACTACTTGATCGTCGCATCGTTGCGATCCTACCATGAATACTATGGCGATAGTTTCACCATGGAATGTCCGACCGGATCCGGCCAGCATCGAAACCTCAGAGAAATCGCCGACGAAATAGAACGCCGACTGGTCCAACTCTTTCTCAAGGATCCCGAGGGCCGAAGACCATGCCACGGCCAAGACCCACGGTACTGGAACGATCCGAACTGGCAGGATCTTGTCCTCTTCTACGAGTATTTCCACGGGGACAACGGAAGCGGACTAGGAGCAAGTCACCAAACCGGATGGACGGCCTTGGTCTCGACGATCCTCGAGCATCAGGCGGCTTGCAAATCCAAGAGTTGAGATCACCCCCCACTACCATCCCCTAGGATTGACATGACTCGTTTCTTTCAGTGCGCTTGCGTTGCAATTTTGGTCTATCTTAGCTCGCTGGCACTGGCCCAAGAGCCCCCTAATTTCCTGGTGATCCTGTGCGACGATCTCGGTTACAGCGACTTGGGTTGCTACGGCAGTGAGATCGATACCCCGCAACTCGATGCGATCGCCGCATCGGGACGACGCTACTCGCAGTTCTACAACACGGCCCGTTGCTGGCCCACCCGCGGAGCCTTGCTCTCAGGATACTACGCTCAGCAAATACGAAGAGATACCGTCGCGGGAGTCAAAAGTGGCGGCCAAGGTCAACGGCCTTCATGGGCAAAGTTGATCTCAGAACGACTTGGCCCCTACGGCTACCATTCCTACCACTCTGGAAAATGGCACGTCGATGGCCTCCCAACCAAAAACGGCTTCGAGAAATCTTACAGCCTACAGGACCACGACCGACACTTTGCACCTAAGAGCCACACGCTCGACGACAAGCCACTGCCAGAGGTCAAGAGCGGTGAGGATTACTATTCAAGCGCCTACATCGCATCGATGGCCATAGACCAACTGAGGTACCATCAATCGACCCATCCTGGAAAGCCGTTCTTTTCCTACGTTGCATTTACCGCACCGCATTTCCCGCTCCAAGCACCCAAGGAGCTTGTCGAAAAGTACCAAGCCCGTTACCGCGTCGGTTGGGAACCTATTCGACGCGAACGCTGGGCAAAAATGCAGAGACTAGGACTCGGTTCCTCGATCCTAGGGCCTAGCCCTATCGAGTCCGAAGTCGGCCCCCCTTACCATTTCCCAAACGCTTTAGAAAAACTCGGGCCCGGCGAAGTCAATCGCCCGGTTCCTTGGGACTCCCTCGGAGAGTTGCAGCGAGAGTTTCAGGCCAACAAAATGGCGGTCCATGCAGCGATGATCGATTCGATGGATACGCACATCGGACGAATCTTCGATTTCATTAAACAAAACCCCGAGCAGTGGAAAAACACCTTGGTCATGTTCCTGTCGGACAACGGAGCAAGTGCTGAGATCATGGTCCGAGGTGACGGCCACAATACCCAGTCGGCCCCTGGTGCCCGTGACTCTTACCTGTGTTTAGGGCCTGGATGGTCGAGTGTCTCGAACACCCCGTTTCGAAGGCACAAGACGTGGGTCCACGAAGGAGGTATCGCCACGCCGATGATCGTGCATTGGCCTGCAGGCATCGATGCGGCACTTGAGCCCATCGCCTCTCCCGGACATGTCGTCGATATCGCTCCGACACTTCTAGAAATCGCTTCGACTAAAAAACCAGCTACCGAGGCGCTCTGGAGCGGTCCTAGCCACCCAGGACAGAGTCTCGCTCCGCAGTGGAACCAAACAAGCAAGACCGGCAAAGCCTCCGAGGATCGTATTCTATGGTGGCAACACGAAGCCAATCGCGCTTTGCGTCAAGGCGACTGGAAGATTGTCGCTTCGGGTAAAGAAGCCCCTTGGGAACTTTACAATTTAGCGAACGATCGTTCTGAAACGATAAACCTTGCTCTCGATCAACCGGAGGTCCTCGAGCGCCTGGTAGGAATTTGGGATCAATGGACCGAACGCTTTAGGGTCCAAGCCACTGCGGTGGATGGACCTGACGCCCAATAGAGCTTCCCATAGAACTTTCGGTAGAGCCTTCAGTAAAGTTTCCTGCGAAATCAAAGATTAGTGAACAGTACCCAAGGTCGAGAACATATGGCTCATGATGCGACAGAACGATTGGTTATTGGTATCGATGCAGGAGGGTCTAAAACCAAAGCCTGCTTGGCCTTGGCCAAGCCGTTGACCCTTGCAGAAAGATCCACAAGCGACCCGAGTTCGGATTGGACGCAGTCGATCAAAGTGGTCGGAACCGGGGAATCTGGACCCGGGAATCCCCGCTCGGTCGGGTTCGACGCGGTGTACGTGAACCTCCTTGACGCAATAGCAAAAGCGTTTCAAAGTGCTGGGCTGATGCAAACCAAAGCGCAGGCGATTTGCGTCAGTATGGCTGGAGTAGGGCAAGCCGATCAGCGGATCCCGGTAGCCCAGTGGGTCGAACAAGCCAATTTGGCTGACCGAATACGGGTCAGTGAGGACGTCACGCCAATACGATGGGCCGCCCTTTGGGAAACTAGGCATCTGAACCACACCTCATTGCATTCCGGAGGCAAACGGCTTTGGAACAACAGCGTGACGTTGATTTCAGGAACCGGGTCGATCGTCTCGGCAACCAAAGACACGCCTCAGGAGTCTACGAGCCAAGCGCACCCGCTGCTCGAGGTCCCCTTGATCTCGATGAGAGTCGGGGGCTGGGGATACCTTTTGGGGGACGAAGGGAGCGGATTTGCGATAGGACTCGCGGCCCTTAAAGAGATCTGCCGAGCACACGATGCCGGGGACGAGTTTTCCCCTATGCATCTGGCGGTGCTCAAGGAATTGGATTGCCC
>Ga0315903_10005237_pt1 | contig 16967 bp, 24 predicted proteins | sample LakEriMetagenome_7_FD_203524 | JGI IMG/M metagenome (GOLD analysis project Ga0315903, IMG submission 203524) | Freshwater fungal communities from buoy surface, Lake Erie, Ohio, United States - Buoy 2 MA119 | ecosystem: Environmental > Aquatic > Freshwater > Lake | place: USA: Lake Erie, Ohio...
AAAAAGGTACCCTGGATAGCAGTCGTAATAATGCTCTCTAGGGTCAGACAAAAGTCCGCAAGGTTTCTCTACTAGTACATTTTCACCTCCAAGCTTTGCTTTAAAATACTTTACATACACTCTATGGAATTCAGCTTGAACAGCGATAATTGCATGAGAGTATTCAAGACAAGCACCATCGAATGAAGCGAGATCTTCATATTGATTCTCTACCTCTATTGCAGGTTTAGGATCTATAACAGCAACTATCTCTACGTTTGGTAGTTTTTTTAAAGTATTATACCAATTCTTACCCCAGTACCCGCATCCAATCAAAACTACTTTATACATTATATAAATTTATTTTTAACTTAGTGAAAGGAAGAATATAATTCTTTTCTGATATTACTAAAAGATACCCTCCATTACCTGCACCGATCAATCTACAAGCAACTACATGATGACTTCTATTAATTACTTCTTCTAGATCTTCTATCTCTTTTGTCATGATATTACTAGAAGTATTCTTTTTGATCTCCCAAGTAGATTGAATCAAATAACATACTCTACTATAGTCTTCCTTAATCAAAGCGTCAACCATAAGTTGTGTTAGAGGCGCTATCTTATGTACCTCGTCGAAATTGATCGTAGATAAAATATTTGTAGAGTTTCTAACTGACCCTACAGGTACTAAGCTTAAATTATATTTGTTAAAAAACTCAGTAGGTAACTGCTCAATACCATCTAGTCCGTTTCTATTGAAAGTTATCTTTTTGAATCCAGGATAAAGGCATCCGTAGATATCTTGGTATCCAGTAAGCGGATTGAACTTACGCTCTAAAGTTATTGCAAGAGTTCCAATTTCATCATCTGTCATTTTTTTATCTAGAAATTCGAGACATGCCTTGATCAAAGCAATCAAATAAGAGGAAGAAGAGGCTAATCCTGAACCGGTAGATGGGATATCGGCTGTAAAGACTATCTCAACCGGAGGCATTTCAAAATAAGTTAACACTTCTCTTGCTACATCATTCTGTATTTCTTTTGACGAAAGAACATTTTCTACTTTTGAGTAAACTACTTTATAGTATCTGCTAGAGGATTTTTTTAAAATAATGTACGTAAACAAGTCTGGTGTGAAAGATATAACACTTCCAATACCGTACTTATCTAGATAACCTTGAAGGTCTGTAGAGCCTCCAGCAAAAGATATCCTTAATGGGCATTTAGTTACTGTAATCATAATTCTTTATCACTTTACACGGCGTACCTGCTGCAGTACAGTTTGAAGGAATGTCTTTATTTACAAAAGATAAAGCACCTATAATAACGTTATCACCAATTGTCACTCCAGGAGCAATAACAGAATTAGCTCCTATCTGAACGTGGCTACCTATTTTTACTGGCGCTCTCTTTATGTGTGAGCCTTCAATAGGATCTTTAATTAAATTTAATCTTCTAAACTGAGAGGAGTCGTGAGTATAGATATGTACCCCGCTTGAGATCGATACTTTACTTCCGATAGTTAATCCTCCACTTCCATCTATCAGACAGAAGTACCCAATCCATACATCTTCTCCAAAGGTGATAAACTCTCTACCTCTAATAATACAGAAGTCATTAAATTCGACTCCTACTTCGTTTTTTAATCTTGACCATTTAGGGAGCTGATCCATTGATATGTTTCTTTTATTCCTTTTGATAAATCGTATTTTGGTTCCCACCCCAGACCTCTAAGTCTATTTACCGAACCTACTCTTTTCTTTTCTATATCAGTTCTGTTTTCTGGCTTAGTCTCTACCTCTAACTGCACTTCTAAAGTTTCTGAAATAGTTTTAATAAGGTCTGTAATAGTAACTCCTTCTTCTGTTGATACGTTGTAGACTTCATTGTCCCACTCTTCAGTTACTTTTAAGATAGCATTAACAACATCTTTAACGTAAACTAAATCTAATACCTTTTCATTAGGATCGCCAAAGACTGTTACTTTTCTTTCTCCTTTGTTAATAGCATTCAACCAGGTAAAGATGATCTCTGTATAGGCTCCTTCGCAGTCCATCCTTACTCCATATACAGAAAAGAATCTGCAGATAGTATACTTCAAGCCATGAGTCTTTGCAAAAGACCTTAGAAGACTTTCTGTATAGTATTTTGCAGCTCCATATAAGGTATGAGGTTCGCAAGGGTCTATCTCCTCTATTGGAAAGCGTTTTGGATTATTGTACACTGAAGCAGTAGAGGCAAAGAAGAGTTTTAGTCTGTGCTTAGCGCAATGGTTAACTACGTTAAAGCCTCCGTCGGCAAGGAATTTATGACCTTCTTCCGGATCTTTAGCACAGCGATTGATTCTTGTCGCAGCTAAATGATAGATAACATCAGCCTTTAAGTCTTCAAAGTTAAATTCAGAAATATCTGCTTTGATAAAGATAAACTTACCTACAGAAAGATGTCCTATATTCCTAAGACTTTCTGTACGAACTAAATTATCGATAAGATAAATCTTATCGTACTTATCGGCGATAGCTTCTGCTAGATGCGATGCTACGAAACCTGCTCCGCCCGTAATGATTGCGTTAGCCATTCTTGATACCTTTTTAAAATTAAATTATTCCAATTCGGAGTCTCTTTTTCAGCTAAAGGTTTAGTACCGAGACTATATTCTGAAATACGATATAGCCAGAGGGGTCTAGGATCGTAGCTAACACCTAGTCCGTTAAATAAGACTCTAGCCCAATATTCAAAATCGGCTGAACCCTTAAAAGTCTCTAAATCAGGTAATCCTATAATATCGTGAATCTCTCTTTTATACACAACTCCAGGTGCTGGAATAAAGTTATTGGCTCTCATCAAAGTATTTCCTTGCCTTCCGAACCACATATCAAACACTGCTTTTGGATTCGAGTAATTTATTTCTTGTATTGGACCCAGAGTCTGACCTTGTAGTGATAGGTTAGGGTCAACCTTAAATCCATTTGCATATGCAAGATAGGTATTAGGGTCCTGAAGCCTAGTATAGAGTGATTTGTAGAAGAGTGATGTATAAACGTCGTCCTGCCCTATGTTATGAATTAGATCTCCTTTGACATATTGCTGTGCTCCAATCCATCCTCCACTGCACATCTTCATTCCATAGTTATAATCAGAGTAGATATACTCTACCTTACCTTCTATCAGACCTTCTATGTCTTGTTTTATTAAAGGATCTCCGTTATCATTGAATACTACATACTGATAGTCGAGATCTGAATCCTCCAAGGCTTTCACGTTCAGAGTAAGAGACTCTCTTACATGTTCGTTTCTAGCATAAGTATTATGTATAACTGTTATTTTCATTTCCAGTCTAGCGTATTGAGGGCTTTATCATCTATAAACAAATCGTAGGAAGGCTTACCGAGTCTCACGTCGTGACACTTTGCACCCCACTCCTTTATTTGACGTTTAGTTAATTCAGTCCAATCGATTCCAGATCCAGAGCCTCTGGCCGTCCAGTAGATGATCGTATGCCCTTCGTCGTAGAGCTTATTGGCTTTGTCTATATTCTTCTGGATAGGTGTAGCATTCTCGTAATCTTTATTAGGAGAATGGCAAATGGTTTCGTCTATGTCAATTATAATAGTCATCTTATTTCTTCTTGATAAAAGCTATTTCAGAATTATCCATATTGTTCCCAGGAGTTGAGGGATCTTTTTCAACAACACAGTACTCGATACTTTCTTTTAGCTTATTTAATTCTTCGACGCTAATAAATTCAGTACTTTCAGCTCTATCTTGAAGATTATTTTGAAGATGTTTCAGTAAAGTTAATGTAGTCGTCGATGTCGATGTAGGGTTATACTGATGTCCCATAATGTAGGACGTATGTAGGTCTTCTACAACATACATACCTCCAGGTTTTAAGTATGGAAAATAAGTCTTGAGAGTTAATTGCTGCTGTTGCATTGTGTGACCGCCGTCGTCAATGATAATATCAAAATCGCCTCCATAAGTACTTATAAACTTATTTAGATCTTCTATATTACCTTGATCTCCTGAAAAAAGAACTACTCTATTATCTGGATCATTAAATCGAAGATTGTTTTGAATTGTAATATCTGTTCCGTAGATGGTTGCAGCAGGAAAATAATCTAACCATGCTTGAATAGATATTCCCGTATCTATTCCAATCTCTAAGACTTTTTTACTGTCTCTATACTCACTAAAGTATTTATCGTAGAATTGACCGTAATGATGTCTTGTTTCTTTTGTTATCTTCAGGGAAGATAGTATTTCTTTAACTGTTTTCATAATATATTATTTTGCTGGATTTCCTTTTACTACCGCTCCGGCCGGTACGTCTTTAGTTACAACTGCACCAGCACCAATTACTGCTCCATCTCCAATAGTGACTGGAAGGATAGTTGCATTAGAGCCAATTCGGACGTTATTACCTATAACAGTCTTACGCTCAATCCAATTCTCTTTCTCTTCAGTAAACTTATCGTTAGTAAACATAACCCCGTGGGCTATAAAACAATTCTTTCCAATTTCTACAGAAGAGCAGATAAAGCTATGAGAGGATATTCTAGTTCCTTCTCCAATTCTTACGTTTGATTGAATCTCTACGAACGGTCCTATAAAGACATAATCTTCTAATTCACATCCATACAGGTTTGTATAATGTGAGATTGTTACGTTGTTTCCTACTTTAACATTCTTCATGAGTATAGTATTGATTCTATATGTTTTTTCCAAACTTCTTTAGCAAAATGCTTCTTATATAGACGCTGGGCTTGTTTACTTGAGTAGTCGTAGAAGTCTTGATCTTCTTTTAACCTTATAGCAAGGCTTCTTGCTCTCTCAATATCCCAGACGTCTACTGATAATTCTGGATGGCAAAGTCTTTGAGTATCTACTGTAGCATTACCGATACAGGGAATACCTAAGTAAGCGCAGTTTAGACTAAATGTTCCTGCTGCTACTGTTGGCATTAAATGTACTGCATATTTGAATTCGGATAAAGCAGTAATCCAATCTGTCCAAAATAACCTAGGTAAATGTTGAATACCGTCTACTAGAGCTTCTTCTGTTCTCATAGCATGAGAGGTTTGAGCCCAGATAGGCAAGTTAAAATTACTTGCTACAGTGTAACTTTCAAACCCTCCGTACCATCTAGCAAAATTACCTCCTATGATTACTTTATCTTCTCTAGTAACAGATACAAACCCTACGCTCTGCTCAATCATAAGCGAAGGAATAACATATACGGGTTTATTAGGGAACATTCCTCTGTAGTAACGAGTATCGCTTTCGTTATGTGCAAAGATACTATCACAGCTTGCAAGCAGGTTGTAGAAATAAATCTGATCTCTGACTTCGTAGTCGTTATGCCACCAGTGTGGACCTTCTTGTACGTAATGGACTTTCTTATTGTTACCTGCTCTTAAAGATTCTACTATACCCTGTCTTAGTAAGTCTGAGACTGGATTAGTTTCATTTACAAGTTTACTCCCTTCTGAATTGAGAAATGTTTTACCTTTTGGAAAAATAATAAAGACGTGATCGTAATCTTTTACCTCCCTATAATGGCGTATATGCCTATGTTCAGCATCTAAAGCATGCATCCAGGCAAACTCCGTCCTCATATTAGAATGATTTGCAGGAATCTTTCCTTCAAACCCCATTTCAGTTACAAAGGCTATTTTCATTTTCCGAGCTGTTGTAAGGTACTATAGTAATGATTTTGTACTTCTTGCCGTGCGATGTGTTTAGGATGTCTCAAGCAATAGTCTTCTTCGACAGGTAGAAGTCCGTAAGAAGAATGTCCGGTGATTACCTCATGAACCTTATTTACCCATTTGATTTTAGGATGGTTTTGTAAGATTCGGGTTTGATAATCAGGAAAATTAATCCAGCCTTTTTCATTTACATTCCAACCCCACTTTCTAACATGCTCGTCAGTTAAACCTTTCACAGTATTTATTCTCGGAATCAAAAATAGATCCGTTGTAGGGTTTGCTGCAAGGATATCTGGAAGAGAGTTTAGAAGAGTGTCGGACAAGTACTCGTCGGCATCTATCTGAAACATCCATTCACCTGTACACTTACTCTTTAGATTGTTTTTAAACGAACTAAAGTCTCCTTTGAGAGGATATTGTTCTATAGAAAAAGCAGGATATCTGAAAATTACGTCTAGTACTTCTTTCGAAGCTGTTACGTCAACTTGTACAACTACTTCATCTACATCTCGTATACCTCTATCTAGTTGGAATAGTAAACGATCTAACTCTTCATGCTCATTGTGAGCAGTCACTGCATAACTTATTCGAAACATAATTACTGTTTATCAAAGACTCCAATATAATCACAGGCTTCTATAAAATCATTACCGAACTGTTTCATAGACTTAGCATCTGATTTATAAATTAAACCTTTATATTTTGGTTGCTTCTTCTCTTCTTCTGATAAAGTTACAACCTTAATTGCAGACCATTGAACTTCTTCTACACTTTTCCCGCTCAAAAAAACTGTCCCTTTATCGACTATATTAATACTGATAGGGTACCATACTCTTTTCTCGCTATCTACGTACTTAATATCTTTGTATAGTTCAGGGAGAGTTTCTTCGTACTCTTCAAAATTAAACTCTCCCTCTTTCATAAGGTCGTTAGTCTGGAATCCACACCCCCAACAGTAGAAGTTATTTTTAGTTTCGTTGATAGAGGTTACATAGCATCCATCACATCCGCACTTAGGACATATTGCCATTTGATCAGTCATGTAGTAAGCTTTTATTGCTAGTTGTAAAATTTACGGTTGCTTCGGCAGGCAGAGTTGTCGCTGTAGACGTACCGGTAGGGCCAAATTTTAATGAGATCGAATTTGCATCAGTAACTTCATTCAATTTTTCCTTAACTTCGCTCCATCCGGCAGGGGTTAAATTAAAATTATTAGAGCCAGCTACAAAGCCCTTAAGCCATATTACGAATTCTTGAGATGTCATTAGGCTAGTTTTTTAAGTTTAGGTAATTCTACTTTATTCAAACCAGGAAGAACTAAATCTACTTGCTTTATTACATACTTGTCAAGATAACTCTTAAGCAATAATACCATGTTATCATAACAGAATTCAGTTTTAATTTTATGTCCCTGTCTTTTTCCTGCTGCTTCATACTTCTTATAATTCTCAAACACTTCCAGTAATGCTTTCGAAGCAGCTGTTTGATCAACACTAAACCATGAAGATCCTTCAATAATTATATCGCTAGATTGAGCAGAACGATGTACGGGAGTTAGGGTACCAGGAAGAAGTACACTGAATTCAGGATTTAAAAAGTCAGTATGTCCAGACCATCCAGAAGCGATAACCGGCTTCTTTGATAAACAGAATTCAGCAAGAGGTCTTCCAAAACCTTCTCCCTTAGTAAACGATACGAAAGCTTTTGCTTTAGGGTGGTTGTAGAGAATATTAATCTCAGAATCATCCATATCCCCGTGTATAAGGTAGATATTAGGTAAGTTCTTACTCTGTACAGAATCTCTGATCGCATCTAGCTTTCTTAGAACTTCTTCTCTATCCATAATACTTGGACCTCCTTGAGAAGTTTTCAAAATGAGCGCTGGTTGTTTCTTCTTATCTTTGAAAGTCTCTAAAAAAGATTTTACAAGCAAACTAGTATTCTTCCTATCTTCTCCGAACTCTCCTTGCAACCAATGTCCTACATATAGAAAACAAAATTCTTCTTTAATAGAGTCGAGATCAGAAACCAGATTCTCTTTAGGAAGTTCTTCTTCCGGAATATGAAAGTATTTGTTTAGGTCTACTCCTTCAAAGAGAACTTCTACAGGTTTCTGTAATCTTATCGTTCGTACAGTTTGATTTGTATTCTTATCTTTCTCTTCAAAGGAACTAGACTCTAATACGTTCTTAGCATGCTTAGACGAAACAAAAGTGGCGGTCATTCTATTACAGCCATCAACCCAGGTAGGGGCGCAAACGTTAGTCTCTATTCCGGCAGTCACTCCGAAGTTAACTTTTCCGACAGGCTGGAATTCGTTTGGAATAGTTATCTGAAACCATACGTCAGGTTGACGAGGTAATTGAGGTGTTTCCAGAATCAAAGGCTGCATCCATCCCCACTCCTCTTCGTTATTTTTAATAAAGCCCCAGGGAGTTTGCCCCCATCTCTGTAACATTATTTTAATATCCCATTCATCTTTTTTGAGCTCGTAAATTGCTTTGATAAAGTCTCTAGCTCGAGCTCCATAACCGCTATAAGTATCCGGCGGAGCAGAAATAACACACAACTGTTTCATATATGATTAATATGTTAAAGGATGTACTAATTTTTTTCTAGGTAATTTTTCAATTTTTATAAACTCATACGAAGGCCTAGGCGTCCAGGTAGCTAAGGTTTCCTCGAAGGTATCAATCACATTCTTAGACATCCATCTTGCCGACATCATAGACTCGTCCGAGGTTACCCATTTACGAGCTTCTTTGCCTATTGCTTCTCTTTGTTCCTTGCTCAGGTTATATACATTCATTATTTGATCTGCAATATCTCTAAAATCAGCTCTATCATCGAAAATATAAGGAGTAGGTACGGATCCAACAAGGCTCATATTACTAGGATATACAGGGAATGCCCAACTGCCGTGCTTCTTATATGTGCCGAAATGATTACTGCAGAAGTTTGAATCAAAGTCTATCCACTTGCCACTCTCATCTTCAAAGCGCATTTGATCCTGCATTCCGCCCGTCACTGTTGCAATAATAGGCCTGCCGCACATCATACCCTCAGTTAGAGATAATCCCCATCCTTCATTAGAAGAGGGAAGAGCTACTACATCAGAGCAGTTATAGAGTATATTCATATCGAACGGCGAATTCCTGTCGGTAGAGAAGACTACTCTATTTCTTTCCGGATCGCAGATAAGATCTATTACTGCAGGTAGGTCGGTTCCATTTTCGTCAACTGGCTGTGTGTGGAGAAGTAAAGCGCATTTCTTAGCTTTATCTTCACCTAGCTTATCAGTAAACTCCTTATAACCGGCAATAAGATCTGGTAGACATTTACGTCTAATATTACGAGCATTATAAAGAACTACGAAATCGGGTTGGTTGTCTCCAAAGAACTGCTTTCTCTTATCCTGCACCTTTGCGAACTCTTCAGTCATTTCTTGAGTAATTGGATAAAAGATCCTTTCGTTAATTCCGTGAGGAACATACTTTAGTACCTTACCCTTCGCTTTATCTCCTAATACCATTTTATTGATATTAAGAGTCTGCTTAGAGATTGCCATTAATGCATCACATGATTCGTAGTAAGGTTTATTATATAAAGGAGCAGGAAGGTCATCCCAGATGTTAAGATAAACCATTGGAATTTTTTTCCTGATTTCATTCTCCATTTGAAATAACCAGATCCAATAACGAGGATCAGTAAAGAACATGAGTGCATCAGGCTTCTCAATATCGATAATCTGACGTAAAAACTCCTGAGTACCGTATCCTGAACAAGGATAGATGTATACAGACGCGTCGGGAATACCGGCTAAGTTACTAGTGTCTTGACAAACGTCAAGCTTTTTTCCTTGCTCTGGATGCGTAATAGCCGCTCCAATATTAATCCAGTTAAAACGATGTGAAGTTCCGATTACTATCTCTTTTGCCATCGTAGAGATTCCGGAAGTAAATCGTATGTCATCGCAGAGAAGAACTATTTTCTTCCTCTGTTCTTTAGGAATGTAACCTTCTTTTAACATAAAACTTATTCTGTTGGTTTTGAATAACGAGCGCTTAGTTGGTTGTTAATAGTTTTTTTAAAGTCTTCATCTGTGAGATAAAGAAACATAGCTCTCTCTAAAAGATTTCTCATCGTAATTTTATTCTTAGGACCTTCTTGCTTGAATGCCTCAAACAATTCGTCCTGAAGACGTACTGTAGTTAGGATATCTCCTTTTTTTCCGATATGCATAATACTTTGTTTATTAATAAATAGTACAGTCTATATATAAAACTATATATCACTCGCTATTTTTTCTATCACAAAGATCTGGTTTATCGAAGTAAGGACAGAACTTACACTTAGCTGTATTTTTAAAATAAGTCTTTTCTTGATACTCTCCTTCAGAAGTAAAAACATTTTTTACAAAGTTTTGAAGATCTTCAAGAGCACTCTTAACCTTTCTCACTCCGTGTGAAGGAACGAACTCTTGTACTCTCTTAGGTGCATACTCAAGATTCTCATTTATCTTTCTACGAACTATAAAAAACTGTACGTCTATCTTATCTTCAGGAACCTTATGTAGACTTGAGAAGAATTGCTTATATAAAAGGATTTGATTGACCTTAGTCTGATCTTTCTTCTCATAATCAGACCATCCTCTAGTTGAAGTTTTGATATCGTAAATCGTATACTTATCTAGAGTTTTGTCGTGAATAACTAGATCAATAAATCCCTTCATTTTTACGAACTCAAAACCTTCTACAATAGTTCCATTAATAGGAATCTCTATTCCAACAAGCTCGTGATTTTTTCTCTTAAAAAAGAGACCTCTCTTTCTCTTCACAAAATCTAAAATAGCAACTGCATCTTCGTAGAACTCTGTTAACTCTTCTGGATTAGAGAAATGTCCTTGAGCAGAATTCTCTTTGTACAGCTCCATGAACCTCGTCTTAAAATAAGTAGGTAGATGTATTTTATCAGCTACGGTTGCAGACTCCTCAAACATTACTTTTAAGTAGTTTTGTAAAGTCTCATGAAAGGCAGTACCAAAGATTAGATGTATTGAAGGTTTAAAGGGCTGAAGCTTCTTTACATAGGACAGGTACCATTGATGAGGGCATGTCTTATAGATCTGATATTGAGAGAAAGAAACTGTTTTATCTTTGGCCATATAACTCTCTTATTTTAGTTCCTAATTCTTGATCGTTAGGGTACAACTTAACTAAGTCTTGTACAGTATTGAGAGTTGTTATTTCTTTTTTCAGGTATTGAGCAAGGTCTAGAGCTTCTTCGTAAGCATGTTGAAGCATATTCTGATGATTATTTTCACCTAGAGTAGTATTATACTTCTTTAAACCTCTATCGGCTCTACTATTTAAATCGTCTATAACAGTAGCGGTAATGATATCCTTAGGTCTTCCAGGACCTTGATTTATAGTAATAGTTCCTAGATCTCTATTTCTTGTCATTTTGCTCGGCTCTCTTTTTATACCAGACTGTAGCTGCAGTACCGATAAAGGCACCAATCACAGCGGCAGGGATTAATGATTTGTCCTCAACATAACTTGTTGTAGTGAATGCACTAGCTATAATAATTAGTGCTGACCATATACCAGATGCTATAGCTCTTCTCTCTTCCACCTTAATAAAATATACAGTCCAGCAAATATCGGCTATAATCATAGCTGACATTACGAGTAAAAACTTTAGCAGAAAAGACATCATTTATCTAAATTTTTAGGTTGAAACTCTTCATTGACGTGTCCGCATTTTGAGCAAGCAAAGCTTGGAATAGGAATGAGGGCATCCTGATCGGTGCCGGCAATAAATTTACTTACCTTGCGTAGAAAAGTTACTTGAATAAAAGACTCACATCCACATTCGTCACAAACAATTGGAGTTGTTTTATCAAGTGAGATGTTGAGATTCATTTGTTGCTGTGCCATGTTATTTGTTTTATAATTTTAATATAAGAAGAAAGTTACTGCTCTTCAACTAATTTTTATTTACGGTTAGTTAATTTGTTTTCCAATTTATCACAGCGTGAATCTAACGTACGAATAATATCTTCTGCACGTTCAGCTGTGTATCTGTAGAGGTCGTTCCTCGTTGTATCAAGTTCTCTACAGAGGTTCTCGAAATGTTTGTTTACTTTATTTACCTTAACGAATGCGTAAACAGCAACTACTGCCGTAGCAATAACCACCACAGACGCTATCCCTAAAATGAATGATAGTGTTTCCATAATTTATTTCTCCTTATATGTCAAAGAGCAGTAACTTGGAACGAGGGAAGGAATCGAACCTTCACGCCTTACGGCAGATTTACATCTACGTCTAACCTTCGGTGATCGTACGCTCACTCGTTTTCGCCACCTCGTTCATTTGTTATGTAGCCCTGACAAGAATCGAACTTGTATCCATTGCTTAGAAGGCAATTGTTCTATCCGTTGAACTACAGGACCCTTTTATTAATATAAGAATCTTTTACTGTTAAAAAAACTAAAATGTAAATTAATTGCTAGAATGAGATAAATTTACATCACCGAGTATACAGTACTTAATGTTCAGAGTTATATCACTTGTAACAACATTAATAGTAAAGAAAAGTATTGGGTTAATTATGGCAAAGTTAGATTTATTGATACTATCGTAGTCTGAAGGATTGAACCATAGTACCTCGTTAATTAACCTGAATCCGCTATTATGGGCGGCAATCAAATAGGCGTCGCCTAAATCTAGTATTCCATTTTTATTTACATCAGCTGCTTTCCATTGTCTAGTGCCTGTCATAACTAAACCTTGAGCTGTTACAGGCGGCGTACTTTCATTCTGCAATTCATTCCATACCGTAGTAAAGTCTATAGATGTAACTCCTTGCATCGCTAGAGATGGTACTAATTTGTAGGTTGAGTTTTGATTGGGCAAGGTAAAAGTGTATGTACCATTTGTTGCTACTGTTTTATAATCTACAAGTTGATCAACTCCATTTACTACTCTATAGAGTGTAAGTAACGGTCTTGTACTTAATCCTACCGGAATAGTTACTGTACCGCTTAATGAATTAGTTATAGCAACTGTATTAGTTGTATTAGCAGTGTAAAAATCAGTAAATGTAGCATCGGCTGGGTTGGACCAAGTACCAAACTCGACTATATAGGCGCAACTATAATGGTTAGGTAAGTCGTTCCAACAGCTACCTCCGCCCCATTTCGTTACAGCGTAATGTTCGCCTCCGGCATTATTAGGCTCTCCGCCACACCAATTATTATATTGGCCGGCTATATTACCTGATAGTTGACCATTTTGCGTTTTAATTAAGGTACCATTTTCAGGACCGGCATCTATTCTCCAATATCCTTCCTGAGCAACATCCGATAAAGCAATCCATATATTACTTTGAGGTACATTTGATATAACAAATGATTCTTCATTCGCTGATGTAACAGTTACAAGATATCCAGTTTGTCCTTTAAATGTTTGCTGTGATGCTAATGTTTTAGCTGTTGAATAAGTTTGAGCTGTAGATACAGGTCTGTAAAAGTGACCGTTAACAGCATTGTAATAATAACCGGCCGGGTTTACAGTTGTTGATATTGATATTTGAACATTGCCTAAAGTGGCACCTGTATTTACTTTTAATGATGCTAGAGCATTATTCACATTTGCTTGTGTACCTGTAAAACTTAAACGTGTTTGATTAGTCCAAGAGCTATATCCTGTAGCAAATGATAATCCTGTAGTTAGAGTAATACTGAATGTTGTACCTGCTGGAGGGTTAACAAAACCGATTGATGTTAATAATGTTTCTGATCCAAACCCGTTAATTACAAATCCGCTAGCGTCTTGTCCAGCTAAACTAACTTGATAGGTTCTACCTGGTGGAGCAGTAATAGATTGCCCAAGAGCTAAAAAAGGTACTAACAATATGATAATAAATAATCTCACAGGTTAATCTTACTGCCAACTAAGAAAAATGATAATATAGGAAAGTCTGGGCTAGTAGACAAATTTGCTTTATAGTTTAGGTTAAATTTAAATCTTCTCGTTAACTGATAATCAAATCCACTCCCTAAAAATGCACTAAAAGTTCTATCGGTTGTTGTTACTTTTTCTTTTGTAGAGTAAATTAAAGGAGTTGATATAACATAGAGTTCTGGAGAGATAGTTAAACGCTTATTTGCTTTAAACGGTTTTGTATAAAAAGCTGTAATAGAAGGAGATACAAAAGTGTTCTTATCTTCTGTTATTAATGTAGCAGCAGCACTAGTATTAAAGCCTGTAATACCCCATTTTCCGGCATTTAGTATTCCACTATAACCAACAAACCCTAATATATTTCCGTAAGTATAAACCCCGGTCAAGTTAATATTATGAATCCATTTTAGCTTTCCGTTTTTGCTGAAATTTATTTTTGTATACTTACCTGATAAAGCAAACTGTTTAAAGTTGAACCATATCATTGAAGTAACACCCCAACTTGACATACCAGTCATTGATGACTGATTCATACTCAGATTTAAGATAGGTGTAAACGTCTTGTCTAAATTTTGTGCTGTAGTAAGATCCGAAGAAACTATAACCGGATTATTTGTCCCACTTTTCTTACTTCCTCCACTACTTCCGTTACTTTTCGAATCACTTTGATTCTGTTGATCAACATTCATTACCGTGGTCGCTGCAACTTCCTCTCCTTTTTGATCAGCTTTCTTATCTGATCCTGTACTGGAAACATTATTCCCGCCATTACCGCTACTGCTGATAGGAACCCCAGAATTACTGTTACTGCTAGACTCTGCAGTAGTACTTGAATTACTTGTAGAAGTACTCTCATCGTTCTTACTATTTTTACTTTTACCATCTTTATCTTTATTATTCTTAGATGCTGCATCGTTTCCTCCAGAAGAAGAACTTGATGAAGACATAGTAACACTTTGCATAGTTCCGGAAGCGGCTGATTGAGCTTGACTCATAATATTACCTACTACGCTTTGTACAGTGTTACTGATAATCTGAGAGGTTATTAAATTTTGATTTACCTGTCCTGATTGTTGAGAACAAGGTGTTATTTTTCTATAATCAGTATATACCTGATTTACCCAAGCACTAAATGCTCCGCTAGCTACGTCTGCAGAAGTGAATTGTGCCGATTGCCCTAAAAAGAATACTGTAGTTCCGGTCGCTGGAACTGAAAAGAAAGTCACTACCTTTGTGCAGGGATCTATGAACTGGTAGGTAAGAGTCTGTGCTTCAGCTCTCCAACTGAGGCAGGTAATAAGCAATACACTTAAATATGTTCTTAACCTTCTCAAGCATTTAATTTATTTTAATGCCTTCAAAACTTCGTAATTCTTTTTCAAACGTTTTGCTGTCTTCTTACCTGCTCTAACACTCTTCATGCTGTAGTGTACTTTTTTAGAACGTGCCATTCTATTGCATTTTAAAGATACCCTTCTTATGCATACGGAGAAGTATTTTGCCGGCGGCTATCTCTAATGCTTTCTTTGTCGAAGTACCTATTGTTGATTGATTGAATTTCACTTCTGAAAAGTTATCGTCGTTCATTAACGTTAACTCTCTAACTGTTTTAGCGTCTCCAAGACCTGAGCCTGTGAAGTACTCCCCGGTTTCAGCATCCACGAACTTAACCTGAAGACCTAATCTAGTAACGACTGTATTTTTAACTCCGTCTTTCATATTGACAGTTTCGTCCTCTGATACGGAAAAGTCGTAACACTCAATATAAACGAAATAATGTGCAAGTCTGATTTTACCTCTACCGTCTAACTTGTCTTGAGTAATTCCGGCTTGACTAGCTTGAAATTGCTTTACCATTCTATTCTTGATCTCAGTCTTATCTTCCGTAAAGGTGAAGTGGTTAGTCTCTTCCAGAAATTCTACTACAATGTTTGTCACCCCTAATCCTACACGTTTATCCTTTAGTTCAGGATACATAGCATAAACATCTTCACTGATACCTAGACTTAAAATTTGAATAGGTATCTTAGGGCCATCATATTCTAGAAGGCTGTCTATGTTTGACTTCTTCTCAAAAGAAGCTTTATAGTCTTCCGTAGTAGTTTTTCCTACTACTTGAGCCTGGGTACTCCACACTAAAAGTAGAGTCCCAAGCATCAAGATTAGTTTTTTCATTATTCGTTACCTTTTCTTTTGTTGATAAATTTGTCAACAGATGCAATACCGAATGCTCCGAGAACAATAACCATAAAGCCATCGAATACAAATTCGTGGATAGGCATCTCTCTACCTGCAAGTCCGGTTGCAATATCAGCGATCAAAGTTACTACCATCATAACAAAGGCAGTAAACCCAACTACTGATTTTTCGTTAATCGTATTTGAGTCATCAAATAGATTTTTAAAAAATTGTTTCATACTTTTGATTTTTAATTATGATTAATGAGTATCATCATACGCATCCTTGAATAGTCCGCATTTCTGGCACTCTAATTCGCCGTCGTTATCAGCATCGCCCCATTCATGTTCGCAATACCTAAGAGCTTTTAGTTCGTGCTGTAGCTTAAGCTCTTCCATCTTCTGCTCATGCTCCTGTTCATCTTCTTCAAGCATTTGTCTATGCTCTTGCTCGTCTTTTTTAAGTTCGTAGTTTTGCTTATTCTCAGTTACTGCAAGTTCGCGAGCGGCTTGAGCTCCGGCTACGAACGCATCCGGAATTAAAGGAGTAACTGGCTTATTAGTCTCTTTCATGTCGTTCGTATGAGACATACTTACACCATCCTCTTCATCCATTTTCTGAACAAGCATCTTATCCTTATCGGTATCACTAAACCAATAATCAATAATCTTGCCGTACGAACCGATAAAGGCACCTAGCATAAGCAGTAATAACTCCTTCCATTCAGCAGAGGCTGATGTATTGGTTGTAATTGCGGCAAAGATTCCGCCTATGATTATAACAAACGATCCTAATACTAGCGCGGTGATATACCACCTACGCTTCATCATTGCATTTAGTAATTCTTTAAATCCTGTTTGCATAAATTACCATTTTGGTTCTTCTGAGAAAGGTTTTGGTTTAGATGCGGGGGTCGGTTGAGTGGCTGGTTTTTCAACTACACGCTCGATTACTTTAGTTCCCCCTCCAGCAGCCTGTTGTTGCTGTTGAGTATTATTAATAACAATAGTTGGTTGGGCTTGCTGTACTGAAGCAGGTTCTGTTTTCTCTTCACCTCCACCAAATAGTGTTGTTCCTAACCAAGTACCAGCACCTAATACGACAGTGCTAAGTGTTCCAATAATGG
>Ga0315903_10005239_pt1 | contig 16960 bp, 19 predicted proteins | sample LakEriMetagenome_7_FD_203524 | JGI IMG/M metagenome (GOLD analysis project Ga0315903, IMG submission 203524) | Freshwater fungal communities from buoy surface, Lake Erie, Ohio, United States - Buoy 2 MA119 | ecosystem: Environmental > Aquatic > Freshwater > Lake | place: USA: Lake Erie, Ohio...
GTGTAAAAAGTATGGTTGTTTTGTTATTATATTTCAGTTTCACCATCAGTTATTTTAGCATCCACTGCATGCAAATTTAACTAATGCCATTCACTTCCGTCAAGCATCTTATCAACACCGTCATGTTGAATAATTCATTCATGAAGGCGTATTTTGATCATTCTGATATTACCGCTAAAATCTTTTCTGATTTTAATCTCAGAGCAATTGACGGATTCAAAGTAGGAGTACAAAGCATTGGAGAAATCCTGATGTATCTCAAAATAGCAAGTGGCATCAGGAGTCAGGTGCTTTCGGGCAAAGTTGGTTATTGCCTTATAAAAAACCAGTGGATCGTTTGACGGTGCGAAAAGGGCAAGATGCGGTTCATAATCTTTTACATTGGTTTCCAGATGATCGGCTTCGCTGAGTGGGATATACGGAGGATTACTCACAATGATGTCGAATTTCCGGTTTATTTTAATCCCGGGATGCAGAATGTCATCCTGAATAAAGCGAACTTCAGCCTGATTGATTCTTGCATTATCACTGGCAGTTTCCAATGCACTTTCGGAAACGTCGGTGGCAAAAACAGTAGCATCAGGAAGCATTTTAGCCAGAGAAATGGCAATACAACCTGAGCCGGTTCCAATATCCAGAATGCTTTTTTTTCCTGCCGGGTTTTCTTCTTTAATCCATTCAACAAGTTCTTCCGTTTCCGGACGGGGTATAAGTACATTTTCATTCACACGGAACGGAAAACCGAGAAACCACTGAACACCTGTTATGTATTGAAGCGGCTTGCCTTCGGTGAGTTCGGTGAGATGTGTCATGAAGTCGATGCTTCCGTCTACCTCAAATTGGTCATCGTTAGAATGAAACGCTCTGCCAAGCACATCAGCAGCGTAAAATCGGAAGATAGCCTCAATTTCACTGTCAGAATAACAACCGCTCAGCCGTTCTTTAAAAAGCGCTTTCAGCTCCTTTATTTTCATGCCGGTAAAGGTATAAAAAGCAGTACATTTGAGGCCAGTCCTGCATGCCATGAATCACCAGCTGTATATGCGCCGATGTTTTGACCTGGCACTGAATGGCTCCGGTTTTGTAGCACCCAATCCTCTTGTTGGCTCTGTGCTGGTGCATGATGGCCGGATCGTTTCAGAGGGCTGGCATGCCCATTACGGTGGACCACATGCTGAAGTGCACGCCATCAGCAACCTTGCTGATCGTTCTCTCCTTCCGGGTTGCACTCTTTACGTTAATCTGGAACCTTGCAATCATTTTGGTAAAACACCACCTTGTACAGATTTGATACTCTCCAGCGGAATCAGGAAAGTCGTCATTGCCAACACTGATCCCAATCCCCTGGTTTCCGGAAAAGGCATCCAAAAACTTAAAGCGGCCGGAATCGAAGTCACGGCCGGTATTCTCATAGAGGATGGCAGAAACCTGAATAAACGCTTTTTTACTTTTCACGAAAAGCAAAGACCATTCATCATTCTCAAATGGGCAGAATCAGCCGACCGGTTGATTGCTCCGTTGCCTGAAAATGGAAAAAAAGGAGTTACCTGGCTTAGTAACACGCTTTCGCGAAAACTGACACATATCTGGAGATCGGAGGAATCATCCATTCTGGTTGGAAGCAACACTGTCATGAACGACAATCCTCGTCTCACCGTCAGAGGCTTCAAGGCGAAGAATCCGGTTCGAATCGTTATAGATCCCGATTTAAACTGCGATCCCGGAAGTCATGTTTTTGCCGGAAAGGAAAAGGTAATTGTCTTTAACCATCTGAAGAACGATCAAATCAGAAATGTATCCTACGTTTCTGTACCCCGGCGTGGCTCCATGATCAAATATGCCATGAATCGCTTGTTTGAAAACGGAATTCAATCAGTGTTTGTTGAAGGGGGCTCGTTTACCATTCAATCTTTCATTGAGGAAAATTTATGGGATGAAGCGAGGGTATTCCGCACTCCGGTAATGCTGAATGACGGCATTTCGGCTCCGGTACTGGAAAGTGCTCCCAATCAGACATTCTCAGTTTTGACCGATCAGCTTGATTTTTATATCAATCCGCAATAGACAGGCTTATGTTTATTTTTCTGCTACTAAGCATTCTTTCTTCCGCAGCTTTACTGATAGTTTTGAAAAGCTTCGTGAAATGGCGGGTTGAAACCATGCATGGGATTATTTTCAATTACTGGACAGCAGCTTCTCTGGCCTTGATTTTCGGACCGGATCATGATCTTGATATTGCAGCTGAAGTTACAGCGGTATTGCCAGCCACCACGGTGATTGGATTTCTTTTCATCACGGTGTTTTTTATCACTGCCAAAACGACTCAGCAGCTTGGTCTCGGGATTGCCTCTGTAGCTTCAAAAATGTCTATGGTAATCCCCATCACTGCGGGTATCATGATGTATCACGAAAGCTTGGGCCCGATGAAACTTTTGGGTCTGGCACTGGCAATCCCTGCTGTGGTGATCACGAGTTATCCGGAAAGATCCAATCAGGACCAGGAACCTTTTAATCTGAAGCTGCTTTTGTTGCCTTTATTGTTGTTTTTGGGCGCCGGCATAGTAGACACGGCGATCAAATACTCACAACACCGGTTCATGAATGATCAAAACCAGCATATTATCATTTCCGCCATTTTCGCATCTGCCGGCGTATTTGGTATTATCCGGCTGCTGTTTGAGCTGTTCATTCTCAAGAAAAAACTCATCTTCAGAAGTGTAGCCGGTGGAATATTGCTGGGAACAGTCAATTACTTTTCCCTTTACTTCCTGCTGGAATGTCTGGCTTCACCGGGTGCGGAAAGCAGCACTGTTTTTGCCTATGTCAACATAGGTGTGGTCATCACCTCTTTCATCACAGGACTATTTCTATTTGGAGAAAAGGTCAGCAGAAATAAAATCATTGGAATCGTACTGGCAGTGGCAGCGATAGTCATTTTGGCCGGTTATCAGAACTAAAGATGCTTTTTGAAGACACTTTCAGAACGATTGAAAACACAGCCGAAGGCGATTTTCGCGACAGGGGAAGCAGGTTCATTGGTATTGCATTCCATGTAAAATCGGAGCAGGAAGTCAGGGAGTGCATTCAGCTGGTAAAAAAAAATCACCCCAAGGCCAACCATCATTGCTATGGTTTCAGACTTGGTCCGGGTGGAAGTGTTTATCGATATTCAGATGACCGGGAGCCTTCGGGTTCGGCAGGAAAGCCGATTTACGGTTCCTTACTCTCCAATGATTTGACCGATATTTTGATCGTAGTGGCAAGGTATTTCGGAGGAACCCTGTTGGGTGTTCCTGGTCTGATTAACGCCTACCGTGAAGCCGCGGCCCAAGCCGTTGCAGCAGCCACGATAATTACTGTACCGGTTACTGTCAGATACAAAATACTTTTTTCCTATGATGCTATCAGTGAGGTGATGGCAGTCATTAAAAAATCTGATGCCGAGATTGTCTCACAGGAAATGAATGAATCCTGTTCCCTTACTTTGTCTGTTCCGAAATCAGCTTCAGAAAAATTCTATCAGGAAGTCTTATCGGGTCACACGATCCGTTCGAAATGTAAAATCGAATCATTATGAATGAAAATGAAATAAAGTTGCTGAGTGATTTGTGCACTGTGCGGGCCTTATCGGGAAACGAATACCCGATTAAGGAGTTCTTGCTGCAATACATTGACAAACATGTTTCCGAATGGAAAGTCCGGCCTGAAGTTATTCACGGTGACGGATTTCAGGATTGCATCGTGCTGATATTTGGTGAACCGAAAACGGCAGTTTATGCACATATTGACTCTATTGGATTTACAGCAGGCTATGAAAACAATCTGATCAAGGTGGGATGGCCCAGAATCATTCCGGGTACCCGGCTGACCGGAACCGATTCAAACGGAGAGATTGAATGTGAATTGGGCACTGATGAGGAAAATCAAGTGATGACTGCAATTTTTGATCGGGAAATTGACAGAGGAACGGAATTATATTTTAAACCTGATTTCAGATATGAGCATCCATTTATTCAATCGTGCTATATCGACAATCGTCTGGGAGTATACATAGCTTTACGCCTGGCAGAAACGCTTGAAAACGGAGCCATTGTTTTCAGCTGTTGGGAAGAACATGGCGGAGGTACGGCAGGTTATCTTGCCGGATGGCTTTACAATCACTATCAGATCAGGCAGGCATTGATCTGTGATATTACCTGGGTGACCAGTGGCATCAAACACGGTGAAGGTGTAGCGATTTCGCTCAGAGATTCCGGCATCCCGCGAAGGAGTTATTTCAACCGGATTAAAGAAATACTTGAAGCAGAAAAACATCAGTTTCAGATTGAAGTTGAATCCGCAGGCGGGAGCGACGGAACAGAGATTCAGAAATCACCTTTTCCTGTAGACTGGTGTTTCATCGGGGCACCGGAAAGTAATGTCCATACTCCTGATGAAAAGGTGCACGTCGGAGATATTGAAAGCATGCTGAACGCATACCGCCTGTTGATGAAAAAACTTTGAAAGACGATCAGCTAAAATAACTTATCATTTTACTGATCACATAATCTGGAGGACTGCAGGGCTTCAATGTTTGAGAATTGATAAATACAAGTGTGGTTTCCGCTACGTTGAGCAAATCACCGCTCTCGTTCCGGGTTTCGTACTCGAATCTGATGCGGGCTGCAGGTAAAGTTGTGATTTTGGTGCTGATAGTCAATAACTGATCATAGAAGGCCGGTTTCAGGTATTTGATTCTGTATTCCAGTACAGGAAGGCTGATTCCTTTGTCTTCCAGCTCCTTGTAACTGATTCCCAGATTCCTGAGCATTTCTACCCTGGCAACTTCGAAATAGGTGGAATAATTCCCGTAATAAACGAATCCCATTCGGTCTGTTTCGGCGTACCTGACCCGAATCTCAACGGATGATTGTATCATTCAGCGATTTGGCGTTTATTTTGGCAAAAATTGCCCTTCCGGCAGCAAAAATAGCCAATGAATGACTAATATTGGTTCCCCATTTTGCTAACCTGTTTATGAACTCCCCGATGTTCCGGTTGATGACCGGTTTATTCATTTTTTTGCTTTTTTCCTGCCGACAGGCCTATGAGGTAAAAAATACTGACACCCAATTTGTGCGTCCTGCATTTTCTTCTGCCGGAGTTCCTGAAGACTCATCAGTCATCAGATTAAGTGATCCCTATCGAAGGGAAATGTCCGAAAAAATGAATGTTGTTCTGGCGAGATCAGCCCAGCCTATGGAAAAAGGTCAGCCGGAAAGTGTTTTGGGCAATTTCGTTGCTGATTTGTGTTTTGATCTGGCCAATCGTTACAATCAACAAAATTCTCTTCCCCCCGGGGACTTTTGTATTCTGAATAATGGCGGACTGAGAAGCAGCCTGCCTGAGGGCGATCTGATGCTGCGTCATGCATATGAGCTGATGCCTTTCGACAACGAGCTGGTGGTGATAGAGATGAATGGCCAACTCACAGCCAGAGTATTTGACTACATCGCTCAGAAAGGTGGTGTTCCTGTTTCAGGATTAAAAATGAATATTACTGACGGTAAAGCCACTGATGTGATTATAGGTGGAAAACCATTTGATCCTTCCAATAGCTACAGATTGGTTACATCCGATTATCTTGCCGGAGGAGGTGATGCAATGAACATGTTCGGAGAAGCAGCTTCAAGATATGGTACTGGAATCAAAGTAAGAGATGCTATTATTACCCGACTCACAGAGCTGGGAAAACAAAATAAGTTGGCAGTTGCAAAAAAAGATGGAAGAATTACCAAATAACTCCAGAAGAGAATTTCTCAGGAAATCTGCATTTTCTCTGGTTGCCGGAGCGGTACTCCCTGTTAGCGGATTTGCAGGTTCCGAAGGAAATGATATAGTAAAGCTCACCATACTGCATACCAATGATGTACACAGTCAGATTGACCCATTTGACCAAAATCACCCCAAATATCCCGGTATGGGCGGTGCCGCCATCAGATCAGCCATTATCAGGAAAATACGAAATGAAGAGCGTAATGTACTTCTTTTTGATGCCGGTGATATCTTTCAAGGTACCCCCTATTTCAACCTGTTCGGAGGTGAACTGGAACTGAAGATTATGTCGCATTTGGGTTATGATGCTGCCACCCTTGGAAATCACGACTTTGACAATGGCATTGACGGGCTTGTGAAACAGTTACCACATGCTCGTTTCACAATGATCAATTCGAATTATGATTTCTCCAAAACTTTAATGGAGGGGAAATCAAGGTCTTATAAAATCTTTACAAAACAAGGGTTAAAAATTGGTGTATTTGGTCTGGGAATCGATCTGAACGGATTGGTTGACAAGCGTCATTACGGCAATTTGAGATATCTTGATCCGATTGAAGTTACAGAGCGGATTTCAGCCTATCTTAAGCTCCGGAAAAAATGTGATCTGGTGATATGTTTGTCACATCTGGGACACCTATATAATCACAATAAAGTTTCCGATCTTGTGATTGCCAAAAAATCTTCGTTTGTAGATCTGATAATAGGCGGTCATACCCATACTTTCCTTGATGAACCTGTTACAGAGGTGAATATGTCGGGAAAAAAGGTATTGGTGACCCAGGCAGGTTTTGCCGGATTGCGACTTGGAAGAATTGATTATTTCTTTGACAGAAAATCAGGTGAAAAATCAATTACATCGGCTGCAGTCATGGAAATGAAAAAGTCAAGTGAAATTTAATTTTTTTTTTATCTTTTTTTAACCAAAATTTGCGTAAAATTCTAGGGTATTAAATGATCCGTTTTTATTTTTGTTGAATTAACAGATTTTAACCAGAAGTAAGGAATTCAAAGAGTATGCAAAAAACATTGGAGCAGGTTTGGGAAAATTGTCTGAATATCATCAAAGACAATGTGAGCCCTCAGAATTTCAAAACGTGGTTTGAACCCATTAAACCGATCAGGTTAGAAAACAAAGTGCTCACCATAGAAGTTCCCAGCCAGTTTGTTTATGAATGGCTCGAAGAACATTATCTTGATTTGCTGAGAAAAACGATCAAGCACGAACTGGGTACTCAAGGTCGACTGGAATATTCGATCGTGATGGAGAATGCCTATAACAATGCCCAGCCTTACACCGTCAAGTTTCCGGCTAAATCAAGTAACAGTCTGAAGAACGCGTCGGTGGCCATGCCTCTCGACATTTCAACCACCATCAGAAACCCGTTTATCATCCCCGGTTTGAAGAAGCTGGATGTGGATTCTCAACTGAATCCCTCCTACTCTTTTGATAACTTCATTGAAGGCGACTGCAATCGTCTTGCCCGTTCGGCTGGTTATGCCGTAGCCGGAAAACCGGGAGGAACATCCTTCAATCCGTTACTCATTTACGGAGGTGTAGGTCTCGGAAAAACACATCTGGCTCATGCCATCGGGATTGAAATCAAGAACAGTTTTCCAAACAAAACCGTTCTTTATGTTCCATCCGACAGGTTCATGCACCAGTTTGTGGATGCCGTCAAAAATAATTCCACCAACGATTTCATTCATTTCTATCAGATGATCGATGTGCTGATCATCGATGATATTCAGTTTTTTGCCGGTAAGGAACGAACACAGGATGTTTTCTTCCATATCTTCAATCACCTGCACCAGAATAACAAGCAAATCATCCTTACTTCCGACAAACCTCCGGTTGACTTGCAAGGAATGGAGCAACGTTTGCTGAGCAGATTCAAATGGGGACTTTCTGCTGATTTGCAGACTCCTGATCTGGAAACCAGGATAGCCATCCTCAAAAAGAAGATGTACCTCGACGGTATTGAGCTCCCAAATGAAATTACGGAGTACATCGCCATGAGCATCACCACCAATATCCGTGAACTGGAAGGCGCTCTGATCAGCATCATCGCGCAATCGTCTCTCAACAAACGTCCGATTACACTTGAACTTGCCAAGCAAATGATTGACAAGTTCGTGAAGAATACTGTTCACGAAATTTCTATTGACTTTATTCAGAAAGTGGTGTGCGATTACTTTGATCTTCCTCTTGAAGTACTCAAATCAAAAACAAGAAAGCGCGAAGTCGTTCAAGCCCGTCAGCTGGCTATGTATTTCTCGAAAAGCATGACCAAGTCATCATTGTCGAATATTGGAATTCATTGTGGCGGTAAAGATCATGCTACTGTTTTGCACGCCTGCCGCACGGTCAATAATCTTATTGAAACGGATAAGAAATTTAAAACTTATGTATCTGAAATTCAAAAGAGAATTCAGGTGCACGATAAGTAACAGTTTAAGAACTGAAATGAGGTGGGTCATGTATGGCTCACCTTTTTCATTTAATAGAAAATGGTTGATGAAAATACTGATGGTTTGTCTTGGAAACATATGCCGGTCTCCGATTGCGGAAGGCGTGATGCTTGAAAAGTTCCGTAAGCACAGCATCGAAGGAAAGGTGGATTCAGCAGGTGTGATTTCCTTCCACGCAGGAGAACAGCCCGACCGAAGGGCCATCGAGATTTCCCTGGAGAACGGAATCGATATCTCTGGACAAAAAGCCAGGCAGTTTCGGCTTTCCGATTTTCATGATTTCGATCTGATACTGACCATGGACAACAGTGTACACCGGGAGATTGCCGGAATGGCAGGCAATGAATCAGACAGGCAAAAAGTAAAACTTTTCCTGCCCTTTGCGGGAATGCAACAGTCTGAAAATGTGCCTGACCCCTATTATGGCGGAAAAGAAGGTTTTCAGCTGGTTTTTTCTATGATCGATGAAGGTTGCGATAGAATCATCCAAAAAGTCCAAAACAGGGATGGCAGATAAATCAGGCATTCTTTATCTGATCCCGGTTCCGCTGGGAGAATATCATCCTGAACTGGTAATACCCGGACCAGTGATTAAAATTGCCCGCACCACCGATTGCTTCATTGCTGAAAATGCAAAATCAGCACGTGCATTTCTTAAATCAATCAATCATTTCAAACCACTGCAGGAGATCAGTATGCTTGAAATGGACAAACACTCCGACCGTATCGATTTCGATTATTTCTTTCACAGTTTGCGTCAGGGAGTCGACACCGGATTGATCAGTGAAGCGGGAATTCCTTCCATAGCAGATCCCGGATCACCGTACGTCCTGCAGGCTCACCGCGAAAAAATCAGGGTAGTGCCACTATCCGGTCCTTCTTCCATACTCCTGGCTTTGGCTGCATCCGGAATGAGTGGCCAGTCATTCGTATTTCATGGCTATCTGCCGAAAGAGAAAAATGCCCGAATGGAAAAGATCAGAACGATGGAGTCGAATGCCAAAAAACTTAAGCAAACTCAGATTTTCATGGAAACCCCTTACAGAAATCAACAGATGCTGGACGATCTGCTTTCCTGCTGTCAGGGTTCAACGCTGCTTTGTGTGGCTTCAGATATCACCGGTACAGGTGAATCCATCGCAACCAAAACCGTTGCCGATTGGAAAAAAGAAAAAGTGGACCCCGGAAGGAAGCCCACTGTTTTTCTGCTTTACTGAAGTGATTATTTGAAGTCAACCAGTTCCACCTCGAAAATCAGTGTGGAAGCCGGTGGAATAACCGGAGGCATACCGCGTTCTCCGTAGCCAAGTTCATGAGGAATGATCAGCCGTGCTTTAGCACCTTTGTCAAGCATGCCAATACCTTCGTCCCACCCTCTGATTACCTGTCCTGTTCCTAAAACAAAGCTCAATGGCTGACCGCGATCAACAGACGAATCGAATTTGGAGCCATCAGTCAAAGTACCGGTATAATGAACACTGACTGTCTGGCCCGGCTTTGGAAATTCACCATTGCCGTTTTTCAAAATGATGTACTTCAGACCGCTGGATGTCGTGAGGGTATCAGATGATACAGGAGAAGATGATTCCTGTGTCATTTCAGCCGTTGTTTCGACTGATTGCTCAGTAACTGAAGTATCAGCTGTTACTTCATTCATTTCCTGATTGCTGCCGTTTCCGCAGGATGCAACAATAATCAAGATGAATGAACTGAGGATTGATACAATAGGTTTTGTCATATATCAGTTGTTTTTGTTGGTTAAAATTGTTCTTGTGAAATTGATTTGCAGACTAGTCCAAATTCTTTTCGGAAAACATGATGATTCCTGCAGGTTGAAAGAAGGTGATTATTGTAGAGCCGCTTTGATGTCTATTATTTCCACATCAAATACAAGCGTTGAGTAACCTTTTAGTTCACGGTAATCTTCAGCGCCATAAGCCAGATCAGACGGTATCACCATTCTGGCAACGGTACCTTTATTCAACAAGGGTATACATTCCTCCCAGCCCTGGATGACAGTTTGTCTGCCGAGCACAAAACTGAACGGTTTTTCGGGATCTACTGATGAATCAAATACAGTACCGTCGAGCAGTCGGCCCGTATAGGAAACTACCACTGTATCACCTGCCTTCGGATATTCACCTGAACCGGCCTTGGAAATACTCAGATAAGCTCCGTTCTCAGTAGGCATCACATCCATGTTGTTTTGTTTGAGGAACAATTCAATCTGTTCAAACTCCCTTCGCCGCATTTCTATATCCCTGGCCATCAGAATGGAATCATTCAATGATTTCGGAATAATCCTTTGCAGTGAAACATGGAACCTGATTTCATCATCCGGCTGATAGGAAACAGGCAAGGTGGTCAGGAAAGTTTTGGTAAACAGTGAATCTGCCCTGACCTTAAAATGAGCGCTGTCTCCGGTTCCCATCATCGCAAATCCTTCCTCTACCCCACCCTGAAATGTAGGTTCTACCAGGACTACGGTGAAAGAATCCTTGATATTACGGGAATCATAAATAAGCGAATCTCCGGCACTGAAATACTTGATATGCATCAGCATGATGTCTCCCGGTTGTGGTTTGGTGCCACTTCCTGAGCGGATGAACTTGTACTTCAGTCCGGATTTAGTTTTCTGAAAGCCTTCGCCGTCTTTGCCGCAGGAGGCCATGAAAAGCATGACTGCTGCAAATATTGATAACGCGGGTATCTTAAAATATCTCATCATTTCTTTTCTACTACTTCAACATCTACTATTAAAACATCGTATTGCTTGATCCTGTCACCGTCACCGGTAAGTCCGTAAGCAAGATGTGAAGGAATGATCATGATGGCTTTATCACCAACATGCATATACTTTAGTCCTTCCTGTAAACCTCCTGCAACTTCCGATTTGCCGACTTTCAGTTCCATGGCACCATCGGTATCAGAACTGTAAATCTGCTTTCCGTCGAGGAGCGAAACCTTGTATCTCAGTACTACCACATCCTCATCGGTAATTTTCTTCAACTGATCGCCGGTGTGGTAGATCATATAACGTAACCCGGTCTGAGTCCGGGTCATGGTATATTGTCGCCGACGGATGTAATTCTCAATTTCCTCGTCCTGATCTCTGACAATACCTTGCTGGTGCCTGATCAGATCTTCCTTTTGATTCGACTGAGGTGGGGTACTGTTTTTCTCCGTGGAAGTTTTGCAACCACTCAAAACGATCAGACATCCCGCAAGGAGGAGCAATGAAAATTGAAAAAATTGGAGTGGTCTGGACATAGAGGAGTTTGAATCAAAGGATCAGTTAGGCATTGGCTATATTTTCCGGGTTCAGATCTTTTTTCAAACCGGGCAGCAGGTCCAAAAATTTCCTGACTGTCTTATCAAGTGATTCGGTCGATCTCCCACCGGCAGCATTACGATGTCCCCCTCCGGAGAAGTGAGCCGCGGCGATGTCTTTGACCGAAAATTCATCTTTCGAACGGAAACTGATTTTGATGAGATGGTCACGTTCGCAGAAGAAAGCGGCCATTCTGACACCCTTAATTCCAAGAGCATAGTTCACTATGCCTTCCGTATCGCCTGATTTATGATTGAATTCTTTGAGTTCTTCCTTGGAAACAGCGATATAGGCAGTTTTATACTCCGGTAAAACTACCAGTTTTTCCTTGATACAGTGACCCAGAAAACGGGTGCGGTCCAGTGAAAAATTATCGTAGATAGCTTCATGAATATTGAAATTGGATGCTCCTGATTTCATCAGGTTACCGACCAGATGATGGGTATCAGCGGTCATGGATGAAAATCTGAAGGACCCTGTATCGGTCATGATTCCGGTATACAAACATTCGGCAACCGCCTTTGAGAGAGTAGCATCAGGATTCAGTGCGAGAAGGAAATAATACACCAGTTCGCAGGTTGCACAGGACTCGGGATAAGAAAAAGTGTATTGGCAAAAACTCTCCGGATCCAGATGGTGATCAATCAGAATTTTGACTGCGCCGGATTTCTGTACGGTTTCACCAAACTTTTCCATTCTTGAAACAGCATTGAAATCAAGACAAAAAATGACCTCTGCTTCAGTGGTCAGTTGTTTGGCCTTGGAGTAATGGTGTTCGAAATTAATTACCTGATCGCAACCCGGCATCCAGGAAAGAAAATCGGGCCAGTCGCTGGGCGCAATGACGGTAGCTGAGTGGCCTTTACTGACCAGATAATGCCAAAGGGCAAGCGAAGAACCCATTGCATCTCCATCGGGCTTGTAATGGGTGGTAATTACCACTTTTCTGGGGGTCTCCAGCAATTGATGTATGCCTGAAACTGCTTCGGGACTGAATTGGGGTATCATTTGGTCAAAAGGAGTGCAAATGTAGTAAAATCAGCACTAAAGGTGTCATGAAATGATGGTCATTTCAGCTGATTAGGATCCTTTCAAATCAAAAATAACCCTACCTTTGCACTCCGAAATTTAAAATCATCAATCACGTGAGAACCAACAGAACTTTTACCATGATCAAGCCCGATGCCGTGCAAAATGGCCACATCGGTGCTATTATCGACAAAATTACCGGTGCCGGCTTCCGGATTGTAGCCATGAAGTACACCAAACTGAACTCTGAAACAGCAGGTAAGTTTTACGAAATCCACAAGGAAAGACCATTTTACAAGGATTTGGTGAACTATATGTCATCCGGACCCATTGTAGCCGCTATCCTTGAAAAAGACAATGCAGTTGAAGATTTCCGCAAACTGATAGGGGCCACCGATCCTGCGAAAGCTGAACCCGGAACCATCAGAAACCTTTTTGCCAAATCAATTGAAGCCAATGCCGTCCACGGTTCCGACAGCAATGAAAATGCTGACATTGAAGGCAACTTCTTTTTCTCACGAATGGAAAGATTCTGATCTTTTGAGCATAATCTGAGTCAAATAAAAAACCCGGCCATGTGCCGGGTTTTTTATTTTTAAATCATCTCAGGAAATTCGGACCTCTTTCACGTAGTTACCCTCTAAAAGTCTGTTCATTTCATTGAGGATTTTCTCTCTTTGAAACATCAGTTCTTCTTTCAGCGGAGCTGATGTTACCCGAATGGTCAACACTCCGGAAGCAAGATGAATGTCTCTGGTTCTGTTGGTAATAGCCGGTCCCATCAGTTCATCCCACGAATTGCGAACCCTTACTTCATTGATCTTGTCCCGCAATCGATAGGTATCGAGCAGTTGATCAATAGCTTCTTTCAGACTGTTTTCGTTTGACTTTCTCATAATTCCACAGCCTCCTCAGCCGTTTTGACCATTCCGTCCCGAACCAGGAAATGTCGGTATGGTATGGCTAATTTATCAAAAACAGTTGCAAGACGCTTGGTATGACTATCGGTGATGAAAAGCTGGCCGAACTCATCCCTGCTGACCAGTTCCATCAGTCGCTCCACCCTGTTCTCATCAAGTTTATCCATAATATCATCCAGCAACACGATTGGTTTGGAGAATCCGCGGCTCCTGAGGTAACTGTAATGAGCGAGTTTCATGGCAATGACAATCGATTTCTGCTGACCCTGTGAAGCGTATTTTCTTGCCGGAAAACCTTTGATTTTGATGATGTAATCATCTTTGTGAACACCAGTGGAAGTATACTGTAGTTCCAGGTCCCGGCTGCGCGATCCGGTCAGCAGTTGCTCAGGTGACGAATCATTATAGTGTGATTCATACGACAGAGAAACATCATCATTGTTACCGGAAACAAAATGAAAGAGATCAAGAAAAAAAGGATTGAATCCGTCTATAAATTCCTTGCGTGTCTGATGAATTTTGGTTCCGTAAAGTAATAATTGCTCATCCCATACGCTGAAAACACTCCAGTTCACCAACCCTTTGGCCGTCATCTGTTTCAGTAACGTGTTTCTTTGTAAAAGTACCTGATTGTAACGGATCAGATCATCAAGATAACCGTGATCGAATTGGGAAATGATGCTGTCTGCAAACCTTCTCCGAAGTTCACTGCCACCGGTGAGTAATTCCTGATCTGTGGGGGCTATCATGACCACCGGAAAGGCCCCTATATGGTCACTCAAACGTTCATAATCATTCCTGTTACGTTTGAATTGTTTTTTCTGACCTGGTTTAACGCTGCACATCAGTACTTCCGGGGTTCCGTCTTTATCAAATTCACCCTGAATCATGAAAAAGGGTTCACCCTGAAGTATATTCTGGGAGTCAGCCGAGTTGAAGTAACTTTTGGTCATGGAAAGATAATGGATCGCATCGAGCAAATTGGTTTTTCCTGATCCGTTCAGACCGGTAAAAAAATTAACCGAAGGGTGAAACTCAATGGTTGCTTCCCGGTAATTTTTAAAATTCAGAAGTGCCAGCTTTCGCAGAAACATATCATTGCAAAGGTACGAAACCGGCTGTTGCAGAAGGGTTTGAAAGGAGTTGAAATTGTGCAAAAGGCAGGGTTATCTTAAGGAGTTCCTTTTCAAGTTTAATTTCTCAAAATCAAATGAATATGATCAAAATAACAGGCTGGTGTGAATAACTTTTGACTTCTGCTGGCGCTGCGCATCTGTTTTTCCTAAATTTGTGTCATATAATTTTTCAACCTGCGGAGCGATTTATGGAAGAAGACGATGATGATTTCGAAGGTCAGGATGAGTTGAATGAAAAACTTGAACTCTCCGTCAGCCGCTACGAGGAAATGCTTAGAAAGCAAGACAAGTATTTTTTCGATGTTGATGCACTGATCCGGATACTGGATTTTTATACAGAAAAGGGCGAATACAATAAAGCCCTGGACGTTGTGCGATATGCTTTCAGTTTGCACCCGAATTCGGTCAATTTACTGATGAAACAGGCACATTTGTTTGCCATAACCGGCCAGGACAAACGTGCTCTTGATACTCTTGACAAGGTGGAGCGGATCAGTCCTTATGACATGGATTTGTATCTTGTCAGAGGCAATATTTTTAATACTCTGGGAGAATTCAGCTCGGCATTGGAATGCTTCAAAAAAGCGTTGCCATTGGCCGAATTGAAGGATGAGATCTATTTCAGCATGGCGATCACCTACCAGAATATGCAGAATTACCCAAAAGCAATCGAGCATTTCAAACTCGCTATTAAATCGAATCCCGGTTATGAGCTGGCCATGGAGGAGCTTACTGCCTGTTTGGGTTTGACCGGCAAACTTTCCGAAGGAATCAACTTCTATAAGGAGCTCATTGATGCTGATCCCTATTCATACGCCGCCTGGTACAATTTGGGCGACATCCACTGTCGTTTGGGAAATTATGAGGATGCACTTCACGCATTTGATTACTGCCTGCTGATCAGAGATGATTTTGCTCCTGCCTACCTGGATCAGGCCCATGTGCTGGCCATGCTAGGACATTTTGAAGATGCTATCCAGAAATACAAGCAGACTTTCGAATACTTTAATCCGGACGGTATCACCTACTTCAACATTGCTGAATGCTATGAGAAGCTGGAGAAAATGGATGAAGCCCGTACCTATTACAAAAAAGCTGTCAGACTTTTGCCGGAAATGGCTCAGGGTTGGTATGGTATCGCATTGACTCTTGAATTCGAAGAACGCTGGTATGAAGCCATACACTATGTGAAAAAAGCGCTCGAAAAGGATCCTACACATCCCGAATATCTTCTTTTGCTGGGTGATTGTGAATTCAATCTGAACAATCTCAGTGAAGCCTGGGAATGCTATCTGAGGGTTACCCAAGATGATCCGGCCTATATCGATGGCTGGCTCTCCCTGGCTCACTTCCTGACTGAAACCGGGAATCCCCAGGAAGCAGTCAATGTCACTGACAAAGCACTTGGGCTGCTGCCTGAATGCGCTGAACTTATTTACAGGCAGGTAGTCAATCTTTATTGCGCAGGTTATCTCAATGAAGCTTACGAATACCTGGAAACTGCCATGGAAAAGGATTTCAGCCAGGCCGGAATGCTGTTTGAGCTCTTACCCTCTCTCAGAAACGATCAGTTCCTAATGAACATGATCAACAACAAAAGAAACAATTCATGAATTTTCCAATCGGGCAAATGCCCCTCAGGTCCTCCAAGCCACGCCAGTCAGGCATAACCATGGTGATGGATAAAGGACTGAGTATCCGTGAAGCTGAAGACCTGGTACAAGGCAGCGGCGAATTTATTGATGTGATAAAACTGGGTTTTGGCAGTTCCCTGATCACTCCTAAACTTGATGATAAGCTTGCTGTGTACAAGAATGCAGGAATACCAGTATACTTTGGAGGTACTCTGCTCGAAGCTTTTCTGATCAGGAATGAATTCAGACAGTTTATAAAGTTGCTTGCCAAATATAAGATCACCTTCGCCGAGGTATCCGACGGATCCATCGTTCTACCTCACGATCTCAAATGCAAAATAATACGAACTCTCAGTAAAGATCATACAGTTGTTTCTGAAGTAGGAAGTAAAGAGGAAGGTATCCTGATTCATCCTGCCAGATGGATTGAAATGATGCAGAAAGAGCTCGAGGCCGGAGTTTGGAAAGTAATTGCTGAAGCACGCGAAAGCGGCACCGTGGGTATTTATCGCCCCAGTGGAAAAGCACATGTGATGCTGATTAATAAGATTGTGAGCAAAGTACCTGCCGAAAAAATCATCTGGGAAGCACCTATCAAATCTCAGCAGGTGTATATGATCAAAC
>Ga0315903_10005241_pt1 | contig 16956 bp, 19 predicted proteins | sample LakEriMetagenome_7_FD_203524 | JGI IMG/M metagenome (GOLD analysis project Ga0315903, IMG submission 203524) | Freshwater fungal communities from buoy surface, Lake Erie, Ohio, United States - Buoy 2 MA119 | ecosystem: Environmental > Aquatic > Freshwater > Lake | place: USA: Lake Erie, Ohio...
TTAAATCAGAAATGGCTGAACTTATCAAGGATCTACAAACCTCACCTAATCCAGATACTATTAAAAAACTAGAATTAGAATTACAACGAATACAAAAACTAGGAGGATTTGATTCTATCGTTCCGTCTGAAGGGATAGTATTCACATATCAAGGCAATACATATAAAATGACGGGAGCATTTGCACCAGTGAATCAAATTTTAGGAGTGTTAAAATACGCACGCTGATATTTATATAAAAATAGGATATACAATGGCAGAAAAACATAAAAGCAAGTATAAAAAACCAGAAAATAAAAAATACACCGCTCGTAAAGATCTTAAAGATTATACCATGGATGATAAAAAAGGTGGAATGAATCCTAAATCCACCGGTGAAAAGCAACTAGGTGTATTGCGTAAGCGTGATAAAGAAATGGTTGATACTGGTAATATTGATGTTAAATATGATGCTGATGATCGTTTATATGCAAAAATCGAAGATGGTGATTACGATCCAAAGACTGCAGCAAAGCGTTTGAAAAAAAGATCGGAACGAGAAGAAAAAGATACTAAAGATGCTTTAAAAGATAAAATAGAAAATTTAACGCGTGAACACCGAGAGTATCTAGTTCGCGAATATGTACGAAGAAAAATACAAAAAATACTAAATGAACAGGCTACTCCACCTCCCGCAGATGAACCACCTGCTGACACTGGAGCAGCACCACCACCGGCAGACGCAGCAGCACCACCACCGGCAGACGCAGCAGCACCACCACCGGCAGACGCAGCAGCACCACCACCGGCAGCTGGAGGATCAACTCCACCTGCGGATGCAGCTGCTACACCACCTGCCGACACTGGAGCACCACCACCTCCAGCTGGCGGTGATACACCTAAAGATGGCGGTGATGAAAAGGAAGCAGATACAGATGCAGATAAAGAAGCAGATCCTGAAACAAAAGACGCATTAGATACAGATCCATTTGTTAAATCTTTAAAAAAGATGCCTGATACTCTAGAAAAAATTAAATCTTTTGCAAAAGTTATTAAACTAGTTACCTCGGAAATGAATTATGGAGATACTAAAAATTTCTTTCAAATGTTACGTACATATGCAATTAATAAACTAGAAAGATTGGGATCCGATAAAAAATCTAAAAAATAAGTTATGTCAAAAAAGTTACAAAACATTAAAGCCATTCAACAAATGTTAGAAGGGCAACACAAGTTTCAAACAAAGAAAACTATCGGATTTTCTGATGCTGAAGAAACAGCAGAAAAAAATCGTAAACGAGACATTGGTGATATCTGGGAAGAAACTGATTCAGTTACTGGTATTACCTATGTTATTGAACAACGTGATGGGTTTCGTATTAAAAAAACAAAATCAAGCGAAGTATTACAGACAGTACGAGAAGAACTTCGTTCATTTCCAAATTGCCAAAAAGAAACATGTACCTGTTTAGGTAAACATCCATTGGATATTAAAATGCAAAAAATACATGGAATGTGTTTTGATTGTGTTATTGAAATGGAACATGAGTTAAAAAAAGAAGGCAAGTATGAAGAATATGAACGCAATAAAATACGAGAAAATGCGTTAGCATGGCTACGCTCCGCGGAGCGAGATGTTGAAATGTTAAAAGAAGCATACACAACTGCATCTACATTTGTTACCAATTCAGATGGAGAAACAGAACATTGGTCAGCAAAAATGACACCTGAAGAATTCAAAGAACAAATAGAAGACCAATTTGCAAAATTCAAAGAAAACTTTTTAAAAAAATTAAACGGAGAAACGGAACAAAATGAAAACAATTAAAAATGTTTGGTTATGGATTGTTAGTGGTATTGCTACTATACTAGGAATTTTATTTTTAACAAAAAAATACAATCAACAGAAAGCAACACAAGTTGCTACAAAAATTGATGATAACAAACAAAAAATAGATAACATCAATGGTAAGATTGATGTTATTGAAGATCATCGATCTGATGCTATACAAACAGCAAAGCAAACTGCTGAGGAAGTAAAAGATCTTAAAGAACAGCGAAATGATATAAACCCAACGTCTGCTGATACAAAAGATATTTCAGATGTAAAACAAGACATTTTAAATAAAACAAAACGACGAGGCAGAAAACCAAAGGCTAAATCATGAAAAAATTATTAGTTATATTGTTATTTCCATTTGCATGTTATTCACAACAAATTCCAGATACTTGTTTCACAGAAGAACAAATGCGAGATATCTTGTTTACGGTGGATTCCTTATACGAATTGGATGATATAAATCAAAAAATTATTGAACGGCAAGATAAATTAGCTCGAGAATTAAATTTAGTAATTAAATTAGATTCCATGCAAATTGCATATCATACAGAACAAACAAAACTTTTAAAATCAAATATTGATTTATATATTGAACGAGAAAAGCGTCTTCAACCAAAATGGTATGATAGTAAATTTCTTTGGTTTGGTAGTGGAATTATAACTACATTGTTTACTGGAGTAATTATCAATGAGTATTTAAAATAATGGCGCAAACACCAAATATAAAACAAATAATACAGCAACAGTACATGATGTGTGCTAAAGACCCTGTATTTTTTATGCGCAATTATTGTTATATTCAACATCCTAAACGAGGTAAGATTAAATTTAATTTATATGATTTCCAGGAAAAATCATTAGCAGAACTTCGAGATAACCGATACAACGTTATACTTAAATCTAGGCAGTTAGGTATATCAACACTATCTGCCGGATTTGCTCTATGGAGCATGTTGTTTGCAGAAGATTTTAACGTTCTTGTTATTGCAACTACACAAGAAGTAGCCAAAAACTTAGTAACAAAAGTGCGTGTCATGCATGAAAATTTACCAAGTTGGTTAAAAGGTAATGTAGAAGCAGATAATAAATTATCACTTAAGTTTCGAAACGGTTCACAGATTAAAGCAGTTTCATCAGCAACAACCGGAGCTCGTTCTGAAGCATTATCATTGCTAATTGTAGATGAGGCTGCATTTATACGTAACATAGAAGAAATATGGATAGCCTCTCAAGCAACACTATCGACAGGTGGTGGCGCTATTGTTCTTTCAACCCCTAATGGTGTTGGTAACTGGTTTCATCAAACATGGGCAGATGCAGAAGCTGGCATTAATGGATTCCATACAATTAAACTACATTGGACTGTGCACCCAGAACGAGATCAAACATGGCGAGACGAACAAACGCAGTTATTAGGTGAACGGGGCGCAGCTCAAGAATGTGATTGTGACTTTGTTAGTTCAGGTCATACTGTAGTAGATGGTCCGTTACTATTAGAATATGATGCATTGTGTTCTGATCCTATAGAACGTAGAGGATTTGATGGAAATTATTGGGTATGGGAGTATCCAGACTATTCTCGCGATTATACAGTAATAGCTGACGTTGCCCGAGGTGATGGAGCTGACTTTTCTACATTTCAAATATTTGATGTAGAATCGGTACGTCAGGTTGCTGAATATAAAGGAAAAATACCGCCAAATGATTTTGGTAACATGCTCGTAACAGTAGCTACCGAATGGAATAATGCTTTGCTAGCAATAGAAAATGCAAATATTGGTTGGGCAGCCATACAACCAGCACTAGACCGCGGATACCAAAATCTTCATTATACATACCGTGATGATGGTTATACAGATGCAGATGTGCAACTCAGAAAAGGTTATGATATGAAGGATAAAACTCAAATGGTTCCTGGAGTATCAACTACCGCTCGTACTCGTCCATTAATGATTTCTGCATTGGAAATGTATATGCGTCAAAAAACTCCGATTATACGTAGTAAACGGCTTATACAAGAACTATTAGTATTTGTTTGGTTAAATGGTAAAGCACAGGCACAACAAGGATATAATGATGACTTGGTAATGTCTTTTGCAATTACACTATGGTTACGCGATACTGCATTAAAACTGCGACAACATGGAATTGACTTAAACAAACGAGCTTTATCTCAGTTTCAAAAAACAAATCCGGTTATCATGACCGGAAAAAGAAATGCACAAGATACCGGCTGGACATGGAATGCCGGAGATGGTGATGAAAGTTTAACCTGGCTCATTAAATAAATGAGTTGGTTCTGTGCGTAGTTATATTTATATTAAAAAGAAAATATGGCGTCTTTAAGAAAACGTTTACAAAATCTATTTGGTAGCAATGTTATTGTTAGAGCGTATGGCAAAAATCAAATACGTGTAGTAGATACTAATAGATTACAAAGTGTAGGAAATCTAGCACAAAGCAAAGTTGCTGATCGATATACTAGATTACATGGTGCAAATAAACATCGTGTAGGAGGTATGGGTGGATATGATTCTAACTACTATATGCAGCAGAATCGTATGCAGCTATATGCTGACTATGAAATGATGGATAAAGATCCACTTATTCATTCCGCATTAGATATTTATTCAGATGAATCAACGTTAGCAGATCAATTTGGTGAAATACTCACAATCAAAACCAATAAAACAAATATTCAAAAAATACTTTACAATTTATTTTACGACGTATTGAATATTGAGTTCAATTTATGGGCTTGGATTCGCAATGTAACTAAATACGGAGATTTTTTCTTAAAGTTAGATATTGCTGAAGAATATGGAATAATTAATGTTCGTCCTTTTTCTAGTTATGAAATGGAGCGTTGGGAAGAATATAATCAAGCTACCGGCGAATACGAAATTAAATTCAAAAATGTAGGCTCTGAACAAATGACGTATGATGTGTTTGAAGTAGCACATTTTCGTATGTTATCTGATTCTAACTTTTTACCATATGGTAGATCTATGTTAGAAGGTGCTCGTAAAGAGTTTCAAAAACTAATGATGATGGAAGATGCGATGTTAATACATCGTATTATGCGCGCCCCGGAAAAACGTATTTTTAAAATTGATATTGGTAATATTCCACCAAATGAAGTAGACACATTCATGGAACAAATTATCAATAAAATGAAAAAAATTCCTCATGTAGATCCAAATACAGGAAATTACAATTTGCGATTCAATTTGAATAATATGCTGGAAGATTATTACTTACCAGTTCGCGGAGGGCAATCAACAACATCTATAGACACATTACCAGGAATGACATTTACTGGAATGGATGATATTGAATATATCAAAGATAAAGTATTAGCTGCACTAAAAGTTCCAAAACCATTTTTAGGCTATTCTGAAGCAGTAGAAGGTAAAACTACATTAGCATCAATGGATATTCGTTTTGCTAGAACTATTGAACGAATTCAAAAAATTGTTGTGTCTGAATTAACTAAGATAGCAATTGTGCATTTATATGCTCAGGGATTCGAAGGAGAAGATTTAGTTGGATTTGAATTAGAATTAACATCACCTTCAATTATTTATGATCAACAAAAAGTTGCATTGATGAATGAAAAGATAACGTTGGCTAATGCAATGAAAGATTCAAAATTAGTTTCAGATAAGTATATTTATGAATACATATTCAATATGTCTGAAGAACAATGGCTTCAAGAAAGAACCAATGTTATTGAAGATCTCAAACTTAGATTCCGACAAAATCAAATTGAACAAGAAGGAAATGATCCATCAGTTACTGGGGTTTCATTTGGTACTCCGCACGATTTAGCAACCGTTCATATGTCAAGTAAAGAGGTTGAAGAAAAAGATTTAGGTGGACGTCCAAAAGAAGGAATAAAATCTGGTCAACATAAAAATGAATTCGGATGGGATCCTACGGGTAGAAAAGAACTTCGTCAAGCATTTGATCCTGAAAATCAACGCAACGCATTTCAACCAGATCCTAATTTCAAAAACAATCCTACTATTTCTGTAGAAAGTTTTATTAGAAAACTAAAATTAAAACATAACAAAGAGGTCGGTATAATTACAGAATCATTAAAAACAACTCAATTATCAGAAACCGATAAAGATGCTGGTACAATGTTAGATGAAAACAACATTTTGTAATTGTAAACATATTTATTAAAAAGATTTAAGGCAACGAAACTAATCATGAAGAAACTAAAACATTCAAAATACAAGAACACCGCTATTCTGTTTGAAATGTTAGTTAGAAAGTTAACTTCAGAAACATTATCCTCGAATAAGTCAGTAGCAATCGATATAATTAAAAAATATTTTGGTAAGAATACTGAATTAGCAAAGGAATTGCATCTGTATAACACGTTAATTAAAGAACAATTTAAAACAGATGCACGAGCTTTAGATTATATTCGTTCAGTAAAAGCTGCACATAAAAACCTAAATCAAAGCGTATTAAAACGACAACGTTATAATTTAGTAAAAGAAATTTCAGAAAAATTTGTTTTTACAGATATGGCAAAAATACATATCAATAATTACAAAGTTTTAGCTTCTATTAACATGTTGTTTGAGTATGATGAATCGGATAATCCAAAACGTTTGATGGAATGTAAAAATGCAATAATTGAACATGGATTAATTTCTAATAATCGTGTTACTGTAAAACAAGATCAAGTATTAGAAGAGTTTCAATCACAATCTAAAGATATGCGATTACTTTCATATCAATTATTAGTAGATAAATTCAATAAAAAATATTCAGTTTTATCCGAATCTCAAAAAGGTTTGTTACAGAAATATATTACAAATGTTAATGACACAGTTGCATTAAAAGAATACATACAAAAAATTATACCTTCTATTAAACGTGAATTAGCTACACAAGCAAAACAAATAACAGATGCTGCTACTAAAATAAAAGTAACAAAATTGTCTGAAATGTTATGCAATGTTGAAACTATGAAAACTATAAAAGAATCGCATATTCTTTCATTGCTTCGCTATTTTGATTTAGTCGATGAATTAAAAGGAGTTCATTTATGAGGTCATTTCTCAAAGAAATAGAAGATAAATTCATCGAATTAGAAAAAGAAGACGATACTACATCTTCATATGAACAATCCGATGAAGAAGAATTAGATGAAATGTCAACAACTGGCGGTGTTGCTGGATATAACACTCCTGCAGCATTTGCATCACCTGGCCATTGGAAAAATAAAAAAATTGGATATGCATCTGGAGTTAATGAATCAGTAAATAAACCTCCATCATATTCATATAAAGACGAACGTTATCAAAAACCAGAATCTTCTGAAGAAGAATATATGGATAAATTTCCATTTGCAGATTCTGATGCTGATTGGCAACATAACAAATATGAATATCCATCTAAACCGTTAGTTTCGCGTCATAACTATAAAGATGAACCAGCACATAAATCAGTTAAAGCTGAAGTAGAATATGATTGGTCTGGTATAAAAAAAGGACGTGTAGAAGAAATGCTCGAGGCAAAATATGAACAATTAATAGAATCATATAAAAAATTTGCAACTGGAAATTCTAAGATAACACCCGAACAAAAAGTAAAAGCGACGATTCGGGAAGTAGCAAAACGACTTAAAGAAATTGAACAACTAGTTGAATATAATTCAAGATTGAAACGAGAATCAAATGTCGCAGCAACGAATTACGGACCAGGCGCACAAAAAGCATTAACAGAAATTTCAAATCGATTGATTAAAATATCAGAACGAATAAGAACATTAGGGGAATAACATGACAAAACAACTCATAGTAGAATATATGCCATTTAAACCGGTTGGGTCTTTAAAAGAGTCTAACGGCGATGCATATGGGATACCTGGAGGTTTTGTAGTTCAAGGAGTTTTACAAAGAGCTGGGGCAAAAAACCAAAACGGAAGAGTATATCCGAAACCGATACTAGAACGAGAATGTCGTAGATACCAGCAAGAATATATAGATCAACATCGAGCTTTAGGAGAACTAGATCATCCAGAATCGTCAGTAGTTAACCTAAACAATGTATCTCATAATGTTTTGAAAATTTGGTGGGAAGGTGATGATTTAAAAGGTGTAGTTCAAATTTTAGATACACCTTCTGGTAAGATTCTTAAGGAACTATTTCGAGCGGGTATCACATTAGGTATTTCGTCGAGAGGTTTAGGATCTGTTAAAGAGCTCAGAAACGAAGGAGTAGTTGAGGTACAAGAAGACTTTGAATTAATATGTTGGGACTTTGTATCTAATCCATCTACTCATGGAGCATTTATGCGCCCACATGGAGCATTTATGCATGCATCATATATGTCAGAATCAGTAAACAAGAAAACAAATAAATACGAACGTGTAAACAGCATCATTACATCTATTTTATGTGAAGATGGTAAATGTAGGATAATATAATGGATAGTCCAAATTTAAAAAGACTTTTAGAAATGATGATTGGTGAAGAAGATCAACCTAAATTATCACGTGAAGAAAAACAACAATTTTTAGCTCAAGTAAGAAATTTTAGTCAGCTCGGGCATGCTGTTTATGGCCGCGGCAATCTTCAAAATCTTGTGGGTAGAGTAAAAGATATGGTTGAAAAGGCAGAAAAAATAACTACTGAAAATAAAGATTGGTTTGATCAAGTAACTATTAAACGACACATGAAAAACTTAAATGCATCATATCAAACATTTGAAGCAACTGCAAAAGAAATGTCGATACTTCAACAACGTTTATCTGCTGCATATGAAGATATTGCTAAAGATCTTAGCACCTACTTTAAAGTTGGTTAATTTGGAAAATAGCAAGTAATTATTTATATTTAAGGTATATTACTAATGAATACACTTAAAAAATTATATCGAGACTTTTTTGGATTAACTGAACAAACAGCCCCGGGTACAACTCCTACAAAAGGCTCGGTTAGAATGTCAAAAATATCAAAGCCAGCTGATATAAAAAAAATGACAGATCAAGGTTTAGATGTTAAATTAGAAAATGCTGAATTAGATGAAGCAGAACTAGTAAATAAAATTACTGATTATCAAGGCGGGGTAGAGATGTTATTTACTGATCCTGCGACTGCTAAACAAACAATGATTGATATTATTACATGGGCTAAGAAAAAAGGATTTGAAATAATTAACAAAGAAATATATACAACTAAATCTGGTACAAAAGCTGGATATATCTATTTTCGAATCGGAACAGATGTTTATAAAGATTCTCAGAGAATACAAGGATATATATCGCAGTCACCGGGTATCTCAAAATTTAGATTTAAAGTTAAACAATAAAATATATGATAAGTAAAAAACAAAAACAACATCAACAAATCGTAGCTGGAAATTCTTTAGCAGTAGCAGTATCTGGTAATGATTTAGGTTATGCATTAAAAACTTGGAAACGTAAAGTTAAATCTGCTGGCATATTAAATTCTGTAAAAGATCGAAAAGAATTTATTAAACCCAGTGTAAAAAAGAGAAAACAACTTCAACAAGCACAGTTTATGCAAAAAGTTTACGATCAACATTCTGTGTAAGTTATAGCATAACTAATTAAAAAAATTAAGCCCTAGCAAAAAAGTTAGGGCTTTTTTACTGGTTTTTCAAACTTGCTTATATTTATTTTAGAATACGCTATTTTATCTGATATAGCGTTTATTAGTTTATAAAATATTCTATTAAGATTTCAAATAATCTTATTTCCAAAAACAAAAATTTAAGGAGTAAAACATGGCAAAATCTGATTTGCTAAAACAAGCGATTGCCGATGCACGTGCTGTTAAAGAAACTGCACTAGCAAATGCAAAAATTGCTCTTCAAGAAGCATTCACCCCACGAATGGCTGAAATGTTCGAACAACAAATGGAAGACGAACTAGAAGGCGGAGACGAAGAAACTGCTGATGCTGGCATGGAAGGCGGAGAAGCTGAAGGAGGAGTTGAATGGGTTGATAATGATATTTCATTTTCAGTAGGTGGCGACACATATGATTATGAAATTTCAGAGCCAGCCGGTGGAGAAGAAATGGAAGCTGGAGCTGAAAAGGTTCCTGCAGAAGGAGGTGATGAATTCGAAGAAGGTGGAGAAGAAGATCTAAATCTTGAATCGATTATCCGTGAGTTGGAAGGTGAACTTGACATGCAGAATGAGGGTGATGATATGGTGACACCTGATATGCCAGATGACGAGATGATGCCAGAAGGTTATATGTCAGAAGAAGATCCAATGATGGATGATGATATGATGGAAGAAGGTGATATCGATACAATCATTGAAGCAATTCTTCGGGAAGAAGACGGTGTAGAAGAACCAGCTGATGAAGTAGAAGATTTAAAAGCAGAAGTTGAAGAAAAAGAAGAAGAGCTTAAAGAAGCTTATCGAACAGTTCGTCAACTTAAAAGCATCATCAACGAAGTTAATCTTCTTAATGCAAAACTTCTTTACACAAACAAATTGTTCCGCAATTTTGAGTTGAATGAAGGTCAAAAAATGAAAGTGATTGAAAACTTTGACCGAGCAGGTACAACTCGTGAAGTAAAATTAGTGTTTACAACTTTAGCTGAATCATTCAAACGTCCAACTAAGAAGCGTGTTGTTAGAGAATCATATGCATCTAGACCAGTTGCAACTACAGCTCCAACATATGCTCCTATTTTGAACGAAGGATTTGAATTAGCTGATAGATGGAAAAAATTAGCAGGATTGCTATAAAATTAAAAAAAAAGGAAACAAAAAGATGAGTATTTCAAATTTATTACAAACGAATGACTTCATCCAACGTAACCAAGCTAAAGCTTTGGTTAACAAATGGGAGAAGACAGGACTTTTAGAAGGTCTACGTGGCGAGACCGAAAGAGCAGGTATGTCTCAATTGCTTGAAAACCAAGCACGCCAACTAGTAAAAGAAGCTTCAGCTACTGGTACTGCAGCTGGATCTGAAGAATGGGCAGGTGTTGCACTTCCATTGGTACGTCGAATCTTTGCTGAATTTGCAGCTAAAGAATTCGTTTCTGTACAGCCAATGAATTTGCCTTCTGGACTTATTTTCTATCTTGATTTCAAATATGGTACAAAACAACCTGGATTTGATGATGACAACTTGAACAGAACAGGTAATCCATTTGGTTCTCCAAATGCAGATGACTCTATGTTCGGTGTTACTACTACATCTGGAGATCCTTCCGGTGGTCTTTATGGTGCTGGTCGTTTCGGATATTCTATCAATGAAACATCTTCTCTAGTAACTGCGGCTACTGGATCTGCTCCTACTGTGTCACAAGTTAATGCAGATGGTGCTTACTCTTCATCATTGGCACAATATAAAGTAATTACCATTAACGTACCTACTAATGCTGATTTATATGCAGTACGTTCTTTCACATTCTCTTCTGGATCTGCTGCTACTGAAATCGTTCCGATTCAAGCATTCTCTACTATTGATAGCAATTACACTGCATCATTTGTAGTTTCTGGGTCTGTTGCAACACAAATTCAAACTGCAATTAGTGCATCTAACTTCAAATTGAATTATAGCAAACAGCCTACTGATATTACCAGAGGTGACTTCGAAGACACAAATCCATTTAAAGGTACTGCATATGGTACAAGTGGTATCGATCAAGGTACGGATATCGATATCCCAGAAATTAACCTTGAAATGCAATCTGAGCCAATCGTTGCTAAGACTCGTAAGTTGAAAGCTGTTTGGACTCCTGAATTTGCTCAAGACCTTAACGCTTATCACTCAATTGATGCTGAAGCCGAATTGACTTCAATGCTTTCTGAGTATGTATCAATGGAAATCGATCTCGAAATCCTTGATATGTTGATTGCAGCTGCACCTACAACTGAGTATTGGTCAGCATTGAATAACAACTTCTGGAATTCTGCAACAAGCACATTTGTACAAAGTGGTGCTGGTGCGGCTACCGCAGTTGGTGATGGATATTACAATACACAAGGTGGATGGTTCCAAACTCTTGGTACTAAACTTCAAAAAGTAAGTAACAAGATTCACCAAAAAACATTGCGTGGTGGTGCTAACTTCCTTGTAACTTCTCCTGCTGTTGCAACTATCCTTGAGTCTATCCCTGGATTTGCTGCAGATACAGATGGTACTAAAATGGAATTTGCAGCTGGTGTGCAAAAAATTGGTTCAATCAATAACCGCTACACAGTTTACAAAAACCCATACATGTTAGAGAATGTAATCCTTATGGGATTCCGTGGTGCGCAGTTCCTTGAAACAGGTGCTGTATTTAGCCCATACATTCCTCTAATCATGACTCCACTTGTATACGATCCAGTTAACTTCACTCCACGTAAAGGTGTCATGACACGTTACGCGAAGAAAGTAGTTCGTCCAGAATTCTACGGAAAAGTATACGTTCATGGTTTGAACACTCTTTAATAGTTAATTGATTAATTCATTTAACCGTTTAACGAATTAAAGAATTAAAAAGAGGGATGGCTTCGGTCATCCCTTTTTTACTGTCCGATATTTATATTAAAAAGAAGTATTATGGCAGTACCTTATAACAAATATTCGATGCAAGTTATAATTCGTTACAATGGTCGTCTAGTAGATGTATTAGACCGGATACGTGCAATTAGTTTAGTGCTAATGGTGCATATTGAACAAGATCTAGGTCCAGACAAAGAATTAGTTACTATCAAAGTAATGACTCCACATCCGCCGCATGATACATTTAAAGCATTGCGTAGAGCATGTTTAGGTAAGATTGAAACACTTAAAGACATGACACTTCGAGATTCAACCCTTACAAAATTATTTTAAGTTACATTTATTTAGGAAAATTATGGCTACCGCAAACAAGGAGAAAACACCTCCAAAAAATGAGATTAAGTTTTCAATTACATTATCAGAAGAACAAAAATCTGCAAAAGCAAAAATTATTGAAACGCCATTTAATTTTATATTAGGCAAAGCTGGTTCTGGAAAAACATTGTTAGCAGTTCAAATTGCGTTAGATATGTTTTTTAAACGAAGGATAAATAAAATTATCATAACAAGGCCTACAGTGTCTAATGAAGATAATGGATTTCTACCCGGGTCATTAGCAGAAAAGATGGATCCATGGTTAGTTCCGCTGCGAAGCAATATGCGTAAAGTATATAATAAACCAGAAATTCTGGATAAGATGGAAAAAGAAGAAAATATTGAATTAGTTTCATTAGCACACTTTAGAGGACGTACTTTTGATAATGCAATTTGTATTGTTGATGAATTTCAAAATCTAACAAAACAACAATTACAAATGGTATTATCTAGGTTAGGTAAAGAAAGTATCATGATACTAACTGGGGATCGTTATCAAATTGATTTAAAATTTGCAAATGATTCTGCAGTGCATGAAGTACCTAAATTAAAACCATCTAATTTTGTGAATGAAATTATTTTAACGGATAATCATCGACATGCTGCTTTAGAAGAGATTTTAAACCTTCTAAATGAAAAGTATTAATATTTATAATAAAAAGGAGATAACATGGATTACAGTGCAAATAAACCAATATGGCCAGGTTCATCTTCATTTACTGTTGGATCTACACCATTTGGTTTCTTCGATAGCGATGCACTGTTTCAATCTCATGCAGATAAGTTTGCAAAATTTGCAGCTCAACATGTAGGATATCCTATAATGGACGTAGAATTGCAGGATATAAATTTTTATACTGCATTTGAAGCTGCTGTAATAGAATATTCTAATCAAGTAAATCAAATTAACATTGTTAATAACTTGGTAAATACATTGGGTATACAAACCGGTTCTAGCTTTCTAACAAGTCAAGGATTTACTGGTGCAGTTGTTGGTAACTCAATGGGATATATTACTAAGTTATCAAAAGCATATGGAACTGAAGCAGACTCTGGAGGTACTGTAAAATGGCGTAAGGTAAAAATAGATATGATACCTGGCCAGCAAACATATAGTATGCGAGCTGCTGTATCTGCATCTATGGCAGCTGATTCGGGGTCATTATCTGCAACTAGTTCAATTGAAATTAAACGAGTATTACATATACCACCTCCGGCAATTGTTCGTTATTTTGATCCATTTGTCGGCACCGGATTAGGTTCTCAGCAATTACTAGATTCATTTAACTTTGGAGGATTTTCTCCATCGATCAGTTTCATGATGATGCCAGTACATGCAGATTTATTAAGACTACAAGCAATTGAATTTAATGATCAGATACGTAAGTCTCATTATTCTTTTGAGATACATGGAGATGATATTAAGTTTTGGCCAATTCCGACTGCTGGTACAGGAAGTTCAGCTTCTAGCATATTTTACGGTCAAGTTTGGGTTGAATATATTTTTGCAGAAGAAAAAGATCGCGATGCACTTTTATTTGGTAATACAGCACTTCTAACAGGAGTTGTAAGTGACCCGTCTAATATACCATATAAATATCAAACATACAGTAGCATTAATGATATGGGGCGATCTTGGATAATTAAATATGGTGCCGCTATTGCAAAGGAAATGTTAGGATATGTTCGTAATAAATATTCATCAATTCCTATACCTAATGCTGAAGTAACACTTAACGGATCTGATTTAGTATCACAGGGTCAAACAGAAAAAGAAGCATTAATTACTCAACTTCGAGAATTTTTAGATAAAATGACTCGAGAACAGATGTTAACACGTCAAAATGCCGAAGCAACTCAGATGAGTGAAATACTAGGTAAAGTACCAATGAAGATTTATGTAGGATAGGAGACGTAATATGGCTTTATTTGGTGGAATTCGAGATGCAAAATTTTTAGCAGCAATTAATTCTGAGTTGTTGAATTTTATTGTGGATACTGAAATAGAATTTTATAAATTAATTGTAGAAAGAACCGAATCAAATATATACGGTGAATCAGAAGCAAAAACATATTATGATTCTATATTAATTCCATGTTTAATTACAAAAGATGATAAAACTTCTAATATGGATGATTATGGACATTCATATACTCGAACTGCGCAATTTGCTATAGCACGTGATATTTTAGAGCGAGCGGATTTTATGCCAGAGGTTGGAGATATAGTTTTTTGGGATAATGAATACTATGAATTAGAAAATGTAGATATCAAACAATATTTTGTAGGAAAAAACCCTGTAACATATCCTAATGGCGATCAGTTTGGTTATGCTGTATCTGTATTATGTAATGCTCACGCAACAAGACAGACTCCATTAGGAATTAAAAATTTAAGAAGAGGTGGTGATAATAATTTTGCATATAAAGGATTTTAATGCCTAGATTAAATCGTCAAAATATCGATCGTAAAACAAATAAGCCGGAACCTAAACGTACGGAAGGATTAACGGATGATTTGTTATTAGACCGCGCGATGCAAACGCGCCGGGATGACGATGTAATTCGTACTCCAAAACGAACGCTATATGATATTGATTATGCAATTAAATGGTTCATTGACAATGAAATACGTCCACAAATAACGTCTAATGAACAAGTTATACCAGTACCTGTTATTTATGCATCTGGAGAAAAATGGGATAATGTTCGCAGATTAGGATATCTACGAGATGAAAAAGGAATGTTACAATCACCGGTTATCATGTTGAAACGCAATTCAGTAGCAGAACGGGATGCATTACGTACATTAGATACTAATCGTCCTCAGTCTGAAAACGTTCGTATTTATAAAACAAAATACAATGAACGTAATCGTTATCAAGATGATTTATTTCCAGTACCAATAAATAATCCGCAAAGTTCAGAAAAAGTTTATATCGTAGATATACCAAAATATGTTACAGTTGAATATGATATGATGCTTTGGTGTGATTTCACTGCACAAATGAATTCACTTGTAGATCAAATACTACCATATGGTCGATTTGCATGGGGTAATGAATCTAATAAATTTACAACATCAATTGGCAGTATTAGTTTCGAAACAGTTAATACTGTTGGAGAAGATCGTTTAGTTAGATCCACTATACCGTTAACGGTGTTAGGAACTTTATTATCAGAACAAGAAGCTCGTAGATCTACGGTTAGAAAAATGTATTCTATTAAAAAATTATCATTCAACCAAATTATTGATGTTGAAGAAGATATATTTTCATCTACTATCGTGCCACCGTCTTTATTACAAGCACAAGGTTATGTTAGCAGCGGAGGTAATGTGATTGTTTCCGGTGGAACTAATGCGACTATAAATGCGGCTACCATGTCATATTTAACGTTATTAACAGATAAAATTGCAACATATGCATATGGTACAACAGTTACTGTTACAGGATTAGCAGCAATCAATCCAGTTACTAATACTACCGCTACAAAAAATGAATTCAATGTGTATATAAATGGACAATACGTAGATAAAGTTGCATATACATGGACGCCGAGTGATACTGGAAATCAACTAATTGCATTTAATACGTCTACATTAGGATATAATATAGAACCAACCGATGTTATAGTTATCAACGGGAGATGGGCATAATGGGAAGACAGTTTAAACCGGGACAATTACAAACCGGTTCATTATATAATATTTCATCAAGTTATGCCATAACATCATCATATGCATTAACTGCACAAACATTATTAGGTTCGGTAGTTAGTGCATCGTATGCATCGACAGCATCATTTGCGCCAAATTATGTATTAACTAGCACAACTAGTTCAATGTTAGCCCCATATGTGCTAATATCTAACACATCATCTATGTCTGTGTTAAGTAGCTCTTTTTCGAGTACCGCATCATATGTTCAACTAGCACAAACTGCGAGTTATGTGTTACAAGCAGTAAGCGCTTCAGTTGCAACAAATGCTATATCTTCTAGTTTTTCTAATACCGCATCATACTCAACTTATGCTATATCGTCCTCTTATGCATCGACAGCATCTTACTTCAATGAAACGGATCCCGTATTCGTAGCTAAGTCTGGGTCGTTTGCAACTACCGGATCGAACGTATTCAAAGCATCTCAAACAATATTTGGAAACTTGTTTATGAGTGGATCATTTAGATTGATCTACAACAATGATGTTACAAATAACATGTTATTTGGTATGTTTGATGGTAGCTCTATATACG
>Ga0315903_10005244_pt1 | contig 16948 bp, 13 predicted proteins | sample LakEriMetagenome_7_FD_203524 | JGI IMG/M metagenome (GOLD analysis project Ga0315903, IMG submission 203524) | Freshwater fungal communities from buoy surface, Lake Erie, Ohio, United States - Buoy 2 MA119 | ecosystem: Environmental > Aquatic > Freshwater > Lake | place: USA: Lake Erie, Ohio...
ATACACATAAAGAAAAGAATAAAGCTCTCCACGGTTTCTATATTGCAATCAAAGCCTTCTATGGTTGAGCAGCCTAAAGTGATTCTTGATGAAAACATATTAGAAGAGGTGAATGGTATCCCTGAAATTATTTCTACACCCGTAATTGAAACTACAACTGCTGAAAAAAATATTACCGAAAAAGCCTTAACCATTAAATCGGAATATACACAAGAGGCTTTGATCAATACCATAGCTGAAGAGGAAATAGAACAACCTAAAAAAGGGTTTAGAGGTATTATACGAAAGGCATCCAGGATATACAACAAGATCACGCATCCGGAAGGTGATAAACCATTAATAAAATTTACACGATACGAAATAGAACTTAAATAAATAGATATGAAAAAACTTTTTATCATCATGCTAGTAGCATGCAGCGGATCAGGATTTGCGCAACAAGATTCAACGAAAAAAGAATCAGATACTATTCGTGTAGGTAGTATCATCATCATTAAAAAAGAAGGCGACAAAAATCAAAGCGTTAATATAACAACTTCACCATCCCCAAAAAAAACCAAAAACGTCACCACGAATTGGTGGATCGTGGACATCGGATATGCTGGGGTACGAGATATCACAAATTATGGCAGCCCTGAGGCAAGAGCATTTATGCCTAATGCTGGGCCTAGTTCTATTAATGCGGGTGATTTCTCCTTACGCAGCACTCGTGTTTCCAATTTCAATTTATGGATCTTTATGCGTAAGCATAATATGATCAAACATGTGCTGAATTTGAAATATGGATTTGGTATCGAAAGCAATAATTATTTCTACAAAACATCACTTACATATGTTGATGGCCCTTCGCCTTATGTGACACGCGAGAATATATCTTTCTCTAAAAACAAACTGGTAGCCAATTATCTTACCATACCGATGATGCTGAACATCAACACTACTCCGAATTCCAAAAAAAGAGGACTTGAAATCAGTGCAGGAGTGAGTGCAGGCTTACTCTACAAATCACACCAAAAACAAAAATCGGAAGAAAGAGGAAAGCAAAAACAACATACTGACTTTAATTTGGAACGCTTTAAAGTAGCACTGGTGGGTGAACTAGGTATTGGCCCGCTAAAATTTTACGGCTCATACGCCCTTACCCCACTACATAAATATGGGGTTGAACAGATACCCTACAACGTAGGGATACGATTAGGCAATCTATAGAATTGGCTAATTGTCCATTCCTTTGAACAGAATTGTTAAGATTCCTGCAATTAGCTGATGGGCTAATAAGCTAATTAGTAAATTTGCAGATGTCTATTCAGGTAACAAACCTCTTAAAATGCTACGGAGAGCAGAAAGCCGTAAATAATATCTCTTTTACTATCCCAAAAGGTAAGATCGTTGGCTTCCTTGGTCCTAATGGTGCAGGAAAGTCCACTACTATGAAAATGATCACCGGATACTTAACACCGGATACGGGTTCTATTGAAGTTGCAGGCATACCGGTACTCGTCAATCCGCTTGAAGCCAGAAAAAAAATAGGATATCTCCCTGAAGCCAATCCGCTTTATATGGATATGTATGTTCGGGAATACCTGACCTTTATTGCCGGGATACATCAGCTATCTAATGTAAAAGAAGCGATTGAAAAAGCGATCCATATGACAGGCCTCACCCCAGAATCGCATAAAAAGATCGGACAGCTCTCAAAAGGCTACAAACAGCGAGTAGGGCTTGCAGCAGCACTCATCCATGATCCTGAAGTTTTGATCCTTGATGAACCCACCTCAGGCCTCGATCCGAACCAGATCATCGAGATCCGTGAGGTGATCCGCCGACTGGGTAAAGAAAAAACCATTTTATTTTCCTCGCACATTCTCCAGGAAGTAGAAGCCCTTTGCCAACGTGTTATCATCATCAATAAAGGTGATCTTGTAGCTGATGACTCCCTAAATAATTTAGGGAAAGCCCAAACCCGCCAGCAGCTAAGGGTGCAATTCAAAGAAGTTTTGGAGGCAGAATGGCTACAGCGGTTACCTTCAGTTTCAGCTATCGACAAAAAAGATAGTCATACCTGGGTATTGGCCACCGATGATACAGATCAATTGAACAAACAACTCTTATCATTGGCTTTGCAGCATAACCTGAATATCGTTTCTTTGCAATCTGAAAGCAGGGACCTGGAAGCGATTTTCCGTGACCTAACGAATTCTGGCCATTGAGCCAACAAACAAATTAAGAAAAGTATGAGCTACATTACTGATGTACACGCCCGGCAGATACTCGACAGCCGGGGTAATCCAACTGTTGAAGTGGATGTAATGACCGACAACGGCGTTCTTGGAAGAGCAGCTGTTCCATCTGGTGCTTCTACCGGAAAACACGAAGCTGTTGAACTTCGCGATGGCGATAAAGCAGTTTACCTTGGCAAAGGTGTGTTGAAAGCCGTTTCAAATGTGAACGATATCGTGGCAGATCAACTGATTGGTGTTAATATCAATGAACAAACCGCTATAGATGCTAAACTGATTGAAATTGATGGTACTGAAAATAAGGGTTCCCTTGGCGCAAATGCAACATTGGCTGTTTCTATGGCTGTTGCTAAAGCAGCGGCAATTGAGAGTAATCTTCCGCTGTTTCGTTATTTAGGTGGAGTAAATGGAACGGTTCTTCCCATGCCATTGATGAATATCCTGAATGGCGGTGCGCATGCAGATAATAAAATTGATTTTCAGGAATTCATGATTGTTCCAGTTGGAGCATCAACGTTTAGTGAAGGACTTCGCTGGGGCGTAGAGATCTTCCATAACTTAAAGACTGTTTTAAAGAAAAAAGGCTATAGCACGAACGTTGGGGATGAAGGAGGATTTGCTCCTGAAATTCAGAGCAATGAAGAGGCCATCGAAACCGTATTGGCTGCAATCGAAGCGGCTGGTTATAAGCCAGGAGAGCAGATCGGCATTGCTATGGATGCTGCTTCCAGTGAAATGTATGATGATGCTGATGGAACGTATTGTTTCTATAAAAGCTCAAAGAAAAAAATCAGTCGGGATGAAATGGTTGACTATTGGGCAACATGGGTAAATAAATATCCTATCGTTTCCATAGAAGATGGTATGGCAGAAGATGATTGGGATGGATGGAAAAAGCATACCCAGACCATCGGAAATAAATGTCAGTTGGTAGGAGATGATCTGTTTGTGACCAATGTGAAGCGCTTAGACAGAGGTATTAAGGAAGGAATTGGCAACTCTATTCTGATTAAAGTAAATCAGATCGGTACCGTTACCGAAACCATCAATGCAGTTCAATTAGCACAGACCAATGGATATACTTCTATCATGAGTCATCGCAGTGGAGAAACAGAAGATACTACCATTGCAGATTTAGCAGTGGCATTGAATTGCGGACAGATCAAAACCGGATCTGCATCCCGAACAGATCGTATGGCCAAGTACAACCAGCTGCTTCGTATTGAAGAGTGGTTGGGTCAGAACGCGATCTATCCAAAAGGAAGAATTCGTTTCGGAAAATAACAGTTTATCATAAAAGCCACACGTAATGTGTGGCTTTTATCTTTATTTTTGAACTTGATACTATCTATGAAACCAATCTTTCGCAAGCTGACGAACAAATATTTTCTGGCAACGGTATTCTTTATCGTATGGATGTTCTTCTTCGACCATAACGATATTGTATTAGGTTTCAAGCGCCGACAGGAATTGCATGAGTTAAGGGATAAAAAAGAATATTACCAGGAACGCATCAAATCTACCCGCGAAGAATTAAATCAGCTCAAACAAAATGCTTCATCACTCGAGAAGGTTGCTCGCGAAAAATACATGATGAAAAAAGATAATGAAGATCTGTTCATCATTGAGGAGAAATAGTTCACTCCATAGTTCCCTTGTTGTACAACAGCCATGAAAAAGAAAGAACGATACGAGGCGATCATTAACTATTTCCAGGAACATGCCCCAGAAGCGGAAACAGAACTATTGTATGATAATCCTTATCAACTATTGGTAGCAGTAATTTTATCCGCTCAATGCACAGATAAGCGAGTGAATATGACCACCCCAGCTATCTTTGCAAAATATCCTGATCCCCAAACCTTAGCGAAAGCTACATTCGATGAACTCTTCCCTTTGATACGGAGCATATCCTATCCCAACAATAAAACCAAACACTTGATCGGCATGGCCAACATGTTGATCAATGAATTCAATGGCGAAATCCCCATGACGGTGGATCAACTTGTGAAGCTCCCGGGTGTGGGAAGAAAAACGGCGAATGTGATCACGTCGGTAATCGATCAACAACCGAATATGGCAGTAGATACCCATGTGTTTCGTGTATCAGCCAGATTGGGCTTGACCACCGGTGCGAAAACGCCCTTGCAAACGGAAAAACAATTGATCGCCTATATCCCCGAAGCGCTGGTGCACAAAGCACATCATTGGCTGATCCTTCACGGTCGGTACACTTGTCTTGCCCGTAATCCAAAATGTCCGCAATGTGGACTGACATCACTATGTTCATATTTTAAAAAAGTCCATAAGGCGTAAGCTTCCATCAAATTCCTTAACTTTCTGTTTCATCAATCGATTGTTTTATGAAGATGACAACCCGTGTCCAGTTGTCTGTAATGATGTTCCTCCAATTCTTTGTTTGGGGTGCCTGGTATGGCCAGTTGAGTAAGTACATGACAAATAAACTAAATGCTACTGGAGATCAGGTGGGTCATGCTTACGCTGCTTTTTCGATCGCTATGATCGTTGCGCCTTTTTTTGTGGGCATGCTGGCAGACCGATATTTTCATGCTCAACGGGTACTGGGCGTTTTGAATCTATTAGGAGCAGGACTCTTGTACGTACTAACACAAACTACTAATCCCGATACCTTTTATTGGATCATGTTAGGTTATTGCCTAACATTCGCACCTACTATTGCATTGACGAACTCCATTTCGATGCGACAAATGTCGAATCCCGAAAAAGAGTTTCCTTCGGTACGCGTATTTGGCACAATATCCTGGATCGCTGTGGTAAACCTCGTTGGGTTTTTGGGTGTGGGCGATAAAGTGGAGATATTTCAAATCGCCTTAGCTGCTGCTGCTTTATTGGGCGTAATGGCCTTCTTTCTTCCCTCTACTCCACCAACTGCAGAGGGTAAGACTTCATTCGTAGAGATCATTGGTAAAGATGCATTTGTACTATTAAAAGATAAAAGCTTTTTAATCTTTTTTATATCATCGGTATTGATCTGCATTCCACTTTCGTTTTATTATACATGGGCTAATCCATCGATTACAGATACATACAAATTAGCCTTTCCGTCTGCAGATCCCTCTACATTCAACGTAGAAAATAAAATGTCGTTGGGGCAGGTTTCAGAAGTGGTTTTTATGTTAGCTCTTCCATTAGTATATGGCCGTTTTGGTGTAAAAAATATTTTACTGATCGGTTTGATTGCCTGGATCACCCGTTTCCTATTCTTTGGTTATGGAGATGGCCTTTCAGGAGAGTGGATGTTATTCGCTGCTATTTTACTTCACGGCGTATGTTACGATTTCTTCTTTGTAAGCGGAATGATCTATACGGATCAAAAAGCCGGCGAGAAAATTAAATCACAAGCACAGGCATTGATCTCATTGGCTACATATGGTATTGGAATGTATATAGGATCGATTATCTCAGGTAGAGTGAAACAAATGTACACTGTGAATAAAGTGACGGACTGGTTAAATGTTTGGTTAGTGCCAGCTGGTATTGCAGGTGTTATATTAATTTTATTTCTATTCTTTTTTAAGAGCGATAAATCGCTTAAAACAACCTAACAAAAAACCTCCAGAAAATTTCTGGAGGTTTTTTTATTCAGTTGATTTTACAGCAGTGTTCTGATCTTTTCAACGAGCTCCGTCTTCGTGATCGGAATTCCTTTGATCTTATTGAAACCGATGGCATCCACCATATATTGATCACGAATGATCTTGATCAACTGACCATTATTGATCTCTGGGATCAATACTTTATCGAAGCCTTTGATGATCTTTCCTAAGTTCTTAGGGAATGGACGAACATATCGAAGATGTGCATGAGATACAGCATGACCAGCGGCTTGCAATTCAGCACAAGCACTTTTGATCGCACCATAAGTACTACCCCATCCTAACACTAATATTTTACCTGTTGAATCACCACTATCCATCTGCTGTTCGGGTACATAATCTGCGATCCTATCAACCTTCTCCTGACGCAATTGAACCATGTGCTGATGGTTTTCATTATCATAGCTGATATTACCTGTAATATCCTGCTTTTCTAAACCCCCAATACGATGCTCTAAACCAGGTGTACCTGGAATAGCCCAAGGTCTAGCCAGCTTCTCATCACGCTTATATGGCTGAAGCTTTTCCTCACCTTCATCCAGTTGCTTTTTGAAATTCACTTTTATCTCAGGTAACTCATCTGCAGTTGGGAATCTCCAAGGTTCAGCACCATTAGCGATATATCCATCTGTTAAACATATCACAGGGATCATATGCTGAACGGAAATGCGACAGGCCTCATACACAGCAGCGAAACAATCACTCGGAGTGGAAGCAGCCACGATAGGCATCGGACTTTCACCATTTCTTCCGTAATAAGCTTGAAGCAGATCACTTTGTTCTGTTTTGGTAGGCAGACCTGTAGAAGGGCCACCACGTTGTACGTTGATGATCACCAATGGAATTTCCATCATCATCGCTAATCCCATCGCTTCGGTTTTCAAAGCCATACCTGGACCAGAAGTGGTGGTAACCGCTAACGCACCCCCATAGCTTGCGCCTATGGCTGAGGTGATACCGGCAATCTCATCTTCTGCCTGATATGTTTTCACACCAAAGGCTTTATGTTTACTAAGCTCATGTAAAATATCAGACGCTGGTGTAATGGGATATGACCCTAAAAATAATGGAAGCCCACTTTTTTGAGAAGCGGCAATCAATCCATATGCTGTTGCCTGATTACCCATTATTGAGCGATAGGTTCCAGCCTCCATTTTAGCTTTTTCTACTTTATACCGAGTGGTGAATGTTTCCGTAGTATCACCATAGTTATAACCTGCCTGGAGAGCACTGATATTACTATTCAGGATCTCATCTTTCTTCCCGAATTTATCTTTTAAAAACTGAATTGTGCTAGCCATATCACGACTATACATCCAATACAGGAAGCCTAGTACAAACATATTCTTTGCACGATCCTTTTCCTTTGTTCCTAATGTATAATCCTTCAATGCTTCTCGAGTCATTTTGGTAACATCTACCTTGATTAACTCAAATGCATCCAGTGAATTATTCTCTAACGGATTTTCGCCTTCCGGATAATTCGCAAGTCGAAGATTCTTAGCATCAAATCCATCGGTATTGGCAATAATCTTTCCACCTTTTTTCAGATTCTTAAGATTCGACTTCAATGCAGCTGCATTCATTGCCACTAACACATCACAATCATCCCCAGGAGTATATACCGGAGATGATGAAAAGCGAAGCTGGAATCCACTCACACCTGCCAGCGTTCCCTGTGGTGCACGGATCTCCGCTGGGAAATCGGGGAAGGTTGCCAAATCCATACCCATCAGGGCTGTATTGTTCGTAAACTGGCTACCGGTCAACTGCATACCGTCACCACTGTCTCCTGCGAATTTGATTACTACATCCTGTAATAATTCATCTTTTCTGATCATGTTATTGAATTGGGTCTTACAAATGTAAAATACGATGAATTTCTTAAAATTACAGCGTACAAGAATCAGTCGATCCCTCAATTAGCTCCCATCTCCATCCAGCAGATTACCTAATCCGCCTAATAAACTTCCTTCTTCTTTGCGTTGGGTTGTACCATATGATAAAATCCTCGATGCCAAACGAGATACCGGTAGCGTTTGCAACCAAACTTTACCTGGTCCGCGAAGGGTAGCAAAAAATAATCCTTCCCCACCAAAAATCGTATTGCGGATACCACCAACAAACTGAATATCAAAATCCACTTCCTGCGTATAGGCCACCACACAACCTGTATCAACTTTTATGAATTCGCCAGGTGATAACGTTTTTTCAAATACATATCCACCAGCATGCATGAACGCCATTCCATCTCCTTCCAATTTTTGCATGATGAATCCTTCGCCACCAAATAACCCAGTCCCTAATCTGCGTTGTAAGGCTATCCCTACGGATACTCCTTTTGCTGCACATAAGAAAGCATCTTTCTGACAAATTATAGTACCCATTTGAAGCAGGTCCACTGCAATGATCTTACCCGGATAAGGTGAGGCAAAAGATACTCTTCTTTTATCACCAACAATATTCGTGAATGCCGTCATGAATAAGCTCTCCCCTGTAAGCAATCGTTTTCCAGCCGACATTAATTTTCCAAAAAAACCGGATTGTTGTTGTGATCCGTCTCCAAAAATAGTGGCCATCTGGATGCCATCATCCATCATCATGAAACTACCCGATTCTGCAATGGCGGTTTCATTTGGATCTAATTCAACTTCTACGTACTGCATCTCTTCGCCGTAGATCTTGTAGTCAATTTCGTGGTTCGTTCTCATATATATAGCTTTTAAAAATCGACCCCCGAGATTGTTTCCCGGAGGTCGATTCACTTAAAGATAAATAAAAAACATATTATTTTTTCATGGTTCCGTTCCAAACAGCTTGCCCCTTAAGCTTACGTACCAGATACATTAATCCGGTAAACACAAAGAAAAACGGACCCAACAATCCAAAAAGGCTGATCCAACGTCCACGATAGAATTGAGACATTGGTCTGCGTAGCCTTTCCGCCAAAATATACATACCGGGTACCATGATCAACGTCATAAAAAAGGCAAAAATCAATCCCCAGATGATCGTCCAGGATAAAGGTGCCCAGAACACCGCATTATCGCCACCGAGGAAGAGATTGGGATTCCAATCAGTGAACATGGTAACAAAATTGATGTTCAATCCTATAGCGAGTGGAATCAACGCAAGGATAGCAGCTAATGCGGTTAACAACACCGGTACGATACGAGTTTTACCCGCTTCTATTACGGCCTCTCGTGTTTTCATTCCTCGACTTCGTAATTCATCAGCAAACTCAATGACGAGGATACCATTTTTCACTACAATACCAGCTAAGCCAATCACGCCAATGCCCGTCATTACTACGGCTGCTGTACTCTTGGTGATAGCATATCCTAATAAGACTCCAATCACACTAAACACAATTTCCGATAATACAATAACGGTTTTAGATAGTGAGTTGAATTGTAAAACCAGGATCAGTAAGATCAATCCAATGGAGATCAACAATGCCTTACCAAGGAAATTAGACGTTTCTGCCATTTGCTCACCCTCTCCAGTTTGAGCAATGGTCACATCATCAGGCTTATCCTTGAATTCATTTATGGCAGCTAGGATCTCCTCATTCACTCCTGCTGGGGTGAATCCCTGAGAGGTAAGAACATTGCTATAAATCGTCACAACACGTTTTAGATTCTTACGCTTTATGGCACCATATGTGCTGGTCATTTCAAAATCTACAACAGAACTAATCGGGATCTGCTTAATCTGACCAGAAGTGAAATCCCGAAAGGTGATCTTCATATTCAACAGATCAGACAAACTTTTCCGCTGGATCTCAGTATTTCTTAGCTGGATCTTATATTCATCTTCATCAAGCTTCAATTTAGAGATCTCCTTACCAAATAAAGCTGTTCGAATTTCCATTCCTATTTGTGCAGTAGAGATACCATTTATGAGTGCACGTTCACGATTCACTTTTATGGTGATCTCTGGATTATTGAGATCAACATCTAATTTAAATTCTTCAACGCCTGGAATATTTTTGCGCTGGAGATAATTCTGCAGGTTCACCGCCGTTGTGGTCAGCGACTCAAAATTCTCACTACTAACCTCAATGTTTATTGGAGGCTGAGTAGGAGGACCTGCTTGTTCCTGTGCTACAGAAATCTGAGCTCCGGGAATATCTTTAATTGTACTCCGCACTTCATCCAAATAAGGACGTGTAGAAACACCATGACGTTCTTCAAACGGAACAAAGTTGATCTGAATACGCCCAAGCTCCGGTCTGGTGCTTCGATCATTACTGTTTGGATCAGAAGCCCCAACAGCTACGTTAGCAATCATGGATTCCACTACGGGATTTTCTTTTCCATTATCCATACCAAGTACTTTTGCTACCCGCTGTTCTAAAACACGTGTAACGGAATCTGTATAATCAATATCTGTTCCAGCAGGAAGACGCAAATAAACATAGATATTATTTGGATCACCCTGAGGAAAGAGAAGTACAGGAACTTTACGCGCACCAAAAAATATGAACGAGAAAACCAGTAACCCAAAAGTAGCGGTTAGCAACCATGCTGGTCTCCAGCCCTTCAGCGACCATTTTAACAACACTTCATAACGATTCATCATTGCCGGTAAAACTTTCTGCTGGAAGTGCAAGATCAGATCATTGATGAAATATTTATTTAGAATAGCCAATATCAGAAAGAAGATCAACAAGTTGCCTATAAAGCGATAAGAGGAAAGATCTGCTCCGTAACCTATGGCATCCATCAAAACAGCAATGATTAAGGTAACCCAAAAACCAGTCTTCCTGAAGATCGCATTCTTTGGCCCTTTCTCGTGCTCGTCATGCGTCATAAAATCTACTGCAAATACTGGATTCATCACATAGGCCACAATCAACGAAGCAGTTAAGGTAAAGATCAGCATCGTAGGTAAATAGATCATGAACTTACCGATGATACCAGGCCAGAAAAGTAACGGAACAAAAGGGGCTAAAGTGGTTAATGTACCCGCTAATACCGGAACAAAAACTTCCCCAGCAGCAAATCTTGCTGCATCAGCAGAAGAAATCTTGCCTTTACCCCCTACAAATATCCTGTGGGTATTCTCTATCACTACGATCGCATCATCTACCACAATACCTAAACCAAAAAGGAGGGCAAATAGGGCAATAAAGTTCAATGAAATATTTCCGCCTACAATGAAACCTGCTGTGGGCAGAAAGATAAAAGCGAGGAACATACTAAGCGGAACGGATAGTGCTACAAAGAATGCATTGGTCACGCCCATGAAGAACATCAAAACCAGTAGAACCAAAATGAATCCAATCACAATTGAATTCACCAACTCCGTAAAGGACGCACCTGCCTTAATGCTTAAGTCACCCGTAACCCGGATATCCAGATTCTTTGGAAATTCTTTTTTCTGAAGTTCCGTAACTACTTCACGAACTTTTTTAGCCGCATCAATCAAATTCTCTCCGGATCGTTTGATCACACTCAAACTCACTACATTCTTGCCGTTCATACGGGCGAAGCTCTCTTTCTCTTTCACCGTGTCACGTATTTCCGCTATATCACGCAAGTAAATAGGTGCCCCATTAATATTTTTAACGATTACCTGATTCAGGTCGTAGGTTGTAGTAAATTGTCCTTTAACACGGAGCGTTCGCTTTTGCTCTCCCATTTCCAACAATCCACCGGAAATATCAGCATTCTCCCGAGCAACAGCAGCTTCAATATCATTGAACGTAACCTTTGCTACCTGCATTTTATAATTGTCCACGTTTATCTGGATCTCTCTTTCTGGAGCTCCAACAATATCCACACGTGTGATCTGAGATAACTCCTCTACTTTATCCTGAATTCGATCTGCAAATTCTTTCAGCTTTACAGCATCGTAATCGCCACTTACATTTACATACATGATCGGTAGTTCACTTAAAGCGATCTCCTGAACTGTTGGCTCCTGTGTTAGATCAGCTGGAAGTTCGCCACGTGCTTTATCTACTGCATCTTTAACTTTTTGAACAGCCACATCCGTATTTACATCCGTATTGAACTCTACGACAATAGCTGAGAAATCCTGCAATGAATTACTGGTGATCTTGTTGATCTTAACACCAGAGATACCCTTCAGTTTTTTCTCAATGGGGCGAGTTACTAGATTTTCAATATCCTTTGGTGAATTACCTACATAAATCGTTTGAACATAAACGGTAGGAATAACGATATCAGGGAATTGCTCTTTTGGTAAAGTGATAAATAAAGAGGATCCCCAAACGGTTACAAACAATACGATCAGATAAACAGCAGTCTTATTCTTGATTGCCCAGTCGGTAGCAAAAAATGTTTTGCTCTTACTGATCAGCTTTGAAATTTCATCAGTTATTTTTTCCATGCGAATTGTACATTATTTAGTAGCAATAACTTGGCCATCATATAAACCCTGAAAACCCTTGGTAATAAGCTTTTCATTATCAGCTAAACCTGTTTTTATTTCAACAAATTCATCATATAACTCACCAATATTAACAGGCTTTTTCTTTGCAATTTTTTTCCCATTTTGTTCTTCAAGAACAAAAACGAACTTTCCTTTTTCATCAGTTTGAAGGGTGGCTAAAGGAACTACCACTGCATTTTTCGCAGCATGATCTAAAATTTTGATCAATGCAATCTGATTAGGTTTGATCAACGGATCGGAAGGAATTTTGGTTTCGGCAACGAAGCTTCGGGTGGTTAACCCAATGGTCTCACTCACCAATGAAATGGTAGAATTATATTTTTTATTCAAATCAGGAAGCTCTACAACCACTGGCATTCCTTTAGTGATCTTCGATAAATAATTTTCCGGAATATCCACAACAGCTTTCAAATTGACAGGGTTCACAATAGTAATGCCCGCCATAGGATTACCGGTAAATACTTCACCCACTCTGATAGTAACGGTTTCTGCCACACCTGACACCTGAGCATATACGCTGGTCATCGCTTGCTGTTCACGCAACAAATCCATTTGTTTTTCCAGATTTTCTACTGCGTTCTTTGAATTCAGCACCTGCACTTCTGTACCGATTCCTTCTTTCCAGACGTTTTGTTGACGGTTATAAAGATCTTTAGCGTAATTCAGCTGATTTTGCAGAGTAGCCATTTGTTGACGTATGATCGCATCATCCAATTTTAAAAGTAACTGACCTTTACGCACATTATCGCCTTGCTTTACATAAATTGATTTTACTTGTCCCCCCATTCCACGTGGTGTAACATAGTAGATATTTTCTGTAGCTATTTTCCCTTGTAAGTCGATATAATGCTCAAAATTTTGCAGCGTAATTGGTGTGATCTCCACCAGTTTGGCTGCTTCGGCAGACATGGTGGTATCCAGTTTCATGATCTGTTCCTCAAGAGAGGCAATCTTTCCATCAAGCGTTGTGCGCTCTTTTTTCAACCCTTCCAATTGAACTTTAAGATCATTAAGACTACCTTCCTTTGCTTTTTTACCTGAACCGCAGGAAGCGAGTAAGGCGAAGCTGGCGATAATAAATACTTTCTTCATATATAAGGTTTAAATATTTTAATTATTGTAATCTGCCCAATGCACGGAAATATGAAATTTTGGCAATCGTGGCATCATATAAGGCTTGGAAATAGTTGGCCTGTGCATCTTCATAACTTTGTTCTGTTTGTAATAATTCAAAACTAGAACCAAGACCTTGCTCATATTTTTTCTTTGTAGTCTGGAAAACTCGTTCTGCTAATTCCAAATTTCGTTCCTGTATATCCAATCCGGTTATAGCATTTCGGAAAGAATTATAAGATGCAACACGCTGAAGATCGATGGCCCGTTGTACATTCTCAATTGTATTCTGCGTTTTCTCTAGATTCAATTTTGCCTGTTGAATTCGATAATTCTTTTGTAACCCATCAAATACAGGCACATTTATACTCAAGCCGGCAACATTTGTTTTGAACCAGGGTTGATTTGCACTAAACAAATTAAACTCCCTTCGCTGCGCATTCTGTGAATAATTCCAAAACCCGGCGATAGTTGGCAAATATTGAAGTTTGTATCGTTTCAAGTCTAATGTCTGCAATTCTTTTACTGTTTCTAAGAGCTTGATTTCATTACGATCTTGATACTTGAAACCTGTAGTATCCAGAATATCTTTTTTAACTATACTCATAGAAAGCGTATCTGTCAATTGAAGCGTATCCTGTTGATTCAACCCTATCGCAAATTTCAATGCAGCATATCCAATAGAAACCAAATTATCAACTTGTGATTTTGCTGATCGCAGATTGTTGAGGTTGACTTGGGTACGATCAATATCTAATCGCTCTGCAAAACCATTTTTATATAAAACTTCCTGATCTTTAGAAAGCTTCTCCAATCTGTTGATACCATCTACCAGAAATTGTCGCCTTTTCTCGGCAATCAAAACAGAATAGTAAGACCTGTACACATTACTGCGTGCACTATCTTCCATGGCTTTAATATTAATATCCGCGTAGGTCAACGATTTACTTCTGGCTTGTAAGGCTACAAATACATCAGGCTGAAAAAACAATTGCTGAAAACTAAAGCCTGCTGAGGCTTGCCAGGGAACGCCAAACTGAACGGGGTTTAAACCGGGAGGACCAGATGGAACCTGAATGGTATTTCCACCGGCATCTTTTACGCCCTCTTTATTCAAAACACCATATACTGCCGGAGAAATAAAATCAGGTAGCAGTGTGACAGGAATATTGAAAAAATATTGTGAACTAACACTCCCATTTACCTGAGGCAATGCTTGTCCACGAATCTCTTTATTCCGCGCAATCTGTATATCACGGTCAAGTTTAAGATTTTTTACCTCAATTAGATTTTTAACAGCATGTTCTACTGCCTGAGTTGCTGTAAAGGCATATTTTTTCTGCGCTTGAAGTTGTGGGCTTAAAACGAGAAACAGCAGCATAACAGTAAAAAATCTCCACATCTTATCGGTTCTCATACGTTTGATTATCTCTTTGTTTTTTATATTGATGAATAAGCTCAAATCCTTTTGGAGTTACTAATCCATAGATCCAGTGCTCAAGGATGGCTCTTGCTACTTCAAGCAGATTGTATTTACCTGCGGGAAATTGTTCAATATTGAAGGCAATCATCATAGACTCCAATCTGTATTTCGATAGTATATCAACATTAATATCTTCTCGATACAAACCTTCTTTAATACCCCGCTCCATATTATCACAGGTCACTTTGAACAGAAATTCTTTTCGTATCGCCTGAAATTTCTGGAAACTCTGAAAATGAAATTTGTGCAGATCATGCATCACTGCAGGATTTACAACCCCTAAATGTGACGTCACCCTGTCCATGGTCAGGAATACTTCTTCAACCGCATTTGTGGCGATATCCTTGCTCATCAAACAATCTTCTTTGATGCGTTCATTGTGCATGACGATGATGGCATCTACCAGCTCATCCTTATCGGTAAAATGCTGATAAATTGTTTTTTTGGACATCCCGAGGGATACGGAGATGTCATCCATGGAAACTGAGCGGATGCCAAGACGCATGAACATCTGCCCAGCCGCATCCCTGATGCGATCCCGAACTTCCGATTGCGTTTGTTTAACTTCCATATTAAAACAATTAGACAGCAAAACTAAGGAAACTTTTATCACAACCATAGTTTCCATAATTTATTTGGCCTAAATATCTGGAATTAGCTATAAAAACGTCTTTTTCTCCCTCATTTTAGGTGTTTTCGGCACTTAAATGGTACTACAAGGTTGTATTTTTGAACTATGCACCGAAAATCGCTACGAATTTTACTGCAGTACTTCTTTCAAGGGCTGATCATATTAGCGCCGATAGCTATTACAGTTTGGGCAGTAGTTTCACTATTTCAATTTATAGATGGTATCCTGCCAAATTTGATCGGAACATTATTTCCTTCGTTGGTAACAGACCAATCAACCGGAATATCCAGAAAATATCCAGGACTTGGGTTTATTCTGGTTTTTATTTTGGTAGTAGCTGTAGGGTATATATCATCTTTATTCCTTTTCAGCAGAGTAGTCAATTATTTAGATGAGCTATTGCACAAAATGCCAGGGATAAGTCTTGTTTATACAACGATAAAAGATTTTATTGAAGCATTTGCGGGAAACAAAAAGAAATTTAATCAACCCGTCATAGTTAGTTTAGAAGCTCCAGATGTTTGGCAAATGGGGTTCATAACCCAGGAAGATCTTACAGATCTTGGCCTCGAAGAACATGTTGCCGTTTATATCCCCCACTCGTATGCGTTTTCTGGCAGATTGTATTTTGTAAAAAAAGAAAGAGTAAAAAAAGTTAAAGACATGACGCCAGCAGAGGCCATGAAGTTTGCCATATCAGGAGGAGTGAGCAGAGAGGAATAGTCATGAGTAACTAACGCTATATGAAGAGAGGTGTTTTGGTTTTAGTGGGCTTGGGTTTATTCGTGCAACCTTTATTGGGCTGGGGATTCTACGGGCATAAATTAATCAATAGACAAGCTGTATTTTTATTACCGCCGGAGATGATGATCTTTTACAAACCCGTGATAGACATCATTACTGAACATGCGGTAGATCCTGATAAACGGCGGTACATAATGAAAGAAGAAGGGCCGCGCCATTACATGGATATGGATCATTATCATCCATGGGATAGTATCCCACTTTCGTATGCTGCGGCAGTAAAGAAATATGGAGAGGACACTCTTCTTCAACATGGTATTGTGGTATGGTGGATACAAATCATGACATCTAGGCTTACCAAAGCTTTTGAGAAGAGGGATAAAGCACAGATCATAAAACTTTCAGCAGATCTGGGTCATTATATAGGAGATTTACATGTGCCGCTTCATGCGTCGTCCAATCACAATGGTCAACTAACCAATCAACAGGGTATTCATGGATTCTGGGAGTCGAGGATTCCTGAATTATTTGCCAGTTCATCATTTGATCTTATTAATGGTAAAGCCAATTATATTAAAAACCTTCCCGTAGAATTGCTTACTATTATAAAACAAAGTGCCATAGCATCAGATTCTGTTTTATTACTCGAACGGACATTGAATGACCAGTTCAGAGC
>Ga0315903_10005246_pt1 | contig 16947 bp, 26 predicted proteins | sample LakEriMetagenome_7_FD_203524 | JGI IMG/M metagenome (GOLD analysis project Ga0315903, IMG submission 203524) | Freshwater fungal communities from buoy surface, Lake Erie, Ohio, United States - Buoy 2 MA119 | ecosystem: Environmental > Aquatic > Freshwater > Lake | place: USA: Lake Erie, Ohio...
AACTGTTTTCTATGGTAAATAATCATGGCTAAAACACCAGCATGGCAACGCAAAGAAGGTAAAAACCCAAACGGCGGATTGAACGCCAAGGGTCGCGCATCGTACAACGCAGCCAACCCCGGTAAACCGGGGCTAAAAGCTCCTCAGCCTGAGGGTGGTGCGCGTCGTGATTCATTTTGCGCTCGCATGAAAGGTATGAAAAAGAAGTTGACCAGTGCAAAAACTGCCAACGATCCTAACAGCCGTATTAATAAAAGCCTAAAGGCATGGAACTGCTAACATGATTAAGTTTATTCAAAAACAATTGGAAGCGTCTGAGCAATTAGTTCAAATCATGGAACGCGACCACAAAGAGCGTATGGAAGTTGTTCAGTTGTGGGCTGAAATGAACACAAACCTAATCCAGAAATTGGCTGAACGTGACAAACTTATTGACGAACTTCGTGCTGCAGTGCTTGAACTTAAGAAATAAAAAACCCCCCGACAGTTGCCCGTCGGGGGTAAGTCACCACTTGAGGAGAATGACCATGAGCAAGAAACTGCCAGAGGTCACCGCAATAATACCTTAAGTATTTACTGTTTGGCTACCTTCAAGTTTAGATCCCGTATGTACTGTAAGTTTTGGCGTCTGAACACCCTGTGCCTCCAGTTTCACCATGTCTATCTCTACACACCGATGCTGACCGGCTGAGACTTTAGTACCCCTACCCACATTGAACTTATCCTTAATCTCCTTGGCAACTCCTGCTGCCGAGGCATAGTCCATCAGCGACTTGTAGTCCACGCGGTGTTGCAAGCACCAATCTGAGATTTCCTTGCGGATTAAAAACAGTTTGCCCGAGATCGGATCGTTCTTAGTGGCGTTGGATCCCATGATGTACCGACCAGCGGGAGGCCCGCCATAGATTCTGTTACAGTCTTCCGGGCCACGACCATCTCGCCCATCTCGATACTCTGTAGTAACCATAACCCGAGCAGACAACTCGTTCAGCATACGGTTAAACGCTTCCTCCGATGTAATGGAGTTTTGTTCCTGAACGTTACTTGCCAACTCAAAGAACAGAGTTTTGATAAATGCATACACGCCTTCGGAATCGAAAGCAGTAATGTTTAGTTCGTTACAAATCTCCAGTGCTACCATAGCCGTCATGGCTTGACTACGGTAGAAGCGATACTTCACATCAGGAATATCTTCCTGTAGGCGCTTACCCCAGTGACCAAGGCGCTTCATAACGTCGTCAAGATTCTGTACCGCATACTGTACAAATGCCTCGCCAGCCACACCCTTATTGAGGGCGATTCGTTTCATGGCTACATCTACCTCAGCACCAATGTTTGGCAGAGGTCTACGGTCTACGTCCACCTGAATCATCCGAACTGCCTCGGCCTCGGTGTTGCTCTGACGTGAGGCTAACAGGGAATGTAGATTTGTATTAGCAGTCAGAAAGACAGTCATCTCCCAAGTCTGAGACTCAGCAAACCGTACTCCGCTACCCTTACCCGTTGTTAATCGTTGCCGTTCTTGACCCGAACTAACTGCGTAGCACAACTTGGATAGCGTCTCAGCCTCGATGTTTGTTACTTCGTCGTACAGTACTGGGATGTGGTTATGCACCCCGATGTGTGCGTACAAGGCGTTGATCGTAGCCTGCTCTGCTTTTATGGCAATCTTGTCTGCGTCACCAAATGCGTAAAGACCTGAATAGCACGTTGTGGTCTTGCCCTTACCAGACTTACTGCTGATGATCGCAAATACAATACCTTTATAAAGGGTGTCACAAAACGGTGTAAGGATTGAACCGAATGTCGAAGCCACGATGTACTGCATGTGCTCCATGCCGGGACGGGAATACAGAAAGTTAATTGCGTCTGCATACACCTCTAACTTACCGCTCGGGGTTGGAAACTCTTGAATCTTATCCTCGGCGTAACTCCCAACTAAAACTTTCCGAAGTGCACCATCCCGATGGTATAGCCGATCACCAAGCAAGAACGACTGATACTCATTCTTCCATCCAAAGTTTGTGTATGTATTTAGTTCCTCTGCTTCTCGTTTAAGTTTCTCGAGCGAGTCACGGAGGTACGCTGTCATGTGCATAGCAGAATCCTTGTGATTCGTTGGTATTAATTCGTACTTGGCAAGAGCCTCAATGGTTTTCTGATTTGATGCTAAAACTTGTGTATCAATATCAAAATCTCGAACGCGGTTGTCAGGCAAGTGCAAACGCAAGCCAACGCTAAACTCACCATTCTCTTTACAGATACGGTGAATGGGGTAGAACAGATTGTTGGAGAACACAAACGCATGCATGATGTCGTCTTTGTCCTTCATGTATCTGCTCATCACATTGTTTTCGTGCCCGTACCCTTTAGGTAATTCTGGAACCTGAAAGGTAATTGTCTTGCCTTCCACTGAGGCGACCACTTCAGAAACTTCCGGTTCCGGTTCTTTCCTCCCAAGCACCAACGGCGTTTTAATTTTGCCTTTATGAGGACACTCCATACACCCCGCCGGATTGCACTTGGAGAAGAACTCACATGTTGTTGGGGGTGAGCCCCAAGTATCGAATTTCGTAGTAACGTCGTTTTGCGTGTGCCCGGTTTCCTCACGTCGTTCGCTCCATTTGTGCGCTAAGTCAATACCTTCGTCACAGTATTTAATAATCCCAATAACACCGCGCCAATGTTCGTAACCAACGTCACCTTGCGTATCCCGCATCAGCGCAACCTGTGAGCATTTGTCTGCTACAAGATCAGCCGAGGCAGGCACATTCTGTATTTGGGGTAGATGTGCAATGAGGTCATCGTTAAGATTACTTACTGGCTTAGGCGCCTGGACATCAACTTGAAACTTAAGCTGTGCATCTTTGAGTAACTTAGCAAACTGCCGAGGGTCAACAACAACCACCGACGTTTTCATACTTACGGGTTTGATCGAATCGTATTTCTTATTAGTTGCTCCCGCAGGGCGTAGGATGGAAGCAAAGTCTGCCGTTCTTGTAGGGTCAACCCGAAAGTTTAAGTATGTGCAAAGAGCCTTTAAGACCTCTGCTAGTTTGACCCATGTATCCGAACGGATACACTTTTCTAAAGTCCAATAGCCGTGGATGCCGTAGCCTGAATCTACAATCATTGGCATGGGCAAACCAGTTTCAAGGCAAAACTTGCCTAACTCCGAGACTGCTTCTTTCTTGGTTAGATAGCCTTCACCGCTGGCAAACTTGTCTTCGCCACAATCGATGTCTACCCAAAATGATTTGGCTTTCAGCCAATTAGCAGGCTTGCGATACTTCTTCTTACCATCAATTTCTACAAATTCTGATTGGTAGGCAGAGCACGCATGGTAAACCTGTACTGGTTTTTTATCCCAGTACGCAACAGACTTCGCCATTTCCTCAAGTGAGGTGTATGGTCTGTGTGCTACCCGCCCATCAGGATTAATGAGGGCAAGATATTTAACGCCATCCTCCGGGAGGATAGCCCGTAAAAACTCAAGGGTGTCCATATCAGACCCCTTGAATCAAGCTTTTCTGTGTCGCTTGTGAGCCAATCTGAATTGTCTTGGCTAAATGAGTTTCTACAACCTTAACAAGTTCCTGAGTTTGGAGACTAGTTTCCGAACACTCGACAATAATCCGTCCAATAAGTTCTGCAAGACCGAGAATAACTTCGCCATGATTAAACCCCTTCCCATTTAACGCTTGGTTCGCTTCAATTATTACGCCCGCAACTTTGCGCGCTTCTATTTCGTACGCCATTATGATACTCCTAAAATGTGGTAGCAGGGGCGGGGATCGAACCCGCGATCTTCAGAATATGAACCTGACGAGATACCACTTCTCCACCCTGCGCCATTACTACCCCCAGTTTTAATCGTCGAAATTCAAGTCGTCGAGGTTAAACCCATCTACTGTTACTTCCTCAGCGGGTTTGGCAACGGGTGCTGCTTTTTTCGCTACGGGTTTTGGAGCGGGTGCTTCTTCAACAGGTGCAGGTGCTTCAATGTGTACAGCCTCAGCAACGAACCCTGAACCGAGAATCTGTGCAACTGTATCACCAGCTACCACATCTTGTACTTGATTGAATGTGGCTTCGTCAAGCATACCAATTGCCTTAAACGTCAACTTGGGAGTTGGAGACTCCATGTCAAAGCCAATTTTTGTAACGACTGCATTGTACGGCATATTGCGCTTGGCAAGCGTCTGACCATACTCACCAAGGGCACGAATAGACGCGGGAGGAACACGTAACAGATATGGATCGTTAACCAAATTAGGTGTAGCAATCGCCATACGCACGGAGTCCTGACACGCTTTACCTTTGGTAGAGCCGTTGTCGCCTACTTTGCTACCCCACTGATTCCACTTACAAACTGCGCAGGATTTAGATTGAGGTGCTTCGATGCTTGCATCGGGCTTAGCGCCATCGTTGGAAAAGCAATCAGGCTTTGTACCCTCAGAGCCTTCGCTATAGCCTTTAGCATAGAACACTTTTGACGTGCCCTTATTTGCCTTGAGCATTACCACGTCGATTGACGTTGCAGGGCTTTCCGGATCTTTCGGGTTGGGTAGGACTTTACGATCACCATCGCGGACAACAGCGAACACTTTGCCCTTGATGGAAATTACTGGGAAACCACCGCTAGCGTGTGCGGTTAAGTCAGAGTTAGATTCTAACGAGGTATTTTTTAAGTACGCGGGTAGATTACCCGATTCAAACGGGATGATATTTGCCATTGTTAATTCTCCTGTGGGATAGCAATATTACGCCGAACGGCGGATGTTTACAACTCTTTCTTCACGCCAATTAATACCCGGCGGAAGGTCTGCGTGTGCGTCTTTATACTGCTCAACTGCGGTCTTACTTGCACGCACTTCAAGCAAAGGCCACTCGTCTTTACTGCGAACAAACTCCATGAAAGCTTCTCGATCCGCTACACTAGCTGATGATCGTGTAGATGTGTATGCTGTACCAAACTCTGTTTTAACAGAATCCATACCAGTTTGGTCAAACACTTCTAGCAACTTCACTTCGATTTTTTCCATCACTTCTTCAAGCCGGGAAGCTTTCATGTCGTATTCGGCTTTTAGTTGAGCTTTACGATCACGCGCTTCAATGTACTTTGCAACTAAATCTGATAATTTCATTTTTTATTCTCCTAACTGGGGTAGTGATACTAACACAAACGTGTGTATGTTGTCTAGGGGTTTTCACCATCTTCTTTCATCATGTCTAACAACAGCCCTTGCAACTTCTGTTTAGTCTGTAAGCGTTGATAAATTCGTCTCTCAATTTCTGACCCTGCAAGATGGACAATCACTGTGGTTTTAGTCTGTCCGGGTCGACGCACTCGGGCACAAGCCTGTTCGTATACATCGTTGGAATAAATGGGGGCAAACCAAATAATATTTGTAGCCGCAGTCAGAGTCAGGCCGTGCGACATAGTTCCCGGATTAGCCACTAGAATATGCAACGAATCCTGTTTGTCTTGGAAACGATGAAAGATCGTATCCCTGCTGTGCTTAGAAGTTTCACCGTGCACCGCAGCAACTTCCCATTTCTTCGATAGCCGTTCTACTACCTGCTCAAGAACTGCCGTAAGTGGTACGAATACAATTACTTTGCCCTCAGATTCCTCAATCGCTTCTTCGAGGACTTCCATCCGGGGCTGGCAAGGAATGTGTAAAGTAGATCCATCAGAAGCGTAGGCAACTCCGCAGGCAATCTGTACCAGCTTATTCGCTTTAACCGCCTCGTTGACGGCAAGGATCTGTCCCCCGTCGAACTCAGTAGCGAGTTTGGATACCATGTCTTTGTAGGCTTTCTTTTGCTCATCCGTCATCTCCGCATCACGGCTAATAAATATCTGTGGGGGTAAGTCAACGCAGTCATCTAAGGCAAACCGTATCGCGGGTTGCATGACTTGCTTAACAATGTCCGCGGCGTTATCCCGTGGGGCCCACTTGTACTGACTTAGTTGTTTCATTGTCAAATCCCGGAACTTACCAAAGTACGCAGGCAAGTCGGGGTTGGTTGGCGTTACTGCACGGCACTGCGCCCATGCATCTGTCGGTGCGTTTGGGGTTGGTGCGCCTGTCAGAGCCCACACACGGCGGGTAACTTTTTGTTTGTTCAGTATGGTGTTTAAGGTCTTCCAACGGGTTGTGCTTGAGTTTCTGAACGTGGCAATCTCATCGACAATGATTAAGTCAATGTCGTCTCGAACGGCAAGTTGTGCCTCAATAGTCTTTAGTCCGTCTGTATTAATTATGTACAGATGTGCATTTTGACCAAGAAGTTTGACTCGTCTTAAGTGGGTGCCATATAAGACTGTAGCGTCTAGATGAGGGAAAGTCTTAAATACCTCGTCAGCCCAAGTACGTTCCATCGTCGACAGGGGGCAGACTATTAACGCCTTGCGTACTAATCCCGCCTTACGCATGTAGTCATACGCATATAGACTAGATACCGTCTTACCCATACCCATCGAGTTCAAGCAAAAGCATCGACTGTTCATGGATAAAAAGTTTGCCGTTTCTATCTGCGCCGCGAATGGCTTAAACCGCCCACTAGCCAACGGGAAATCGTAGTGCGTCTTAAGTGGGTCAGGGATACCATCGTAGCCCAACGTGCGTAGCACCCGTGTTTCATCAGGGCGATGTGGTACAGCCACAAGATCAAATCCGTTGTGGCGTACTAGTTTAGCGGTTGGTATTACTGTGGTAACTCTACTTGGTTCTTTTAGTTTTAGTATTACGGCTTTCTTGTCCTTTAGGATCGTAGCCATTTATCTTCCTCAGGGGTTGTAGTCACTTTTTCCTTTTCTCCATCCACGGTTTACTTTCTTGCTAGTAACTTCCAAGTTTCCGGTGTTATTTCCACCACCACGCTTGATCGGGGTCTTGTGGTTAACATCTCGACCATCTCCTTTCTGAACACGACCTTGTGTCTCAAGAGTACGTCGCGCCTTATTTCGTTGCGATCTATTCTCGACCTGCTCGGGTTTGCTATGGTATTCACGGTATTCCTTTTTATAGTCACGCATTGCGTTTCCTTTCTTTTTCCCAACGATCCCGATGATCTACATCGCACCATCTGTGGCCTGCCTCTACACTCTCACCGCATAGCAGACAAAACCCCGTCTCTTCAGCGTCGGGTTTCCTTGAGCGCACTTCCTTTAGGGCAAGTGTGTCGCTCATCTCTACTAAATCATTTGCTTGATCTGCTATATCCGCCATCTAAAAATTCCCTTACTTGTTCTACATCGTCAACAACTAGTGCCCAACCACGCGCTGTCCGAATGTCTTCAATACAACGCTCTTGATTAGCCGTAGTATTACCACGCTTACCAGGGGCTTTAGTCTCAATTGCTAAAAACTTTCCATCACAGCAACAGATTATGTCCGGTATTCCTACCTTACCGAATCCGTTAGCCGAAGGCATAAAGTACCAAATTTTACGCTCTTTGAGAAGCCGTTTAACAGCGTCTTTTACTTTGCCCTCGGGAGTCATGCTTTCTCCTTGTAATGTACGCACGTTTTAACGGGGCACCATCCCCTACACAAACCGCTTGGCTTGGCAGGCCATGAATCACGCTCGTAAGCCGACTCTAGTTTTTTTACGCGAGGAAGTAACTCTTGCCATATCGCGGGTACATCACTACGTAAGTACGTGGTTCTGTCGATTCTTTTTTCTTTGAGCCACACGTAAGCAGTTGATACCTGTTCGAGACCAGGATCGTGGGCGAACTCGAAGGCTGCGTACAGTGCAAGCTGTTCTGAAGGTTTGCGCTTGCCGGTTTTGTAATCAATAACAATCCCAGTGTTGTTGTACTTAATGCGCAAGTCAGCAATACCCCGACTCCACGCTTCTTTCCATGGGGCAGGCTTGAAGTTTCTGTCGATGGCGATTTTACCTTCTGCACTTTTCTCTCCCGGCATAGCCGCAATTTTGTCCGCAATATTCTGCCAGTGGGTCATTCCCTCGGGCAATGGTGTGCCTTCTTTGATCCACTCCTCAAACGCTGTGTGTACGCGTTCTCCCCACTTGGTTGCTTCCGTGGGTTGACTAACATAATCCCTGACCACGTTCCCGTGGTAGAACTGCTTGGGGCAAGTCTCAAATTTATCTAAGTGTGAGTATGTCCACGCCTGCATGGGTTCTCCAAGTGGTTATGCGCCAAACCGTGTTTTTACGATTTCGCGTCTCCATAATTGTATGAAAAACCACCTTCACAGGCAACTGGTAAATCAGAAGCCCACTTGGGAGGAATGTGCATAATATCTTCCATCAGTTTCAGGCAGGCTTGAGCGAACCCGTCATGTACACACGCAACCACTTCATCATGCACCGTCAGTACAACCTTAAATCGATACTCGGGGGTATCCAGTTTGCGCAAGGCTTGATCAATCTTTGCCATCTGATCAAACACAACGATCCGGGCTAGGGCTTGGACTACGTTCTCTACCACCTTACCCCCGTAAATATTGACGGGGCCATAGCGCCCATCGTAAACAAACCCCTCAGACGTTTTGCGCAAGTTGGGATAGTAAATAAACATGCCGTTGGGTAACCATATCTTCTCGCCTATACATTTAAGTTTGATACCCGTACCAAACTCATACTCATACCCGCTAGTCATCTTGGCGAGCGCAGTGTCAGCTTCCTTCCACAAAGCGGCGACATAAGAATACTTCTCTCTATAGAGTTTGACTATGCGTTCTGCATCTTCGATAGGCAGATCCACTGATACGCCTGCCTGCCCAATCTTGAGCGTAGACTTAAACTTGTCTTTGCCCATGCCGTAGCCTAGCCCCAAGATACAAGTCTTGCCTACAAAGCGTTCTATTTTGTCTACAGACTTATCGATTGTCCGTCCGTAAACTTCAGTCGCAAATTTGGAATAGATGTCGATTTTGTTTCGGAAATCATCAAGTAAATCGATTTGCCCTGCAAGCCACGCGACAACCCGCGCTTCGATCTGCGACGAGTCACACGCGACCAACGCATGATTTTGCGGTACAGATATGGATTTCCTAAGACTTCCTCCCCTTGGAAGATTCTGCAAGTTAATTTTGTCCCCGCCACTTGCGCGACCAGTATGAGCCCCGTAGTAATTGAGAAGTATAGGTAGCGCACCTCGCTTAGCGATGGCAATGAACGATTCAGTGCGCGTCTCTTCCAAAGTTGATTTGACGCCAAGTCGCGCCGAGACAACGGCTTGCACGCGGGGATCGTCATGCTCCAACAAAGCCTTGAACTCACTATCGGTCTTACCAAAGGCATAGGTTTCCTTTCCGGTACGTAGGCTAGTCTTTGTGGGCGGTTTAACGCCTAACTTGCGTAGCACCTCAGCAAATTGTGGATTAGACATTAAGTTATCTCTGCCAATGCTAGCGTCGATACGTTCCATTAACGTCTGCTTTTTCGTGCGAATGTTTACAAGGTGTTGCTCTAATACATCCTCACGAAGCTGTAACACAGGATCAATAAACATCCTGAGCATCAAATCAATAATGTATTGCTCCTTTGGCGTGGAGTATTCTTGCAGCACCCTATACAACTTGTAAGTAAGTTCCACGTCGTTTATGCAATAGTTTGCGTAGGCTTGCATTTCCTCAGGCGTGAAGTCTGCTCCATGTTTGCCGAGGGCATTGAGTACTTCCTTGCCCTTCTCACCAAGTCCAAACTTCTTAACCAGTTTGTCAAGCGAACCGCCTACCGTCAAACCCGTGATAGGTCGAGACATGCTTAGCGTGTCAAGGTAATACTTAGGCTTAATCCCAAAGTGCCAATTGAGGATTGCCCCATCAAACGCCATGTTGTGCGCCAGTAGGTAAGAGTCCTCAATCCCAAACTGCGACAGGAACGCTTTGATCTGTGCGTGCGTACCGCTACACCATTGCGTCTGCTGATCGGCTACCTTGACTGCTACACCAATAACTTCAAAACGCTTGTCGCGGATATAGGCTTCTGTGGTTAACTTCTTGAGCCCATATTCCTTGTCGTAGTATGTTTCAAAGTCAATGGTAATAATGTTAGTCGTCATATCTTCCTTGGGCTGCTTGGTCAAAGTCATTTTTCGCGGGGCGATTAATCCTACCTGACTTCCACAAAGCCTCCATTCGTTGACGCTGTTCTGCGCGTTTCTCGGGTGTCCACGCTACCTTCTTGCGTACAATCTTAACTCGCTTGGGCTTATCGACGGGCATAGCAACCGTGCCCCCTGCTTGGCTAATCCAAAACTTTAACTGCAATTCTACAGTTCGAAAGTTTTCTGCCGCAATACTCTCAAGTTCTTCTTTAAGTGATTCACTGATAAGGATTTGTGCCATGATCATTTCTCCAATCGTTGTTCAACAAGATATTTAATTACTAAGTCTCCTACTGCTGTAAAATCTGAACCATACATTGTCCTGTACGGTTCGTTCTCGTAGTCCATAAAATGCACTAAAAATCCGTTGTCAATTTTGCGTACCTTAAACTGAGCGACAAGTTCGGGATCAGTCGGCATGTCTGTCCTCCTCTATATGTGGTTGCGTATGTAGTTTTGCAAGCCATCAATTGCGCTGTGTTGTGTATCGTCACACGCTACAAACTTTCTTCGTATGTTTAGCGCCATGATGGACACCGCCGTATTGATTAAGCTGGCTAGTTCCTCTGACTTGTCTATGTCTTGCCGACTTGTTGCCCGATGGATAAGTTGCAAAAGGTCTTGGGTATTGATGGTTCGGCTCATAGCAATGCTGGCTCCGATTCATATATTCTCTCCTTCATTTTTCTCGCTTCTTCTCGAGCGTGTTTCTTAAAGTATTTGGCTACTAACTTTCGCTCATCAGGGGTTTTGAAAGGCCACTCCCATCGCTCCCATGTGAGTCCACTGGGGTGCTTTCCTTGCTTGCTCTCTTCTTCCTGCGCCATGCGTATAGCCTCTCCTTCTCACATTGTTTGCAGTTGCTTGCCTTGCCCATCAACCCACGGGAGGCGTTAAAGAATTTACTAAGTGGTAACTCTCGTTTGCACATCTTGCATGGCTTACTAATTTCTTCTTCCATTACCATTCTCCTTGTTCATAAATGTCAATCATTAAACCAATGTTGCCCAAGCTGTAACCGATAAACGCTATGGTTAAACCTACTCGGTGTAACTTAAAAAAATAATTACCTGACTGCCACAGATATAACATCATGGCTAGGAACAGGGGCATCGTCGCAAATATAAGTTCTCTCATGTCATCCCCCTCTGTAAAAATTAGTTCTCTTAAACTTCACCATACGAATAAGGCCTTGTTCCATTAGTTCCCGGCACACTCGTCGAACCGTGTTTTTATCACATAAAAAATATTCGGCTATTTGTGTAGCCGAATATGTGCGCTTTCTTTCTGCTAGAAATTTATGTATTCGTTCTCTATACATCCCTATTATCCTGTTTGTCAAATACCCACCCGCGAATAGCACCAGCCTGCGCACGAATGTCTGTCGTAACTTCTACGATCCTTGTGAAGTTGGGGCTACCGCATGGGGACATAAGGTTGTTAAGTTCTCTTGTGAGCGCATTTAACCGCACAGTTGCTTCTGCGGGATCAATCATGGGGGTATCTCCTATTGCGTGGAGTAACCATTATACATTAGCACCGGACATGCGTGCAATAACTGCTGCTGCTTGCACTTCCTCGGTGTTGATGGTAGACAAGAAGGCGGCGGCGTTTGATTGAGTTTTCTCCCCCTTGGCAGCCTTACGCTCAACTCGGTCTATAAACTCGTCAGGTATGTACACTTTGAGGTCAGGCCAAAGTTTGAGCGCCTCGTTTAGTGACTTACAGTTATTCAAGAATTCCCTAACTTGGGTTTCGACCTTTCTCCAACGCTCAGAAATTTCAGTACGCATCTTGGCCCTGCTTACGTGGTCGTTGATTAACTCCGTGGGCATTTCCTCACCCTCTTCAAAGTGAACATACACATCAGGATAACCTGACCTATACTGCGGGGGAAGTAGGACTTCTTTTTCGCTGCGACATTGCAACTTAAAGTCTGGCCCGCTAAAGTGAAAATCAACAGCAGTATTTTTATGTAACCAAGACGCGGGCATCTCGGAAATTAAATGCTGTTTATTCTCCCATACTTTCTCAATGAACCAACGCTCGTTACCAGTTATAGCCAGCGTTATACGTGAAGGCTCTTGGCCTAATGAAGCGCTTAACTCGTGGTCACGCATGTAACGAATATGATCGCGTACTTCGTTGACAAGGTTTTGTGAAATTCCTACGAATGCCATGGTTACTCTCCTCTGTTAAAATCTAATTTAAATTTAATCTTGCCGCCAAACTGCACAGTTGTAAGTGCTTGATCTAGCTTTGGTTTCATTGCCGCACTCAGGTATTCTTGAATTCGCTCAAGCACTCCGCTTTGTTGTACGTTTTCCCAAGTGGTTGAACTCATGCCGTAGAAATAAATGTTTCCTTCTTCTTTGCTACAGTTTCTTAAGAGTCGTTGAACATACCAATCGTCTCCGGTTTCCATGCGTCGTGCGACTGCATCTGCGTACAAAACATTGTATATCTCGTCGTAGAGTTGCTCGTTGTCTAGCCCATTAATATTAATTCTGTCTTTGTCTACATCGCTCCAAGGTATTTCATAAAATTTGCACACCTGGTCATACAACTGCCTAGCCTTGCTAGAGTACCCACCCACGGGGTATGTGGGGTAGCCTTCTAACCCCGACGCAATCTTATTTCTAACTCGGTCTGTTACTTTTTCAAAGTCTATAGTAACCTCCGTCGTTGCGCCCATCATCTTTGATAAGCGGGCTACATCCCATTGATTGTCAACTCGTTTGGACTTTACTCCTACGAATTTTTTGCTCTTGTTGGTGTCCATTATTGCTCCATTTCAAAGTGTATCGTCTCGCCTACTGGCGAAGTTTTGTCTGAAGATATGCACCACACTTGTGGGAAATTAAACTGGTTAGGCTCAGGAAAGTCTGTATAACCATCGGTGAGCGTTACCATTACGTCAGGCTCGATGCCCTGTGCTTCAATGTAGCGTAGACCCTCCACCATGTCTGTGCCACCGCCGCTGTGATAGGTCACGCTAACCTCCTCGCCAAACTCAAACACATCGTGCTTTTGGACTTTGGTATCGGTGTAGATAACATGGACACGCGTTGGATTACAGTCAGCCATGATGCGCCGTACATGCCCGTTGTAATAGTCGATCTCGGTTTTGCTCACCGATCCAGATATGTCAACTTGCAGTACAACCTCGCCCATTGTAGGCATCTTGCCTGTGCTTGGTAGGTACATACCCTGCCCAATGAAGCGACGATTGGGGCGTAGCCATGTGTAGTCATTGTTGGTCATGCCGTTCATGTAACGCTCAAGATGGTCATACCATGGCGTTTTGACATTGATAAACTCAGACACAATCTCGGCTAACTTACCGGGCAACTTACCCCGTGCCTTGGCTGCTTGGGCGGCTTGTGCAATCTCGACCTTGGCTTGCGCTTCGATCTCTTTGATCTCAGACTCGGTTAGTTCCTCGTACTTAATATCGTCACCAAGTCCGTTATCAAACTGTGGCTTGCCATTCCCACCGCCACCGCTTCCATCATCAGGCGAGGATTCAGGTAGTTCATCGTATATCTGCTCGGTAGTCTTGTCCTTCGACCCCGGCATGTTTACTGTATCGGGGATTGACTCACCAACTTTGCAATCGTTGAGCATGTCGTTGATCCAAGCATCACCCGCATAGTTCCACTTCTTATGATCCCGATCCTTACGACGCATAGCATGTTGACCGATGACATGGCCTACCTCATGGCACAGACCCCATACAACTTGAGGTACAGTCAGCGATTCAACAAAGTCGTGGTTGTAATAAATATCCCCACGGGCATTGACTGCTAGCGTGGGGATGGTTGGATCTTCGATTAACTGTTTGCGTAACAGAATACTGCTAAAGAACGGATGATCAAGGACTATTTGTGCTTTCGCCTTGTCCAACTTCGATACGGATTTCATCTGTAAGTTCTCCATCTTCGTGGTTAACAAAGGAAGCACCGCCTTCTTTATCTTTGATTATTTTGGCAGTGCCTATGATTAGGCCAACAAACAAGCGTTGTGCAATAAGCACAAACTTATTAGCCTCTTTTAAGTGGTGCTGATAATACACGGCGATGAGCGTTGCACCTAACGCCCACACCAACAAGAACAACTCAGCCATACTAAACATACTTACGCCCCCATGAATGCGCCCATCTGCTTGGCAATATCGTCTAACTTCTTCGCCGCTTGTTCACGAACGATTGGGGATTCACGCAGCCATTCCTTGTGCTCGTTGTAAGTTCCCATCGTCTGTTCAAGTTCCTTGATAACTTGCACCATCTCTGGGTTGTCGTCAAGCATTAATTTGCGTGCTACCTCTAGCCCCTCGATGACATTCTCTACCGCAGAGTCACGGAACACAGACTTCTCAGTACCGATTGGGCGGTTGAGTTTATCTACCAAGTGCTTGAGTGGTTCAAGCATACGGCTCACAACATCCGTTCGAGCAAACTTCTCCACATCCTGCATGGCCTGTACAAAGTTCTGCACATCGTCATCGCTTATGTCAAACAAGAAGTGCTTGCGATCCGGCAGGGGTAGGAACCTCATGTCAAATCCCATACGTGTGGCAAACTCGTCTGCCGTGGGGTAGTCCTCAATCTTGGCTCTTGGTGCTACACCTTGGGACACGGCTGATGCACTGCGGTATGCAATGTCAAGTTGTACATACTTGTCCCAGTCAGGCAAGAACCTTGCAAGCAAGCCGTCTACCTTGGCAATCAGCGAGCGCATTGTGTTTGTGTAGTCCATGTACATATTGTTGGGCAAGATGCGTGGGCCTTTGTCAACATACGGAATTGTGTGCTTTTTGTGATAGGTGTAGACCTCGCTCATCGCGGACAATACCTCGTTGATCGGGTTGTTCTTATCCCTGAACAATTTACTGTTGACCACTAGGCTTGCGTCATCCATCTGTGCTTGGATCATAGCCTCCGCTAGTTGATCGCGGCGGATAAGGTTGGCTCGTCGCATGGTAAGTTTGACAAGCATGGCCTTCTCGTTTAACTGCGTTACTTTTGGTTCAGTCATAGTTCACTCTCCTAGTTATCGAAAAAGAATATAAACCGCCAACGATTTGGCGATTCAATATTTGTTGGCATACAGTGTATGAAACGATCCAAGACATACTCCCATACCGAAGTGATCTCAGAATTCATACGTAGTTCTGCGATTTGTGCAATCACTTCTTTCGGCAGGCTATGCTCCATGTACTTCTCAACAAACGCATCAGCGTACTCCCACGAATGGCTGTGAGCATCTCCCCCCCACGAATCAATCCAACCCGCAGTCAGTGGTGCTATGTCATCGGGTATACCCTTAGGGTGAGGCCCCTCACCACGAACACCAGCAAGGCTGGCAAATAAATCGTAGTTACGATCCTCAACCTTTGACCACATGTGAGCTGGCCCGTAGTTTTCTTTACTTAACTCAGGGGGAACATTGAGCATGCCTTCAACGGGTATGCCCGTAAACTGATTAACTGTCTGCCAACAATCAATCCCTCGACTTGGTATAGTTACCTTGCGCTCAAGGTGTACATGAATGTCGCATCCCATGTCAGATCATCACTTTCGCGTTTTGTACTGCCCAGTTAACAAATGCCTTGGTTGTCTTAATCTCGGGGCATAGTTTCATGGCATCCGACACGCACATCACCTGGAACTCAGGCTTGAGTCGAGCCACATACTCCGCAACTCTGTCGAAGTTATCCTTGGACACCCTGTGAGCAAGCGCACCAGTTAACGCATACAGAACTGCGGGATCGGTTGGAACTTCACCTTTCGATGGGTTCATAATCAACGCGTCAATGTTGGGCAGTCCCTCGTAGATACGACGGAACCCAGTGTACTCTGCCGCCGCGCCCTCCCCTACATCACCCGCTACAGTACTAAAGTACACATCAGTGGGCAATTCAGTGGGTATCTCGTTGACGCGCTCCCAGTTACGCGGTGTGGGGCATACTTTGTCAGGATCAAATGCACTGAGTAAGTTAGGTCTGAACCGCAAGAACTGAATCAGTATGGGGTCAATGTCGTTTGCAAGTGCCCATTCCGACCAATCGTCGATATTCTCGGTGTACTCAAATGTACGGACACGACCACGCAACTTAGACACGATACGATTCGCACCCGACTTGTCTTTGGTTCGGTTGCCCGTGGCGATGATTTGTGTGTCTGATGATAGCTGAAGCCTGCCCACTTTCCGGTTGTATATCAGACCGCACAGTGCATTTTGCATCGGTGTTGTCGCATCGGATAACTCGTCAAGGATTAGTAGGTTGCGCCCCGTGGACAGGCATGCCAACTCCTCGGGTGGTTTCCATGTGGTGTAGTCCCCGTTGTTGTTGGGCGTACCAAGCAAGTCAACAGGCTCTCGCAGCGAAGCAAAGAATAACTCTACATGGTCAAACCCCAAGTCTTTACCCACTTGAAGGGCAAGTGCAGACTTACCCCCGCCCGGCGCACCCTCAATGTATGGCACGACTTTCTTGCTTACCTCAAACTGCTTCTCGATGGACATCTTAATATCTGAGTATTTCATATGGTCATTCTCCTAGTTATATTAGTCAGACAGTAATTCTTTGATCCGCTTTTGTATGCGCTCCCTCACCTCAAGGGGTGGTTTGCGATCCATCTGCGGGGTGAATGTGGGAAGGGGCACATGATACTGCGCCATCTCCGCACGCCTTGCCGCTTGACGCTCACGCCTAAGTATCTGCGCGTCAAGTAAAACCTTGTCGAATATGTTCATAGTCCGTACACCTCCTCTGGTACTTTGTGAGTAAACTTAATGCTCATGCCCATATCCTTGGCTACCTTGAGCGTGTGCGCAGTCAATGTTTCTGT
>Ga0315903_10005247_pt1 | contig 16946 bp, 11 predicted proteins | sample LakEriMetagenome_7_FD_203524 | JGI IMG/M metagenome (GOLD analysis project Ga0315903, IMG submission 203524) | Freshwater fungal communities from buoy surface, Lake Erie, Ohio, United States - Buoy 2 MA119 | ecosystem: Environmental > Aquatic > Freshwater > Lake | place: USA: Lake Erie, Ohio...
CTCACGAAGGGGGCTGCGAAGGCGACGGCCGTGTCGTGGCAGCCGCGGCAGGCCTCGACGAGCGTGCCGAGCGACTCCTCACGCCGCGTGTCGCCCCAGCAGAAGTTGTCGAGCAGGGCGATGCGGTCGGGGTCGGCGCCGGCGGCCACCACGTTGCAGATCGCCTCGACGATGCCGCCGGCGGCCATCTGATAGGGGTCCATCCGGCCCAGCCGGTGCCGCAGCCCGACACCGAGCACGAGGCCGCGGTCGCGGCCCAGCACGCCGCGGACCACCGTGCCGTCGGCGGGGCCGGCGCCGGGACCAAGCAACGGCTTGACCACCGAGCAGCCCTGCACCTCGTGGTCATATTGGCGGATGATCCATTCCTTGCTGGCCACGTCGGGGAGGGCCAGCACGTCAAGCAGGCAGTCGGCGACGCCGCCGGTCGTCCGCCAGGCAACGGGCGGGTCGGCGGCCCGCGTGAACGACGACGTGAGCCGTTGCTTCGGTCGGCCTTCGTGGAGAAAGTGGCAGTCGAGTTCGCCGGTCAGGTGCTCGTGCCAGCGGAGCACGAGGCGGCCCGTGCCGGTGAACGTGCCGATCGCCGTCGCCTCCACGCCCTCGGCGGCGGCGACGGCCGCGAGCTCCGGCCAGGCGTCCGGCGCGACCGCGAGCACCATCCGCTCCTGCGCCTCCGAGATCCACACCTCCGTCGCCGACAGGCCGTCGTACTTGAGCGGCACCGTGTCGAGCCGGACGTCGGCGCCGAGCACCGCGGCCATCTCGCCGACGGCGCTCGACAGGCCGCCGGCGCCGCAGTCGGTGATCGCGTGGAACAGCTGCCGCTGCGCCGCTTCGAGCACGAAGTCGGTGAGCATCTTCTCGTTGATCGCGTGGCCGATCTGCACCGCGCCACCGGACTGGCTCTCGCTGGCGCTCGACAGTTCGATGCTGGAGAAGGTGGCGCCGTGGATGCCATCGCGGCCGGTGCGGCCGCCGGCCACCACCACAAGGTCGCCGGGCTGCACGGCCGCCTCGGCGTGGCCGCGGGGCATGATGCCCACGGTGCCGCAGAACACCAGCGGGTTGCCGAGGTAGCCGGGATCGTAGGCGACGGCGCCGGCGATCGTGGGGATGCCCATGCGGTTGCCGTAGTCGCGGACGCCGGCCACCACGCCCGCCAGGAGCCGGCGCGGATGGATCACGCCCGGCGGCAGGTCGGCGGTGGGAGTGTCGGACGGCGCCACGCAGAACACGTCGAGGTTCGCGATCGGCTTGGCGCCGAGGCCCGTGCCGAGCACGTCGCGGATCACGCCGCCGAGCCCCGTGGCGGCGCCGCCGTAGGGCTCGATGGCGGAGGGATGGTTGTGGGTCTCGACCTTCACGCACACGTCGTGATCGCCGTCGAATCGCACCACGCCCGAGTTGTCCTTGAACACGCTCACGCACCAGTCGCCCGCGCCGAGCGCCGCGCGGATCGAGCGGGTGGCCGCGAACACCGTCTCCTTGAGCAGGTTGTCGTACGCCGCGGGGCCTGCCGGGCCGATGTGGTCGACCGCGCTGCCGAGCGTCTTGTGGCAGCAGTGCTCGCTCCAGGTCTGGGCGATCGTCTCCAGCTCGATCTCGCGGGGCGGACGACCGAGCGTGCGGAAGTGATCGCGGACCGCGTGCAACTCCCGCACGGTGAGCGCCAGGCACTTCTCGCGGCTCAAGGTCGCGAGGGCCGCATCGTCGAGGCCCTCGAGGTCGATCGTCGTTGCCTGGAAGGTCCAGGGGCGGCCGCCGGCGAGCGTCCGCAGCGGCAGCGGGCCGATGACGACGTCGTGGATCGCCTCACTCGCCAGGAGTTTCCAGGCCAGCCGCTCGGCGTCGGCGGCGGGCAGTCGCGGCAGCCAATACTTCTTCACGCTGCGGACGGCGGCGGGCCGCAGGCCCAACAGCGCGAAGGCCTCGCGGGCCGTCTGGGCGCAGGGATCGGTGACGCCGGGCCGCGGCAGGACGTGCACGACGGTCGGCAGGTGATCGGGTCCGGCGACGAGCGCTGCGGCCCCCGCTTCCGCTGCGGTAAACGACTCGACGACCGGATCGACGAGCACCTGCGCCGCGAGTTTCTCCACGTCGGCCCGCGACAGGTCGCCCTCGATGAGCCAGCCCGCCGCGGTCCGCGCCTGGGTGCACCCCGCGATGCCGAGCTCGGCCGCACCGGCGACGACGGCGCGGGCGGCATGGTCACCGGCGGTGTCCCGTGGATGGACGTCAACTTCCCACAGCATCGCGAACTTCCTTGGCACGGTTGAGGAGCGTGGCGAGCCGGCGGCGGTCGCCGGCTTGGATGGCCGCGAGCATCTTCTCGGCGGCGCCGGCGACCCGCCGCAGGGCGTCGGCCACGGGGCCGGCGTTGTCGAGGATGATGTCGGCCCAGAGCTCGGGGGCGCCGGCCGCGATCCGCGTGGTGTCGCGCCAGCCGCCGGCCGTGAACCGCGCGAGGGCGGGGGGCGTGGCGGCGGCCACGGCGGCCGCGATCAGGTGCGGGGCGTGGCTGGTGAAGGCGAGGATCCGGTCATGCTCCTTGGGCGGCATGACGAACACGGTGGCGCCGAGTGCCGCCCAGAAGCTGCCCGCGTCCTCGACGTCGGCCGCCGGGGTGCGCGGCGCCGGCGTGACGATGGCGACGCGGCCCGTGAACAGCCCGGCGTCGGCGGCGGCGGGGCCGCGGCGGTGGCTGCCGGCGAGCGGGTGCCCGCCCACGAACCGGCCGCGGCGGGTGCGCCGCGTGCGCTCCCATGCCGACACGATGGTGGCCTTCGTGCTGCCGGCGTCGGTGATCAGCGTGCCGGGCGCGACCGCGGCGTCGATCGCTTCGAGGAGGCCCGGGATGGCCGCCACGCCGGCGGTGACGACGACGAGTTCGGCCGCGGCGACCCCCGCGGCCAGGTCGCGCGTGGTCTCCGTGACGGCGCCGTGCCGGCGGGCCTCGGCGAGCGAGGCGGCCGACCGGCCGACGCCGATGATCCGCTCGGCCAGCCGCCGCGCCTGGAGGGCCTTGCCGATCGAGCCGCCGATGAGTCCCACGCCCACGATCGCGACGGACTGCCAGTGGGCTTTCATGGGCGGCGAGGAATGACGCGGCGGACGAAGACCGGGTTTTTTACCAGATGGTGCAGGGGTGTGTTAGGTTCTGTCTGAAAAGAGCAGAGTTTTCAGACAGAGCCCTAGTGTCGAGAGGCCGGCCGCGGGGAAACCGGACCGGCCCGCGGATGCGGAGCGGCGCGACACCGAAGAGAGCGGGCGATGGGTGGCACGGGGCGGATGTCGGATCGACTGCTGGCCGACGTCCTCGGCCGGCTCGCGACCGCCTTGGCGGCGGGCATCGACATCCGCCGCGCGTGGGCGGCGGAGACATCCCGGGTGCCGCACCGCTGGCGGCCGGCGATGGAGGCCGTCGCCAGCGGGATCGCCGCCGGTGACGGCCTGGCCACGGCCATGCAGCGGGCGGGCGGTGCGTTTCCGCCGCTGGTCCGCGCGCTCGTCGCGGTCGGCGACGCGGGCGGTCGCGACGCCGAGGCGCTCCGCGACGTGGCCGCGGCGCTCGAAAGAGGCATCCGCGGGCGGCGCGAACTGCGGGCCGCGCTGGCCGGGCCCGCGCTGCGGCTGGTGATGGCCCTCGCCGCGATCAGCGTGCTCATCCTGGTCAACGGCGCGATCACCGATCTCGACGGCAAGGCCGTGGACATCCTCGGGCTCGGCCTCACCGGGCGGGCGGGGGCGATCCGCTTCCTGAGCGCCGTCGCCGGGGTCGTGGTGCTCGCCGTGCTGGCCTGGCCGCTCCTGGCCCGGAGCTGGGCCGACCATGGGCCGGTGCGACAGATCGCCGCGCGGATTCCCATCCTCGGGCCCGCCGTGCGCAAGGCCGAGGCGGCGGCATGGTGCAAGGCGGCTGGGCTGGCGAGCCACGCCGGTCTCGATGCCGGCCGGCTGGTCGGCCTGGCGTCGTCCGCGGCACCGGGCTTGCGGATCGCCGCCGGCCGCGTCGAGGAGCGGCTCCGCGGCGGTGCGACGCTCGACGAGGCGCTCGCCGCGGTGGGGCGGCTGCCGCGACCGGTGCTGGAGGCCGTGGCGGTCGGGGAGATGACGGGCACGACGGCGGAGTCGCTCGACCGCCTCGCCGGCCGGCTCGACGAGGAGGCGCGAGCGGGGTTCACCGCCGCCGTGGGGGCGGTCGGGTTTATCGCCTGGGCGGCGGTGGCGGGCCTCGTCGCCCTGGTCGTCTTCCGGTTCGGCTCCTTTTACGCGGGCATCCTCAACCAGGCGCGGACTTTGTGAATCCCCGGCCGCGGGCTCAAGACGACATGGCGTGCAGGGACGATAATGGTTTAGGCCGGCATCCATGCCTCCGCTTGCTTCCACAGCCCGGTGCCATGGCAAGGACACCCCCTCCCGGATCTTTGCACCTCCGAACTGCTCGTCACGAACGATCATGACTGTGGACGTCACGTCTCCGAAAGGAACCGCCGTGCGGCATGTCGTTGCGAGTTGCGTGATCGCCAGCCTGGCGCTGAAGGCGCTGGCGGCCGAGCCGGCCGCCGTGCCGCGGAGTCCGCAGGAGGTGATGGGCGAGCGCGGATTCGTACGGCACCGCGGCGCGTGGCGGACGGTGCAGGAGATCGAGCTCATCGAGCGGGCCGAGCGGGCGAGCCTCGCCCGCAAGGAATGGGCCGCCCGCCTCGAGCGGCTGCGGCGTCAGCTCGACCAGCCGGCCACGGCCGACCGCGCCGCGGAGGAGATCCGGGGCATCGCCGATGCGGCGGCGGTGCCGGCGGTCGTGGCGGCGCTGGGCAAGGAGCCGGTGCCGCGGGTACGCGGCTGGTACGTGGAGGCGCTGGCGCGGATCCGCTCGCCCGACGCCGTGGCGGCCCTCATCTCGGCCGCGGTCGATCATCCGGATGATGACACGCGGATCCTGGCGACCGAGCGGCTCGTGTTGATCGGGCCGCACGCCGCGGTGCCGCCGCTGGTGGCGGCGCTGCAGGGGCCCGACAACGCCCGCGTCAACCGGGCCGCCGCGGCGCTCGGTCGGCTCGGCGTGCCCGCGGTGGCGGCGCCGCTCATCGACGCGCTGCAGACGAAGCATGTGGTCGTGCAGGGGGGCGGCGGGGGCGAGGGCGCGATGACCGCCGGCTTCACGCCGGACAGCGGCGGGCTCTCCATGGGCGGCGGCCCGAAGAAGGGGACCGTCGTCGCCAACAACGCCCGCGTGCTCGAGGCCTTGATCGCGCTGACGGGCAAGAACTTCGAATGGGACGCCGCGGCCTGGCGGACGTGGCTCGCCTCCACGCAGACGCCTCCGCCAGGCTACGACCCGCGCCGCGGCGGCTGATGGCCGTCAGGCGGCCCGGTCGGCGGCAACGCCGGCAGCGGGGCGGCGGCGCTTCGGGAACCAGTCGGCGTCGAGCACGAGCATCGCCACCCGGTTCTCGAGGTTGGGGCGGAACACGACGAGCAGCAGCACGGGCAGGTACCAGGCCATGTACAGGCCGCCGTTGTGGGCCTTCCAGAACTGGCTGCCGAGCAGGACCGCGACCGTGCAGCTCATCAGCGTGCCCAGGTTCTTCGGCGCCGGCCAGATCGCCAGGGTGGCGATCAGGGCGACAAAGGCCGCCAGCACCGGGAGCCGGAAGACGGCGTCATAACCGGGCAGGGCCCAGAAGCCCTCCAGCGAAACCTTGTTGGGCAGGATCCAGCCGAACATCTGCCGCAACTGCCCCACGAACACGGCCGCGTCGGGTGAGGTGAACCACAGGCCGACCACCAGCGCGGCCAGCGCCGTCGCGACGCCCAACGCGAAGCGGCGCACGCCCCGTTCCCAGTAGAAGCTGCACCACAGCGGCAGCAGGAAGACGGGATAATAGATCGCCCCGATCGCCAGGCCGATCAGGGCTCCCGCCACGAATGGACGCCGATAGGCCGCGACGGCCCACACGAGCAGCGCGCCGGGCAACGCGTGATCGACGCGGCCGGTCATCGTGGCGGTGTAGGGCAGGAGCAGGTAGAGCACCGCGGCCGCGATGCCCATCCGCACGCTCTGGAAGTGCCGCCAGCCGATCAGCACCATGCCCGCGACGATCGCCAACTGCGAGGTGATCGCCATCACGCGGGCGGTCGTCTCGTGCACCTGGCGACGGCCAGCGCCGCCCGATTCCTCGGCGCCGGTCGGATCGGGTGTGAACAGCCGCTGGGTGGAGATCTGCGGCAGGAGGAAGAGCAGCGGGTAACCGGGGCCCTGGCGGGCGAGCTGGTCGGCGTCGACGCCGCCTTCCCGGGCCTGGAGTTTCTCCGCGGCGGCCGCCACGGCCACGTCGTCGGCCTGCGGCCGCTTCGTGATCACGTTGGCCAGCAGGAACACCAGCAGCGCGACGCCGAGGAACACCAGCCCGCCGGTCGTGAGGTTCGGCTCCAGGAGCGGCCGGCGGACCATCATCGAGTCGCAGAGCATCCGCGCCAGGAACAGCCCGGTCACGGCGAACAGCCAGATGAAGCCGATCTCCTGGGAGTCGGCGTTGCCGCGCCGCAGGCCGTGCTCCACGGCCAGCAGGCCTGGTGCCAGGAGGATGAGGGCCACGAGGTCGAGATTCCGCACGCTCAAGACGCGGTTGAACTTGAAGAACAACGCGATCGACAGCAGCGACGCCAGATAGAACCACGACGTGGGGTTCACGCCGTAGTAGTGGAAGAGGATGTCGCTCATGGGCGGGCAGGCAAAAGGACGGTGGCGAACACCCGTTCACACAGGGTACGCCCCCGGCGTGGCGTTGCAAACTCGCTCACCGAAAGGGCCAGAGAAGCGGTGCCAGGGCGACGGTGAGGGCCATGACGAGCAGGTTGAGCGGCCCGCCAAACCGCACGTAGTCGCTGAACTTGTAGCCGCCCGGGCCGTAGATCATGAGGTTCGTCTGGTAGCCCATCGGCGTGGCGAAGCCGCAGCTGGCGGCCACGGTGATGGCCATCACGAAGGGCAGCGGGTTGACGTCGAGATCGGCCGCCGTCTGCCAGGCGATGGGGAAGGTGAGCACCGCCGCGGCGTTGTTGCTCATCAGTTCCGTGAACAGCATCGCGACCAGGTACAGCGCCGCCAGGACGAGGTGCGGGTGGTCGCCGGCGGCGGCGATCGTCGACTCGGCGACGGCGGCGGCGAGGCCCGTCTTCTCCATCGCCCGGGCGAGCCCGAAGCTGGCGGCGATCAGCAGCAGCGACTCCCACTCGATGCTCCGCCGGGCTTCCGTGGACGAGATGCAGCCCGTGGCGACCACGCCGCAGGCGGCCACCAGGGCGGCGGCCACCATCGGCACGAGATCGAGCGCCGCGGCCAGGACCATGGCGGCCAGGATCGTGCAGGCGATCCAGGCCCGGTCGTGCCGCGGGGCGACGGCATCGCTGATCTCGCTGACAAGGTAGAAGTGGCGGCTCGACCGCTGCCGGTCGAGGAAGGCCGGCCCGGCCTCGAGCAGCAGCGTGTCACCCGGCTCGAGGGCGATGTCGCCGATCTTCATCTGCAGCCGCTCGCCGTTGCGGGCCACGGCGATGACGACGGCGCCGTAGGTCGAGCGGAACCGGCCCGCGCGGATCGTACGGCCCACCAGCGGGCAGGTGTTCGACACGACCGCCTCCACCAGCCGCCGCTCGCTGCGGGGATCGTCGAGCTTGAAGACCTGATCGGTGGCGGGCCGCAGGCCGCGGATCTTTTGCAGCTCGACGACCGAGTCGATCACGCCCACGAACACCAGCCGGTCGCCGGCCTCCAGCCGCTCCGTCGGCTCGACGGCCGCCATCACGTGGCCGCCGCGGTCGATCTCCATGAGGAACAGGTTGTCGAGATGCCGCAGGCCGGCCTCCTCGATGGACCGGCCCACCAGCGGGCTGCCGGGCTCGACGAGCATCTCCAGGGAGTACTGCCGCGGGTCGTCGCTTGGACTCATCGGCGGCCGGCGGTCCTTGAGTAGCCAGCGGCTGGCCACGAGCAGGTAGGCGAACCCGGCTCCGAGCAGGGCCAGGCCCAGCGGCGTGATGTCGAACATCCCGAGCGGCATGCCGCGCTTGTCTTCGACGAGGCCGCTGACCACGACGTTGGTGCTGGTGCCGATGAGCGTGCACAGGCCGCCGAGCACGACCGCGGCGTTCATCGGCATGAGCAGTTTCGAGACCGAGAGCCGGTGCTTCTTCGCCCAGTCACGGATGGCGGGCACCATCAACGCCACGACGGGCGTGTTGTTCATGAAGGCCGACAGCAGGCTCGGGCCGACCATCGTCCGCACCTGGGCGGCGGCCAGCGACTGGGGCCGGCCCAGGGCCCGGTCCACCAGCACCGCCAAGGCGCCGGTCCGCTCCACGGCCGCCGCCACCACGAACAGCGCGGCGACGGTGATCATGCCCTCGTTGCTCATCCCCTTGAGGGCCTCGTCGGGCGCGATCACACCTGCGGCCAGCAGGAGCACGACGCCGCCGATCATCACCATGTCGGGGGCCCGTTGCACGAACAACAGCAGGCCGAGCGTCACGAGCACGACGAGCCCTGTGAAGGCCGCCTGCCAGTTGCCGCGGAGGGCGTCGATGAGCGAAGAAAGATCCATGCGCGGCTCGGAGGCGCGTCCGGGGGCGGCGGCCACGGTCGTGAAAAACTGGAATTTCACAGCCCGACGGCGGGGCCGCAAGGGCAAAACCGCCAGCGCGTGGCGCGGCTGCGTATAACAGGAACATGCCTGGGAACGATCCTCCACCCGTGCCGGCCGAGCAGCGGTTCTCGGCCTATTACGCCGATCGGCCGCCGTGGGACATCGGCCGCCCGCAGTCCGCCTTCGTGGCGGCCGCCGACGCGATTCGCGGCCGCGTGCTCGACGTCGGCTGCGGCACCGGAGACCTGGCGATCTGGCTGGCGGAGCAGGGGCGGATCGTGACCGGCGTCGACTTTCTCGCCGCTCCGCTCGTCCAGGCGCGGGCCAAGGCCGCCGCTCGGGGCGTGGCTGTGAACTTCCTGCAGATGGATGCCCTGGCTGTGGGAGAGATTCCCGAGCGGTTCGACGCCGCCACCGACTGTGGGCTTTTCCACACGTTCGACGACGCGGGGCGGGCGGCCTACGTGGCGGCCCTGGCGAAGCTGCTCGAGCCGGGATCCCGGCTGTTCATCCTCTGCATGGCCGACAGCGAGCCGGGCACGCACGGGCCGCGGCGGGTCTCCACCGCGGAGATTCGGGCGGCGTTTCGGGACGGCTGGGAAGTCGACTCGATCGCGCCGGCCGTGTTCGAGGTGGTGCCGGGGATTCCGGGGGCCGAGTTCAGCCCCGGCGGCGCCCGGGCATGGTTCGCGACGATTCGGCGGACGGCGCGAGCTGGCGGTGCGGCCGCCGGATCGTTGAAAGCCCGTTTTCCGGCCGGTTAAACTTTCTGTCCGGGCAAGCGGCGAAAACGTTCACGTAGAGGTCCTCTTGTGCCGGATATGCATCGGACGCTTGCGAGACGCGCGGTTCGCGCCGTAGCGGTCGCTGCCTGTTGCGGCTGGGTCGTGTTCGCATCGGGAGCGTTCCGCCCGGCGTTGGCTCTCGACGTAACCGGCTACAGCGCCCCGGTGAACGATCGGTTCACGAGCGGCTTCCCTACGGCACCGGTGCCCAACACGGGCGGCTCATTCGTCGGCGCGGCGTACGACTGGTCGGGCGTCGGCTGGAGCACGACGACCTACGCGGCGTCGAGTTACAAGGGCTTTGCGCTGCTCAGCCCGCGGCATTTTCTCACGGCTCAACATTACGAGAACGGCAGCCTGCTCACGGCGGGCGTCGCCGTGCGGACAAATGCGGGTGACGTCGTGAACCAGGCGCGACAGAGCGTCACCAATCTGGGCTACGGTTTTGTCGTAACCAATGTCGGCGTGACCGCCCCCGACTTGGCGCTGGGAACCCTGTCTGCGGCGATCGCGGCGCCTCCGGCCATCACCCGCTACGGAGTTCTCGATCTCTACGCGTCGTCGAGTTCGACGAACTATGCGGTCTACAACAACCTTGCCGTTCTCGCCTACGGCCGCGGAAGCACGACCAACGGCAGTCCGCGTGTGGCGGCGACGACCGTGGCGCAGGCGGCCGCCTTCAACGGCGATCCCACCCAAACCGGCATCCTCACGCTGCGGACGGGGGCCGGAAGCGTGCAACTCGTGGAAGGCGATTCAGGGAGCCCGCTTTTGTCCGGTTGGACGAACCCTGACGGTGGCCAGGAACTCGCGGTTCTGGGACTGAACACCGGGGTCGTTGGCAATGACAACCTGATGAGTTTTTTGGCCGTTCCGGGCGCCATGGCCAATGCCAACACCGCGATGAATCCCGCTGGATATTCCCTGCGAGTGGTCGGGAACGTCAGCGGTACCTGGATCGGGGGCTTCGGCAGCCCAGCGCAGCGGGATGACCTTTCCCGGGGAGGCAACTGGTCTGGCGGCTCTGTGCCATCAGACCTGTACGTGCTGTTCAACGGCACGAGCAGTTCCGTGCGGGCCGTGGACGTCAACGCCGCCACGAACCTGCGCGGCCTGGCGTTCAAATCGACGGGCACGGCGGGCGACGGTTTCACGTTCTCCGGAGCGAACACGCTGACGATCGGTCGCGGCGGCGTCACGAACTACGACGCCGACCGGCAGACGATCACCGCCCCCGTGGCCCTCGGCGACAATCAATACTGGGACGTCGGTGCGGCCGGTGTCACCGTCGGCGCGATCACGACCAACGGCAAGCTGTTGGAGATCGCCGGCGGCGGCACGGCACGGATAGCCGGTACCGTGTCGGGCACGGGCGGTCTCGCGCTCTCCGGGAGCCGGCTGGAACTCACCGGGTCGAGCACGTACACGGGCGCAACCTGGGTGCACGCCGGCACGCTCGTCGTCGACGGCAACGCGGTGGCCTCGTCGGGCTTCACGGTCGGTGCGACTGCCACGCTCGGCGGCTCGGGTTCGGTGGCGGCGATCGGTGGCGCCGGCACCGTTGCGCCCGGTAACAGCCCCGGTATCCTCACGGCTCCGTCGGTCGACGGCTCCGCTGGCCTCGACTTCGCCTTCGAGTTCACGGGCACTGGCCCACCCACCTACGGCACCGGCACCGCGAGCGTCAACGATGTGCTGCGGCTCACGGGCACCGCGCCCTTCGTGCAGTCGTTGACGGCGGCCAACGCGATCGATGTATTTTTCAACGTGCCGGGGCTGACGGCCAACACGGTGTTTCGCGGCGGGTTCTTCACCGACCGAGATGCGGCATTTCTGGGCAGCATCCAGAACGCCTCCTTCAGATACTACGCGTTCGATCCGTCGGGAACGACGTTCTCCAACGGGGTCACCTACAGCCTCTACGCGGGGCCGCTGACTTTCGATGTCGCGACGGTCGCCGAGACCGCCGGATTCGCCGGTGGAACCGAGACGGGTTATGTGATGCAGTTCACCGTGGTGCCGGAGCCGGCGGCGATCGTGCTCGTCGTGGCCGCGGCGGGCGGGCTGCTCATCTCACGATCGCTGCGCCGGCGTCGTGCCGCGGACTCGGCCGACCAAACGTGACGGCCACACGGTCGCAGGTTTACTGGCCATGCGTCTCTTCCCCTCCGACCGCTATCCGCTGCCGCTACCCGAAGGGCACCGCTTCCCGGCGGCGAAGTATCGCCTGTTACGCAAGCGGCTCGAGGCCCACGCGGCCGCCGGGGCGGCGCTCCAGTTCGTCGAGCCTCACGCGGCCACCGACGACGAGCTCCTGCGGGTCCACGACCGGGCATACGTGGGCCGCGTGCTCGCCGGCACCCTCGCGCCTGCGGAAGTCCGCCGCATCGGTTTTCCCTGGAGCCGGCAGCTCGTGGAGCGGTCGCTGCGCAGCACCGGCGCGGCGGTCGACGCGGCCGCGGCGGCGCTCGCGGAGGGCGTCGCCGCGAGCCTCGCCGGCGGCACGCATCACGCCGGCATCGCCTTCGGCGAGGGCTACTGCGTGTTCAACGACACGGCCGTGGCCGCGCGGGAGATGCAGACCCGGGGGGCGGTGCGGCGGGTGCTGATCCTCGACTGCGACGTGCATCAGGGCAATGGCACGGCGGAGATCTTCGCCGCCGATCCGACGGTGTTCACGATGTCGATCCACGGTGAGCGGAACTTTCCGCTGCGGAAGCACCCCGGCTCCCTCGACGTGCCGCTGGCCGACGGCACCGGCGACGAGGAGTATCTGCGGGCGCTCGCTCCCGCGGTCGCGGAGTCATTCGCCCGGGCCCGGGCGGACCTCGTGCTCTACATCGCCGGCGCCGATCCCTACGTCGGCGACCGGCTCGGCCGGCTGGCGGTGACGAAGGCGGGACTCGCGGAGCGGGATCGACTCGTGCTCGGCGCGGCGCGGGGGGCCGGCGTGCCGCTGGCGATCGTGTGCGGCGGCGGCTACTGCGCGGACCTCGAGGCGATCGTGGACATCCATGCCACGACGATGCTCCTGGCGGCGGGGGCAAGAGCGTGATCTCGGAGATAGGCCAGTGTTGGCGCATCTGGCCATCTCATGTTTCGAGGAATCGGGGTCGGACATGCGAGGGGTTGCCCATGCCCCGGGAGCCGGCGTGGCTGACCAGCGGAGGCATGGATGCCGGAGCGACAGGCAGCCTCGAGAGAGCGCAGGCCTGGAAGGCTGAAGCGAACGTCCGGCGAAGGGGCGTGGGCAACCCCGAGCCGACGTGTGAGGTGGCGCTCTTTGGATGCGACTGAGCGGCCGCATTACACTCAGTTCGTTTCACCCTCCGGGAGTTTTAACGTGCGATATGCAGCGGGGTGCGTGGTGTGGCTGGCCATGCTGGTGGTGTGCGCAGGCGTGGCGGTGGCGGTCGAGCCGGCCGATGCGATCTACGGCGGCGGCACGATCCTCACGATGGCGGGGCCCGAGCCCGCGCAGGTGGAGTGCCTGGCCGTGAAGGACGGCCGGATCGTGTTCGTGGGGCCGGCGGCCGCGGCGGCGACGTTCGCCGGGCCAAACACGCGCCGCATCGACCTCGCCGGCAAGACCCTGCTGCCCGGCTTCATCGACACGCACGGCCACTTCGTCTATTTCGGCAAGAATCTCGTCGACGCCAATCTCTTCGGCGCCGCGACCGTCGCCGAGGTGCTCGAGCGGATGCGGAAGCAGGCGGAACGGACGCCGGCCGACGGCTGGATCGTCGGGTTCGGCTACCAGGCGCGGCAGCTGGCGGAGGGCCGCCCGCCCACGGCTGCGGAGCTCGACCGCGTGTCGGCCGATCGGCCGGTGCTGATCGTCGATTCGTCCGGTCACCTCGGGTCGGCCAACGCCGCCGCCTTCCGCGCCGCAGGGATCTCCGCCGCCACGCCCGATCCCACCGGCGGGAAGTTCGCCCGTGGCGACGACGGGAAGTCGCTCGCCGGGCCGATGGAGGAGACCGCCCTCAATGCCGTGCGGGCCAAGCGGCCGCCGTTCTCGGGCGAACTCGCCGACCGCGTGATCACCGGCGCCGCCGAGGTCTGGGCCAGCCACGGGCAGACGACCGCCATGGAGGCCGGCCTCGGTCTCGGCAACGACGACGTGGCGGTGGTGCTCAACGCCATCGACAAGCGGCTCCTCCCCATCGACCTCTACGTGGCCGCGAAGGACTCGGCCATGGACGAGACGCTCGCGGCCGCCTACGGGGTGGCCTCGGCCTACAATCCGCAGGCGGCTGGCACCCTGGCCAAACTGCGGGCCGCGCGGCCCGATCTCGACTCCCGGTACGTGAACCGCGTCCGCCTCGGCGGCATCAAGTTCTGGCTCGACGGCAGCCTCGACACCGCCTGGTTCACCGAGCCCTACACCGTCAACCCGCCGGGCAAGACGGGGGCCTTCGCCGGCTACCGCCAGATTCCCGACGCTGTGCTCGACGCCGCCTTCGACCGGTTCTGGGCCACCGGGCTGCAGATCCACATGCACATGAACGGCGATGCCGCGGCCGACCAGGCGCTGGCCGCGATCGCCAAGGCGGTGCAGAAGCACGGCATGCACGACCACCGGCCGGTGTTCGTCCACGCCTCGTGGGTGCGGCCCGACCAGGTCGAGAAGATCAAGGCCTGCGGCGCGATCCCGAGCTTCCTGCCGTCGGGCATCGTGCCCGGGGGCGACGCGGTGGTGCGGCTCTGGGGACCGGTGCGGTCGGCGGGCGCGATGGCCGCGCGGAGTTTCCTGCGGGCTGGGCTGCCCTTCACCTTTTCCCACGACGCTCCCGTGTCGCCGGTGCCGTCGATTCTCGCGCTCGTCGACGCCGGCGTGAACCGGATGTCGGGCAGCGGGCAGGTGATCGGTCCGGACGAGCGGATCACACCCTACCAGGCGCTGCGGGCCGTGACCGCCACGGCCGCCTACCAGCTCAAGGAGGAGAAGACGAAGGGCACGCTCGAGGTCGGCAAGCTCGCCGACCTGGTGATTCTGGAGCAGAACCCGCTCACGGTCGAACGGACCACGATCAAGGACATCGCCGTGCTCGAGACGATCAAGGAAGGGAAGACGGTCTGGCGGCGATCAGCACCGTGACGATCAACGAATGGTCGATGCTGGCGATCGTGATCACGATCTGCGGTGCGTTGGCCGGGCTACCGTGGTGGTCCGGCTCAAACGACGGCGCGGCGTGAGTCGGGCGTCCTGTTCCACGAGAAAGTGCTGAGCGAGGCCAAGCCGCCATGCCAGAAGTGCCGTGCCGCCCGCGGATCTCGGTGGTCATTTCCACGTACAATTCGGCCGCGCTTCTGCATGCGTGTCTGCAGCAGATGCTGCGGCAGACAGCGGTTGCGGAATGTGAGATCATCGTCATCGACAGCGGCTCGCAGCAGGACGAGGCTGCCGTGTGCGTTGCGATGCGGCCGGCGTTTCCCCGGCTGGTGTACGAGCGCACGCCGCGAGAGACGATCTACAAGGCATGGAATCGTGCCCTCGCCCTTGCCCAGGGCGAGTATTTCGTCAACGCGAACACGGACGACGCGCTCCATCCGAACGCGCTGGCGGTCTTGAGTCGTGGGCTCGACGAGCACGCTGAAGCGGCGATCGCCTACGGTGATTGGGTCTGGTCAGACGTGGCCAACGCACCCTTTCCGTGGCACGCGTCCTACCGCCGCATCAAGCACACCCCCTATCATCCGTCCCTGGCACTCATGTACTGCTACACCGGCTGCACGCAGTTCTGGCGAACGGCGAAGCTCCGTGAAATCGGGGGCTTCAATGCCGGACGGTGGGCGGCCGGAGATTACGAGGCCCTCGCAGCACTCGTGCGCCGGAGATGGGCGGCAGTGTATGTCCCTCTGGAGGTGTCGGCGTTTTACCAAAATCCGGCGGGGCTTTCGCGGTCGTCGAATCGCTCGATTCAGGAGTTTCATGAAATCCGGAACGCGCTCCGCCAGACGCTGGAAATCTCGGCGATTTTCGACGTCGATGAAGCCGATCACAGGAGCTGCGCGGCGGCGTGGATGGGGCTGGCGCACCGCGCGCTTCGGGTGTGCGCTCCGTGGGAATCACGTCCGGAACCAGACGAGGACTACGCACGATGGGCGGCACTGAAAGCCCTGGCACTCGACCCTTTCAATCCTTACGCGCAGCGGTTTGTGGACGCGCTGCGCCCGCGTGGGGGCAGTTTCAAGGAACGAATCCTGCGCAGCCTCCGGGGCACGCGCGCCGCGCGGGCATTGCCAGAGGCAGAGGTGCCGGAACCGGCCGCGAGGGTGCCTCCGCTGACCGCGCGACCCGTATGAGCCGCAGCGTTCCCCGATCCGGCGGTCTTGCATGCCACGACCGTTGAATCCGGGCAGGATGCCCAGAGAGGCACGGGCGATCAGAGCCGTCCCAGCAACCCGAGCAGGAATCGGCGGGCTCCGGCAAACCATGTCCGCGCGGTGGCGAGTTCCAGCATGGCTGGAGTGAGGCCAGCCATCGGCAGGGGAGTGACGCTCGCGGTGGCGCGTGCGGCGGTTGCGGAACTTCCCGAGAGCAGGTCCTCGAAGAGTGCCAGATAGCGCTGCGCCTGGAACGTTTCGGCGAAGCTGTCTTGTGCCCGCCGCCGGGCCGCCAGAGCATACGGTTGCAGTTGCCCGGGCTTGTTGACGAGATCGACGAGGATGTCGGCCGCCGCATTCGAGTCATCGCGATCCACGAGCCATCCCTCGTGGCCGTGATCGATCATTTCCGGCACGCCCCCGACACGCGTGGCAAGCACGGGCACCCCGCACGCGATCGCCTCCATGACCGTCAGGGGCAGGTTGTCTTCGCGGGTCATCGTCAGGAAAACGTCCGCGGCATTCAGGATCGAGATCACGCCTGCTTCATTCTGCGGGCCCAGATGGTGGCAGGGGATTCCTGTGACGGGCGGTGCCCCCTGTCCGAATGTGACGACGAAGGGCTGCGGCCCGGGGTGTCCGGCGTTTCGCAGCCGCGTCGCGAGCGATTCCAGGGCTCCTCGCGCGGGGGCGAAGCCCTTGCGGCTCTCATCGAGCGAGACGCTGCCAAACGCGATGCCGAGGCCATCAGCCGGGAGTGAGAACCGAGCCCGAAGTTCCGCCTTGTGGTGCCGTGGAGCGAAGTGAACGACATCGATACCGTACGGAATCACGTGGTGCTGATGGGACGATGCATGAAACAAACTGCTGCGACGGAGTTCCTCGCCCAGCCAGCGACTGGGCGTCACGAACGTCAGTCGCGCCTCGTGGAGTTGCGCGCGGGCTTCCTGCAAGAGCTGTGAGGCAATGTGGCGAACCGGCTTCGTGAGTTGGGGACAGCCTTCGCAGTCGGCGGCAAACGCCTCGCAGCCGGCGGCGTAGTGGCAGCCGCCGGTAAAAGCCCTCTGGTCGTGGAGTGTCCACACGACGGGTTTTCCCGTGTCGACGAGCCGCCGGATCATGGCCGGGTTGAGGAACCCCGTGACCCAATGAAGGTTGATGACGTCGGCAGCGACCACAGCCG
>Ga0315903_10005256_pt1 | contig 16934 bp, 5 predicted proteins | sample LakEriMetagenome_7_FD_203524 | JGI IMG/M metagenome (GOLD analysis project Ga0315903, IMG submission 203524) | Freshwater fungal communities from buoy surface, Lake Erie, Ohio, United States - Buoy 2 MA119 | ecosystem: Environmental > Aquatic > Freshwater > Lake | place: USA: Lake Erie, Ohio...
GGCGCTCGCGCTTGCGCTGCGCTTCACGCGGCTCGAGGACTGGGGCATGAGCGTCAACCTCGGCCTGCCGCAGGTCGTCGCGATGACCCTGCTGACCGCGCCGCTCGCGCTCGCCGGGGCGGGGCTGATGACCATCGTCGCCTCGTTCACGCGCAGCTTCCGCGAGGCGCAGACCTACCTCAGCTTCGTGATCCTGGTGCCGACGATGCCGCTCGCGTTGGTCGGACTGCTCGACCTCAAGCCGACCGTCACCGCGATGGCGACGCCGTCCCTGAGCCAGCACTTCCTGATGACCCGCGTGCTGCGCGGCGAGGTGCCGTTCGTCTGGGAAGTGCTGCTGTCGGCGGGCGTGAGCCTCGCGCTCGGCGTGCTGCTCGCTTGGGTCGCGGGCAAGCTCTACGAACGCGAGGCGATCCTGGGCTAGGCCGACGTCGGTGGGCGGCCGTCGGGCGTGCGCAGCGCGGCCAATCGCTGCTCGAACTGGGGCAGTTCGCGCGCCGCGAAGGCGCGGGCCTCGACCTCGAAGCGGTTGTGCCAGTAGCCGTGGCGCAATGACTCGCCGAGATAGCGCAGGACGGACAAGCGCCCCGGTGCCCATTGCTGGAGCACGTGGCAGTACTCATGCAGCACCAGCTCGGGGTCGGCGAAGAACTCCTCGGCGCTGCCCCGCAACCAGATGCGTCCCGGGCCGGTGATCGCCCGGATCCAGGGCAGGGGCTTCAGCCACCAGACCCGGTCATGGACCTGCACGGCGGCGAGGGCGTCCACGCCGAAGATCCCCGCGAGCGCGGCGCGGAGCCCGTCCGGCAGGTGGCTGCCATCGCCCGCGGATGAAACTTTGACCATGTCGATACCCTGCCGAAAGTCACAGTCTTTGCAAAGCGTAATGCATTACAATCAGCCGCATTTTATGCGACGCCGGGGAAGAGTCCGGCGCGCGATACTGACAAAGTCCGGGGATCCATGAGGGGCAATAATCTCGTTTTCCGTCGCCGCAGCCTCGCAGGCGCGTTGATCGCGTTGCTGCCGATGGGCGCGTGGGCGGCCGATCCGCAGATCACCTCGATGACGGACACGCCCGACCCGGCGACCGCGGGCGGGCTCTACACCTACGCCATCGGCATCGACAACACCGACGCCGACGCCGCCACCAACACCGTCGTCACGCTCAGCGTCCCCGCGGGCGCCACCTTCGTCTCCGCCTCGCCCGCCAACGCCAACTGCGTCGCCACCAGCTCGACCCTCATCACCTGCAGCGTCGGCACCCTCGCCGGCAACGGCACGGGCGCGCGCGTCATCAACGTCACCTGGCGCGCCCTTGCCGCCGGCACCATCACCGCCACGGCCAACATCACCGCCGACAGCGACACCAATCTCGGCAACAACACCCAGAACGCCACCACCACCGTGCTGGCGGGCGCCGACCTGCGCCTCACCAAGACCGATTCGCCGGATCCCGTCATCGGCGGCGCCAATGTCACTTATACGCTGACGGCCTTCAACGACGGCCCGAACGCCTCGGGCAACCTGGTGCTCACCGACAACCTGCCGGGCTCCTCGACGTTCGTGTCGGCCTCGGGCACGGGTTGGAGCTGCTCGCCCGTCGGCGGCGTCGTCACCTGCACCCGCAACGGTCCGCTCGCCGTGGGCGCGAGCGCACCGCCGGTCACCATCGTCGCGCGCATCGACGCCTCCACAGGGTTCGTCACCAACAGCGCCACCATCGACCCCGCGGTGGGCGCTACGGCCGACCCCGACACCAACAACAACACCGCCACGGCGACCACCCAAGTGTTGCCCGGCGCCGATGTCCGCATCGACAGCAAGAGCGTTTCGCCCAATCCGGTCATCGCCGGCGAGAACGCGACCTTCACGATCACGCCGCGCAACGGCGGCCCCGCGATCGCCAACACCGTCGCCGTCACTGACACGCTGCCGTCGGGCTGGACCTTCGTCTCCGCGACCGGGACCGGTTGGAGTTGCGCCGCCTCGGGCCAGACCGTCACCTGTTCGCGCGCCACCTATGCGGTGGGCGGTGCCGACAACATCACGATCATCGCGACGGCGCCGGGCAATGCCGTGATCGGCCCCACCGGCCGCACCGACACCAACACCGCCTCGATCAGCAGCACCGACAACGACCCGGTCCCGGGCAACAACAGCCGCGGCGTCACCTTCGACATCCTGCCGGATGGCGCCGACCTGCGGCTCGCCAAGTCCAAGTCGCCGAACCCGGTCGCCCAAGGCTCGCAGGTCACCTCCACCATCACCGTGACCAACGGCGGACCGCGCCGCGCCACCGGTCCGCTGCGCGTCGTCGACCAGTTGAGCGGCGAGACCTATGTCAGTGTGTCCGGCACGGGTTGGACCTGCTCTGCGGTCGGCGACACCGTCACCTGCGACCACCCGAACACCTCAGGCCTCAACGCCGGCGCGTCGCTGCCCACACTCACCATCATCACCACCGCCACGGTCGCCGGTTCGGCGACCAACCAGGCCTGTACCGGCAGCAGCCTGCCCGCAGGTGCGGCGGCGGGTGCCACCGCGCGCCAGCCGATCGAGGGCGATCCCAACCCGACGAACGACTGCAATTCCGCGAGCACCAGCTCGACCAGCGTCCGGCCCGACCTCGCCATCACGAAGACCACGAGCACCCCGACCGGCGGCGACAAGATCGTCTCGGCCACCGAAGACTCGGTCACCTACACGCTGGTCGTCACCAATGTCTCGCCCACCGCCGAGAACGCGACCGGCGTGCGCATCTCCGACACGGTGCCCGCGTTCATCACCAGCGGCACCTACCAGTCCAGCATCGTGACGCCGGTGGTCGCCACCGTCGCGGGCGCCGGCAGCACCGCCACCTTCAATTGCACGGTCAACAACCGCGAGACCGTGATCTGCACCCAGACCGGCGGCGTATTGGCGCAGGGTGGCACCGTCACCGTACCCATCACCGTACGCCGCGGCATGCGCGAGGGCACCTTCGACAACGGCGGCGTGGTCGAGAATACCGTCGAGGGCGACCCGGACCGCTCCAACAACACCGCGTGGGACACCGTCACCATCGTCCCGCTCGCGGACATGGAGATGACCGGCAAGACGCTCACGCCGCTCACGGTGAAGGCGGGCGAAGTGGGCACGTACGTGCTTTCGTTCCGCAACAACGGCCCGTCGACCGCGCAGAACGTGGTCGTCACCGATATCTTCACCTTCCCGGCGGGCGACCCCGGATTCACGGTCACGCAGATCACGCCGAGCAAGGGTTCCTGCGCGGTCACCGGCGGCAACCCCGGCGGCGTCGCGGCGGGCGACGTCCTCGACGGCGCGCGCAACTCCTTCACCTGCGCCATCGGCAGCATGCCGAGCGGCGACACGCAGACAGTCACCCTCAGGGGGCGCCCGAACTTCAGGTCCGGCAACGCCTCGCGCATCTTCACCAACGTCGCCAACGTCACCACCACCACGGCCGAGCGGCCGGACGGCACCGACGGCGGCAACAACGTGTCGCCGACGATCACGCTCAATGTCGACCCGGCGGCGCTCGACCTGCTCGTCAACAAGGACGACACCGGTTTCGACCCGGTCGCCTTCACCAGCGGCAACACCTTCCTCAGCTACCGCGTCAACGTCACCAACAACGGTCCGTCCTACGGCACCGGCGTGAAGGTGACCGAAGTCATGACGCCGCCTGCCGGCAAGCGCATCCGCTTCGTCTGCGACACCGCCACCTACGGCGGCAGCACCTGCAACACCGGGCTGTCGACGCTCTGCTCCGTGAGCGACGTCACCTCGGGCGCAGGCACGGCGATCCCCTCGTTCACCTGCGACGTGCCCGCGGGCAACGCGATCACGGGCTCAGCGAAGGGCGACCTGCAGATCGGCCAGACCAAGAGCATCTTCCTGCGCTTCGAGGTGCTGGACAACCCGAGCACCACCGGCGACGTCTTCACCAATCAGGCGACCGTCTCCGCCAACGAGCCCGACACGCTCGCCGCCAACGACACCGAGTCCGAGTCGACCACGGTCCGTCGCCGCGTCGACCTCGCGATCGCGAAATCCGCGAAGAAAGCCGGCGCGCCGATCACCACCGTCGCGCTGCGCGAGCCCTTCGATTGGGAGATCGTGGTCACCAACAACGGCCCCAGCGAGTCGTTGCAGACCATCGTCACCGACACGCTCGCGGCCGGCACCGAGATCGTCGGCGACGCGTCCACGGTCATCACCTGGACGAAGACCGCGCCGGCTGCCACGGGCACCTGCAGCATCGTCGTCGCCACCCGCGCCATCACCTGCACGATGGGCCAGCTCGACGCCCTCGGCAGCATCACCATCACCGTGCCGGTGCGCATCACGGCCTATCCGTCTGGCGGCATCCAGAACAACAGCGCCACCGTCAACACCGACCCCGCGAACCTCGGCGGCCTCGACACCACGCCGCTCGACAACACCGCCAACGCGAGCGTCACCGTCACGCGCGCCTCGATCGCCGGAACCGTGTTCCAGGACCGCCTGCGCGACGGTACCAACGGCGGTACGCCGCAGGCGGCGGCGCAGGAGCCGCGCATACAGGGCGTCACCGTGCGCGTCACCGGTACCGACCTCTTCGGCGGTGCCGTCGATGTCTCGGGGACGAGCAACTCCGACGGCAATTTCACCGTCACCAATCTGCCGCCGTCGGATGCGACCGGCTATCTCGTCACGCAGACGCAGCCTGCGGGCTTCATCAACGGCACGGTCGACCCGCCGACGACCGGCGGCACCGCGCCCTCGAACGGCGGCACCTACGCTCGCCCCGACACCAGCGGCAACTCCACCTACACGGGCGTCGTGCTCGGCGGCGCGACCGCCGCCGTGCGCTACAACTTCCCCGAGATCAAACAGCCGTCGCTGTCGGGCTTCGTCTATCTCGACAAGAACTTGAGCAACATCCGCGATCCGGCGACCGACACCGGCATCAGCGGCGCAACGGTACGGCTGCTGAACGCGACGACGCTCGCGCAGATCGCGACCACCACCACCGGCGCGGACGGCGCCTATGCGTTCACTGGCCTCGATCCGCTGACGCTCTACACTCTTGAGGAGCCTTTGCCGACCACGCCCGCGAACCTGCGCAACGGCGCGGTCAATCCAGGCAAGCAAGGCGACTCCGACTTCACCAGTGCATTGGCACAACCCAACACGCCGGTCGCGGACACTGACCGGATCGCGAACATCGACCTCGGCAACGGTGCCGACGGTACGGTCTTCAACTTCGGCGAGCGCCAGCTCGCGAGCGTCAGCGGCCTCGTCTATGTCGACAAGAACCGCAACAACGTGCTCGACGGCACGGACACCGTCCGTCTCGCCGGCGTGACGGTGCGCTTGGTGCAGGGCGCGAGCTGCGCCGCCGGCACTGAGCTGCAGACCACCACCACCGCGGCGGACGGCACGTATTCGTTCAGCGGTGTGCTGGCCTTCCAGAACTACCTCGTCTGCGAGACCCAGCCCACGGGGTACGGCGTCGGCAACGCCAACGGCACGGCCGGCAGCAACCAGATCGCGATCACCGACCTCGCCGCCGCCGGTTCCGCCAACAACAACTTCGGCGCGCTGGTCGGCTCGCTGGCCGGCTCCGTGTACCACGATACGGGCGCGGGCACCGCGGCCAACTTCAACAACGGCATCCGTGACGCCGGTGAACCGGGCATCGCGGGCGTCACCGTGACGCTCACCGGCACCGACGCGCTCGGCGCGACGGTCAACCGCACGGCGACCACCGACGTTTCGGGCAACTACCTGTTCGACGACCTGCTCGCCCCGGGCGCGGGCGGCTACACCGTCACCGAGGGCGCCATCCCGCCCTCGGCCGGGACCTTCCTCGACGGCAAGACCACCGCCGGCGCGGCGGGCGGCACCGCGACCGCCGTCAACACGCTGCCGAGCGCGATCAGCGCGATCAACCTCGGCGCGGGTGTGCAGACCACCGGCTATATCTTTGGCGAGCTGCCGAACGGCGGTATCACGGGCACGGTCTACGTCGACCGCAACCGCAACAACGCGATGGATGCGGTGCCCACCGACGGCCGCATCGCCGGCGTCACGCTCACGCTGCGCGATGGCACGAGCTGCAGCGCGGGCACGGTGCGCGGCACGACTACGACCGATGCCAACGGCCAGTACGCATTCAGCGATGTCCCGGGCGGCGGCACCTACACGGTCTGCGAGACGCAGCCTGCGGGCTATGCCGACGGCACCGTCAATCCCGGCACCAACGGCGCGAGCAGCGCCGCCAACGCCATCACGATCACCAACCTGCCTTCGACCGGTTCCACCGACAACAACTTCGGCGAGCGTGTCGGCTCGCTCGCGGGTTCGGTGTACGTCGATTTCTCGGCGGCGACCCCGGCCAACACCAACAACGGCATCCGCGACGCGGGTGAGGCCGGCATCGCCGGCGTCACGGTGGCGCTCACGGGCACCGATGCCGCGGGCGGCGCGGTCAACCGCACGACCACCACCGACGCGAACGGCAACTACGCCTTCGACGACCTGCTCGCCGGCACCTACACCGTCACCGAGGGCGCCATCCCGCCTGCCGCCGGCAGCTTCAACGACGGCAAGACCACTGCGGGCGCGGCGGGCGGCACGGCGACTCCCGTCGACACGCTGCCGAGCGCGATCAGCGCGATCACGCTCGGCGCCGGGGTGCAGACCATCGGCTACATCTTCGGCGAACTGCCGCGCGCCGGCATTAGCGGCACCGTGTACGTCGATCGCAACCGCAACGACACGATGGACCCGGTGCCGACCGACGGTCGCATCGCCGGCGTGTCGATCACGCTGCGTCAAGGTACGAGCTGCAGCGCCGGCACGGTGCTCGGCACCGCCACCACGGGCGCGGACGGCACGTACGCCTTCAACGACCTCTCGGCCGGTCTCGACTACGCGGTCTGCGAAACGCAGCCTGCGGGCTACGCCGAGGGTGTCGCCAACGCCGGCACCAACGGCACGAGCAGCGCGACCAACGCCATCGCCGTCACTAACCTGCCGTCGACCGGTTCGGCGGGGAACCACTTCGGCGAGCGCATCGGTTCGCTCGCGGGGTCGGTGTACCAGGACACGGGCGCGGGCAACGCCGCGAACTTCAACAACGGCGTGCGCGACGCCGGCGAACCCGGCATCGCGGGAGTCGTCATCACCCTCACGGGTACGGACGCGGCAGGTGCGGCGGTGAACCGCACTGCGACCACCGACGCCAACGGCAACTACGCCTTCGACGACCTGCTCGCCGGCACCTACACCGTCACCGAAGGCGCGATCCCGCCTGCTGCAGGCACGTTCCTCGACGGCAAGACCACCGCGGGTGCAGTGGGCGGTACGGCGACCGCCGTGGGCACGCTGCCCTCGGCCATCAGCGCGATCGCCCTCGGCGCAGGCGTCCAGACCACGGGCTATATCTTCGGTGAACTGCCGAACGGCAGCATCAGCGGCACGGTGTACATCGACCGCAATCGCAACGACACGATCGACCCGACGCCGACCGATGGTCGCGTCGCGGGCGTCACCGTGACGCTGCGCGAAGGCACGAGCTGCAGCGCGGGCACGGTGCTCGGCACCACGACGACGGCGGCGGACGGCACCTACACGTTCGGCGGCATCGCGGGCGGTGGCACCTATACGATCTGCGAGACGCAGCCGACCGGCTACGCGAGCGGCGCCACCAACCCGGGCACCAACGGCACGAGCGGCGGCACCAACGCCATCACCATCACCAACCTGCCCACCACCGGCTCGGCGGGCAACAATTTCGGCGAGCGCGTCGGCTCGCTGGCGGGTTCGGTGTACATGGACACCAACAACGACGGCCAGAAGCAGGCCGGCGAGCCGGGCCTCGCGGGTGTCGTCGTGACGCTCACGGGTACGGATGCGACGGGCGCTGTGCTCAACCGCACGGCGACGACCGATGCCAACGGCGACTACCGCTTCGACGACCTGCTCGCCGCAGGCGCGGGCGGCTACACCGTCACCGAACAGGCGACGCAGCCGACCTTCGAGGGCAAGGCCACGATCAACGGCCGCACCACCGCCGGCAGCACTGGCGGTACGGCGACCGCGGTCGCGACGCTGCCCTCGGCGATCAGCGCCATCCCGCTCGCCGCGGGCGCGGATTCCACCGCGCACCTCTTCGGCGAACTGCTGTCGGTCGGCCTCTCGGGCACGGTGTTCGCCGACCTCGCCAACGACGGCGTGCAGCAGTTGCCCGCCGACCTTGGTCTCGCGGGCGTCACGCTCGACCTCACCGGCACCGATGACCTCGGCGCCGCGGTGAGCGCGACCACCACGACCGCCGCCGACGGCACCTACAGCTTCACGGGCCTGCGTCCCGGCACCTACATCGTGACCGAGCCGACGCAGCCCGCCGGCACCGTCAACGGCATCACCACCGCCGGTTCGACGGGCGGCACGGCGACACCGGTCGCCACGCTCCCCTCGGTGATCAGCGCCATCCCGCTCGTCACGTCGGGCGCGTTCTCCACCGGCAACAACTTCGCCGAGATCCCGAACAACAGCGGCATCGGCGGTCGCGTCTGGCTGGACCTCGACAACGACGGCGTGATCGACGCCGGCGAGTCGGGCATCGCGGGCGTCAGCGTGACGCTCACCGGCACCGACACCATCGGCCGTCCGGTCGAGCGCACGCTCACCACCGACGCGCAGGGCGGCTATCTCTTCGAGAACCTGGCGCCGGGCAGCTACACGGTGACTGAGCCCACGCAGCCGGCCGGCACGCTCAACGGTCGCACCATCGTCGGCAACGGCGGCGGCACGGCGACGGCCGTCACGACGCTGCCATCGGCGATCAGCGGCATCACGCTCGGCATCGGCCAGATGGTCACGGCCAACAATTTCGGCGAGATCCCGCCGGCGCGCATCGCCGGCCGAGTCTATGCCGACAACAACGACAACGGCGTCCTCGACAGCAGCGAGACCGGGCTTGCCGGCGTGTCGCTGGTGCTCACCGGCACCGATGACCTGGGCGCAGCCGTGAACCTCACGCTCTCGAGCGGCGCCGACGGCGGCTACGCGTTCGAGAACCTGCGCCCCGGCACCTACACCGTCACCGAGCCGACGCAGCCGCCGGGCACCGTCAACGGCATCACCACCGCGGGCTCGCTCGGCGGCACGGCGACGCCGGTCTCGACGCTGCCCTCGGCGATCAGCGGCATCGTGCTGCCGGTCGGTGGCGCGGCGACGGGCAACAACTTCGGCGAACTCGCCCAGTCGCCGGACCTGCGCGTCATCAAGACCCACACGGAGCCGGTCTTCACCGTCACCAAGCCCGCCACCTACTCGATCCGCGTGCTCAACCTCGGCGAGATCGCGACCAGCGGCCCGTACACCATCGAGGATCGGCTGCCCGCAGGCCTGACGCTCACCTCGACGCCCAGCGGCGCGGGTTGGAGCTGCACCGGCGCAGCCGGCGCGTCGTCGTTCAGCTGCACGTCCTCGACCGTGGTCGCGGCGGGCGCCACCAACCCCAACGCGATCACCGCGGTCGCGATCGTCGGCCCGGCGGCGCTCAACGCGCCGATCGCCAACAACGCGGTGCTGGTCGAGGGCGGCGGCGAGATCCCGGCGCGTCGTCCGACGCCCGCCGAGCGCGATGCGTTCAACAACAACCCGGGCGCGCTGCCGGAGTGCACGGCCGCGCCGCCGCGCAATGCCTGCCGCGACCCCGAGGACGTGCAACAGTCGGCGAACCTCGCGGGTACGGTCTGGTACGACATCGGCACGGTGCAGCGCCAGCTCGATGCCCGCGACCGGCTCAAGCAAGGCTGGATCGTCGAGGTGATCGACGTCACGGGCGCCGATCCGTCGCGGCCGAACGCCGCCGGTGAGCGGGTGTCCGTCTCGTCGGCCACGGGCGGCGATGACGATTCGCGTGCGACCGCCGGCGGCACGCCGGGCGCCGTGGTGGCGCGCGCCTTCACCAAGGCCGACGGCACCTACCTCATCGAGAACCTGATCCCGAACATCGACTACGCGGTCCGCTTCCGCGACCCGAACTCGAACGTCGTGTTCGGCTATCCGGTCAACGGCGAACGCGGTCCGGGCTCTTCGGGTGCGTCGTGTCTCGCGCTCAACAAACCGGTCAACCTCGAGAGTTCCTGCGTCGACACCGGCGCCGCACCGCAGTTGACCGTGCGCCTCGCGCCGGGCCGCAACCTCGTGCAGCAGAGCTTGCCTATCGACCCGACGGGCGTCGTGTATGACTCCGGCCTGCGTACGCCCGTGCCGGGCGCCACCGTCACGTTCGCGCCGGTCGGTACCTGCGCGGGCTGGGACCCGACCGAAGACATCGTCGGTGCGACCCTCGGCGGCTACAGCGTGTCCGGCAACGCCATCTCGAAGGTGACGGGGGCGGACGGTCTCTACCAGTTCCTGCTGTCGCCCAGTGCGCCGGCGCGCTGCACGTTCGCGCTCACGGTGACGCCGCCCTCGGGCTACAGCTTCATCTCGAAGTTGATCACGCCGACGCCGGGGACGCTCTCGCCGCCGGGTGGTCCGGGCGCGTTCTTCAATGTGCAGCCGCAGGCCGAGGCGCCGACCGGCCCGGTGGGCCCCGCGACCACCTACTACCTGTCGCTGTCGGCCGGTTCCGCCGCGCCGAACATCCTGCGCAACCACATCCCGCTCGACCCCGCGCTGCCGGGCGCCGTGCTGCTCGACAAGACCGGCGACCGCTCGGTCGTCGAACTCGGCGACAGCGTGCGCTACAGCATCACGGTATCCGTGCCCTCGGGCGCGCTGCCGCGGCAGACCACGGTGGTCGACCGCTTGCCCGCCGGCTTCACCTACATCGCAGGCACCGCGACGGTGAACGATCGGCCGATCGTCGATCCGCAGGGCGGCGTCGGTCCGACGCTCGCGTTCAACCTGGGACCGATGGGCGACACGCGGCAGTTGGTGCTGCGCTACCGCGTGCGCGTCGGCGTCGGCGCGCAGGAAGGCGACGGCGTGAACCGCGCGCAGGCCCAGTCTTGCGGCGTGCCCACGGGTTGCGTCGATGCCGGCTTCAACCCGCTGCCGGGCAGCGTCGCCACCAACGAGGACCGCTACCGCGTGCGCGTCACGGGCGGCGTGTTCGGCACCGAGGCCTGCGTGCTCGGCAAGGTGTTCGTCGACTGCAACAACAACCACATCCAGGATCCGGAAGAGATCGGCATCCCGGGCGTGCGCTTCGTGATGTCGGACGGCACCACGCTGATCTCCGACAGCGAAGGCAAGTACAGCGTCTGCGGCCTCGAGCCGAAGAGCACCGTGATGCGCGTCGACCCGCGCACGCTGCCGCGCGGCGCGCGCATGACGACCTCGAGCAACCGCAACTTGGGCGATGCCGGAAGCCTCTGGCTCGACCTCAAGAACGGCGAGCTGCATCGCGCCGACTTCGTCGAGGGCAGTTGCGCCGCGCCGGTGATCGACCAGGTGAAGGGCCGCCGCGCACAGGGCGAGATCCGCGCGCCGGAGACCGAGCGCAAGGACGGCCCGGCGCTGCGCTTCGAGAGCGAAGGGCCCTACATCGGCCCCGTGCAGCCCCGCGAGGCGGAACGCGCGACCCCCGTCAACCCCGAGCAGAAGGGAGGCGCCCATGGCACGCCGTGACCTCCCCCTCGTGACGATGACCGTCGCGACTGTCGTGGCCGCGATCCTCGCGACCGCGTCGACGGTGAGCGTCGCCGACGGATCGCCGCCTGCGTACACGCCGGTGCTGCCGACCGACGCGCAGTTGCTGCCGCGGCAGCCCGCGGACGCTTATGCGCCCGGTCGCAGCGACGATGGCGTCATGGGCCGTGGCGCTGACGGCCCCGGCGCCGTGAGCCGCATCGTCGTCGAGGCGGACCGCAATGGTGTCCCTGCGGATGGCCAGAGCGCCGTCGAGTTCGTGGTGCGCCTGTTCGATGCCGACGGCAAGCCCGTCGCCAGCGGCTTCGCCACGATCGAACATTCGGCGGGCCGCATCCTGCTGCCCGGCGCGCGTACCGACGAGCTCGGCCCCCGCGGCCGCGACGCCGATCGCGCGGTCCCGGGCGTGCAGTTGCCGATCATCGATGGCGTGGCGCGCTTCAAGCTGCTCGCGCCCGCCGAAGCCCAAGATGTGAGGGTGCGCGTCACCGCCGGCGGTCGCCAGGCCTCCGGCCTCGTGACCTTCGTGCCCGAGATGCGCGACATGATCGCCGCGGGCCTCGTCGAGGGCATCGTCGATTTCCGCGACAAGGCCCTGGTCGGCGCCTCGCGCAACGGCGACGGCTTCGAGCGCCAGCTCGACGCCTGGTCGCGCAGCTGGAACGACGGCAAGGCGAACGCCGCCGCGCGCGCCGCGTTCTACCTCAAGGGCACGATCGCCGACGACCTGCTGCTCACCGCCGCCTACGACTCCGACAAGGACACGCGCCAGCGCTTGCTGCGCGACTACTCGCCGGACGAGATGTACCCCGTGTACGGCGACTCGTCGCTGCGCAGCTTCGATGCGGTCTCGGGCAGCAAGCTTTATGTCCGCGTCGACCGCGACCGCAGCTACGCGATGTTCGGCGACTTCGTCACCGGCGACGGCTTCTCGCAGCCCTTCGGCCAGGGCAGCGTGGCCTCGCTCAAGCAGCGCAGCTTGGGCGCCTGGAACCGCACCGCCACCGGCGCGCGCCTGCACCACGAGCAGGGCAACCTGACCGCGAACCTCTACGTGTTCGAGGACTCGCTGCGTTCGGTGGTCGAGGAGTTCGCGAGCCAAGGCTCGGGTCCCTATGCGCTGCGCAACAACGAAGTGCTCGAGGGCAGCGAGAAGGTCGAGGTCATCGTGCGCGACCGCAACCAGACTTCGCGCATCCTCAGCGTGCGGCCGCTGTCGCGGCTCATCGACTACAGCTTCGAGCCGTTCTCCGGCCGCATCCTGCTCGCGCAGCCGCTGCCGGCTTTCGACATGGACCTCAATCCGGTCTCGCTGCGCGTCGGCTACGAAGTCGACCAGGGCGGCCCGGACTTCTGGGCGGGCGGCGCCGATGCGCAGTGGCGCATCACCGACGCGTTCGAGGTCGGCGGATCGTACGTCGATGACCGCAACCCGCTCGCGCCCTACGAACTGCGTTCGGTCAACGCCACCTGGCGCATGGGCGAGCGCACCGCGCTCGTCGTCGAGTACGCGGACAGCACGAGCACGGTCAACACCAACTCCGCCAACCAGGCCATCGCGCCTGGACTTGCGGGGGCGGTCGGCGAGGTATCGGGCGAGGCGCTGCGCGCCGAGTTCGCGCATCAGGGCGAACGCACCGAGGCGCGCATCGCCTACGGCCGCTCGGATCCCGAGTTCGACAACACCGCCGCGCCGCTGTCGGGGGGACGCGAGGAGTTCTTCGCGCAGGCCGCGCTGCGGCTCGGCGAGTCCGCACGGCTCTATGCCGACGGCTGGCGCAGCGAGGACCGGAACCCGGGGGGCGGCGAGCGCCAGTCCGCGGGCGCGGGTCTCTTGTTCGATCTCACCGAGGCGCTGCGCATCGATCTCGGTGTGCGTCGCCACGAAGAAGTGGTCGGCGCGCAGGGCAACGGCTTCCTCACGATGCCGTTCGGCCTGACCGGCGGTCTCTCGGGCAGCCTCGCGAGCGGCTCTGCGGGCGGCGCGCTCGGCTTCGGCGCGCAGGTGCTCGATCCCGCGACCGGTCGGCCGGTGATCGTGCAGGGCGGGCTGCCGCCTGCCGTCTCGACGCTGCCTGCGGGTACACGCCTCGAGAGCGACACGGTGCGCCTCGGCGCCTCGTGGCGCATCGCCGAGCCGTTCCGCATCGGCGCCGAATACGAGACCGACATCAACGGCGATGATCGTCGTCGCGCCGCGATCGGTGCCGATTGGCAGTTCCTGCCGCGCACGCGCCTCTACGGCCGCTACGAGCAGCAGGACGGCTGGGTGCAGATGGCCGGCGTCACCGACACCGGGCGCGATGCCTCGGCGTTCGCCTTCGGCGTCGAGACCACCTACATCCGCGACACGCAGCTTTTCAGTGAATACCGTCTGCGTGATGCCGTCTCGGGCCGCGACCTGCAGTTGGCCTCGGGCCTGCAGCACGCCTGGGACGTGCGCGAGGGCTTGCGGCTGACCGCCGGCTACGAGCAGATCGACGTGATCTCGGGCGAGACCGCCAAGAGCAACGCCGCCGCGTTCGGGCTCGACTGGACGTCCGCCGCGCTGTGGCGCGCCAGCACGCGCGTCGAGTTCCGCCAGAGCGGCGACATCGGCAGCACGCCGGATGACGACCGCTTCGACACGGTGCTGTGGCAGGCCACGGTGGCACGCAAGCTCGACCGCGACTGGACGCTGCTCGCGCGCAACTACCTGCTGCACACCACCTACGACCGGGGCGGCGAGGTCTTCCAGGACCGCGCGCAGCTCGGCCTCGCCTACCGCGACACCGACACCAACCGCGTCAACGCGCTGGCCAAGGTGGAGTACAAGGTCGAAGAGGATTCGAGCAACGCGCTGATCGGCGATCTCATGAGCCGCGCGTGGATCGCCTCGGCGCATGCCGATTGGCATCCGTCGCGGCCGTGGTGGATCACGGGCCGCGTCGCCGGCAAGTGGCAGAAGGACCGCTTCGAGAACGGCGTGCGCGACGAGTTCCGCGCGCAGCTCGTCTCGGGCCGTGCCGTGTACGACCTCACCGAGGACTGGGACGTCGGCGTGCTCGCCGCCGCGCAGTTCGGCCAGCGGGGCGCCGTGCAGAAGGCGTTCGGCGTCGAGGTGGGCCGGCTGCTGCGCCAGAACCTCTGGCTGTCGGTGGGCGCCAACTTCACCGGCTTCGACGGCGACCGCGACCTCGCCGGCTACGAGTACACCCGCGAAGGCGTCTACATCCGCCTGCGCTTCAAGTTCGACGAGCACCTCTTCAAGGGCTCGGACCGCGAGATCAACCGGAGTCTCGACCGATGACCACGACCCCCCGACTTCCCCTCCTGCTCGCCTGCGCCCTCGGCGCTGCGGCCCTCGGTGTCGCGCTCGTGCCGGCGCCGGTGATCGCGCAGTCCGGCGCGACCGCGCTCGCGCCCGAAAAAGCGCGCATCTCGGACCCGGTGATCCAGGCCGACTACGACGGCTATCTCGCGCTGCAGGAGCGCATCAAGGCGCTCAACGACGGCGGCCGCCGCGTCGCTGATTACCACCTCTCCAAAGCGCAGTGCTGGCTCGATGTCAGCTTCCACGAGTACACGCGCAACGACCGGGGTCCTTTCCCGCAGGCGGCGCTGACCGAGAGCGAGAAGCTGGTCGTCGCGATGGAGCAGGGTGTTTCGCCGCTGCCCACCGACACGCCGCTGGTCGGCGAGGCCGTGATGCTGCGCCCCGATCTTTGGGAGCGCGCCCGCGCGCTGCGCGGCGAAGAGGGCTTCCAGTGCGCGGCGCAGAAGACCGCCTGCGCCGAGGTCGAGCTGGTGCATGCCGGCAACGAGCACGCGCAGCAGCAGTGGCGCCATGCCAAGCCCTACGTGCAGAAGGCCGAGGACCTGCTCGCGCAGGCCTCGAGCGAGGCTGCGGCCTGCCGGGCCGCTGCCGTCCCGCCCGTCGTTCCCGCCACCGTCGCCGCCCGCCAGAACTGGTTCGGCGTCGAAGTCGTGTTCGCGTTCGACCGTCATGGGGTCGCCGACATCCGTCCGGCAAGCCGTGCGCAGCTCGATGCCCTGGCCGAACGCCTCAAGCGCGACGGCCTCGTGGTCGAGTCCATCGATCTCGTCGGCCATGCCGACCGCCTGAACTCCACCGGCAGCGGCGACTACAACCAGCGGCTGTCCGAGAAGCGCGTCGCCACCGTGCGTGACGAACTGGTGCGCCTCGGCGTCGATCCGCAGCGGATCCGCACCGAGGCCCGAGGCGATGGCACCCCGGTCGTGGACTGCAACGGCCGCGGCCTGTCGCGGGCCGCACTCCAAGAGTGTCTGCTGCCGAACCGTCGCGTCGACGTGCAGGTCCGTACGCGGAGCCCTTGATTAATCGGCGAAGTCGGCGCTAAGTATCGGCTCCCGTCCATGCCGCCGCAGGGAGCCGAACGATGGCCACGATCAACGTCAACGGACAGCCGCTCGAGACCGACGCCACGCCCGACACCCCGCTGCTCTGGGTGCTGCGCGACCACCTCGGGTTGACCGGCACCAAATTCGGCTGCGGACAGGCGCTGTGCGGCGCCTGCACCGTGCACATGGACGGCCAGCCGGTGCGTTCTTGCGTGGTGCCGCTGTCCTCGGTCGGCAGCGCCGCCGTCACCACCATCGAAGGCCTCTCGCCCGACCGTTCGCACGCCGTGCAACAGGCCTGGATCGAGCTCGACGTGCCGCAATGCGGCTACTGCCAGTCCGGTCAGATCATGTCGGCGAGCGCGCTGCTCGCCACCAACCCGCAGCCGACCGATGCCGACATCGACACCGCGCTTGCCGGCAACCTCTGCCGCTGCGGCACCTACTCGCGCATCCGCAAGGCCGTCCACCGCGCCGCCGAGCTGCTGCGCGCAGCGGCCACGCCCGCTGCCGCGGCATCGGCCGCGAAGGAGGGCTGAGCCATGGACCCGCGCGCTGACCGTCTCGATGCCGCCTCCGATACCGCGTCCGCCACCACCCGCCGCGACTTCCTCAAGGCCAGCGCGCTTGCGGGCGGCGGCCTCGTGCTCGGCATCACGCTCACGGGCTGCGCCAAGCCCGCCGCGCTCGGAGGCGCCGGCGGTCAGCCGGTGGCGTGGTTGCGTATCGGCGGTGACGATCGCATCACGGTGCTCGTCGACCGCTCCGAGATGGGGCAGGGCGTCTACACCGCGATGACGCAGCTCCTCGCCGAGGAATTGGGCGTCGCGCCCACAAAAGTGCTCGTCGAGGCGGCGCCGGTCGGCGCGGCCTACGTCAATGCACTGCTCGGTGCGCAGATCACCGGC
>Ga0315903_10005260_pt1 | contig 16924 bp, 15 predicted proteins | sample LakEriMetagenome_7_FD_203524 | JGI IMG/M metagenome (GOLD analysis project Ga0315903, IMG submission 203524) | Freshwater fungal communities from buoy surface, Lake Erie, Ohio, United States - Buoy 2 MA119 | ecosystem: Environmental > Aquatic > Freshwater > Lake | place: USA: Lake Erie, Ohio...
GCCCAGTTTTCATCTCCGCCAACTCCAGAGGAGACCACACCTTTTTCTCCTCAAAATCCCTTTGTTTATCAACTTTTACCTTATTCACAGCGACACCCTACCAGCCCCAAAAAGCATCCGCAAGTCAAATGTATGCCTGGCAGTTAATAATACGCAAGTCAAATGTATGCCTGGCAGTTAATAATATGGCAGTTAATAATAAGGCAGTTAATAAAAAGATAAAAAATCTAGCCTCGCTTCCCTGCGTCTCGCCGCAAGGAACTATCGCGATCAAAGTTCATAACCCGAAGAGCGTGATCCACTACAAAAACATCCGCCTCCGCAAGCCACCTTGATCCATTCACCGAAAGTGATCCCAGCCGCCTTTTAGCTCATCTCCCTCTCCGGGTTTCACCAAGCGTCCTATCTTGGTTAGCTTCAGCGCAGGAAATTTCTGCTGCCATTCACGCTCTAGGCCTTGTCCTTCTGGAAATGTGAAAAGTAATTCAAAATCTTCTCCATCCTCCAGTGCCTGTTTCACATCGCAACCCTCGCACAGAGGCATCGCGGAAAGATCTAACTGAAATCCGCAGGATGATGCTTTTGCTAATCTTGGCAAATCCCGAGCGACCCCGTCGGAAAGATCCATCATAGCGGTCGGTTTGAAATGTTTCACCAACCAACGTGCTTGATCGAGCCTAGGAGTGAAATCGAGATGTTTCCCTGCTAGCGATCCACCCAGCACACCCGTCACCCAGATCGCATCGCCGAGGTTTCCTCCTGATCTCATCACCACATTCCCCCGCTCCACCCTGCCCGTCGCTGCTATGGAAATAACTGCCGCCGAACCCACTGGAACCCGGCATGTTTCACCTCCTACTAAAACCGCGCCATAACGCTCAAAACACGTTCCCATCCCACGATAGAAATTTTCAACCCAATCCAAAGTCATCGAAGCAGGCAATGCGAGGGTGACAAGAAATCGTTCTGGAGTTCCACCCATTGCCGCGAAATCAGAAACCACCCGCGCCACCGCCTTCCAGCCAACCCTTCTTGCATCCGCATCTCTAACAAAATGAACACCCTCCACTAAAGCATCGGTTTTCAATAAAACCAAATTCATTCCCCCATCATCCATCACCGCACAATCATCGCCAGGCCCTTCCTCGGCTTGCCCTGTCGGCACCAATCGGACCAACCTTGCGATCAGTTCATCTTCTCCCATTCCTTCCAAAGGTTTCATTGAAGCGTTTGCTCAGGAATATAACCAAATCGCGTTAATAACTGCACAGTGACCGTGGCCGCGTTGAAAAGGAAATGCGCGCCGATGGGTGCCCAGATGGATCCTGTCCGTTCATATAAAAACACCAGTACTACGCCGAAGATAAACAAAGGCAGCAAAGCAGCTAAACTTCCGTGTGCTGCAGAGAAGATCAAGGCCGATACCAAAGCAGCAATCCATATTCCGTTAAATTTTTTCAAGGTAGGATAAATATACCCACGGAAAACTACCTCTTCACAAAGCGGTGCCACAATAACAGCTGTGATCGACATCAGGATTAAAACACTTGTATCTTCAGTTGTCTGAAACAAATCAACCGAATCTTGAACAATTTCCACTCCCAAGTTTTTCATCAATCCCTCGTAACCCATTGCGTAGAGTCCCGCAAAACACGCCCACATTGTTAGAACCGTAACGGGTGCGATAAGTGCAACCCACGGCCATTGTCTCCATTTCAAACCCAACCATGTGACTGGGTGAATCCGACTTGCCAGCACCGCTATAACCAATCCAGCGAAAAAAAACTGTATACCGATATTGAATACCAAATCCCACCCAGAAACCACATAATCCTTCATCTTATGGGCAAGCATCGCATTGGTTAGAACCATCAGATAATAAAATCCCACAATGATACCCACCACGAGCAGATCGAGCTTCCGATAATACCAATCTGAAATTTTACCCAATGGCAAAGCTGGCGGCAGACTTCTATTTTGTGCACGTGAGTACATCTTAGCCAAGGCAGCTCCTAAAAATATAGCTACCGCCAAGCCATATGAGGCATTCATGCTAATGACAGTTACAAGATCCATCGTGGCTAATAACTTGACCCCTACTTCGCTCCAGCGCCACCGCAAAGTTTCTGGTATTAAAAAAATCCTTTCCTTATCGCATAAGGTGGATTATCGGAGGACATGGCATTTTTCCTCAAGCAGTTCCTCGCTTTCTGCGTTCTCGCAGGAATGGCGTCTGCTGTGATGCATGAAAATACCCATTCTGACCATGAAAGTTGCGCTCAAACCCATGAGCATCATGATCATCACGACCACGACCATCATCCAAATCCCGATGATTGTGAAAATCATGACAGCACCCCGCATCACCATCATTGCTGCCATTTTCCTGTGGCGGATCGACCTTCGATCGACCGCTGCTATCTCGCTACTTTCCATGGAAGTTTGTTGAAAATTTCCGTCGAAACCTCGCTCATTCCTGATGAGCCGTTTTTCTCCTTGGATAAACCCCCTCTGATTTAACGCGCCATTCGGGCACCCTCGTGTCTCCGAATTTGTCGCTCGGTCATTACCGCGCACAAAACCAATCACGCTTGTGCGATCTCGCGCACATCTGCGTCCTTCTGCGTTCTATTTCATTAACGGTTTATTTATTTTATAACATGCATCCATCTATCATTGCTATTGCATCGCTGTGCTTATTCGCAGCGCACCCACTAACAGCCTCGCCCTCAGAAATTCTTTCTTTCGAGAGCATTTCTTCGCGAATCCGCAACCACAACCCAGAACTCGCCGCTGCCCGCTTCCGCATCGACGAAGCCGTCGGCCTCGCCAAACAATCGGGCCGACTCTCCAATCCAAGCTTCGACAGTGGGATTTCAAGCAACACCCGCGCCAATGAGGGCAACATCGAAATCGGACTCACTCAGAAATTCCCGCTGACTGATCGGCTGCGTATCGAAAAGGAAATCAGCGCCACCGAAATCCAAGTTGCAGAGGCCGAAGTGAAAAATGTCGAGCGACTTCTGATTTCAGACGCTCGTCAGGAATTCGTGAAAATCCTAGCGATACGCGAACGGAAATCCCTCCTCAAGCAACAACAGGAACTCGCCATCGAACTTGCTGAATTCATTTCTGAAAAATCCAAACAGGGTGAAATTTCTCCGCTCGATGCCGCACAAGCAAAGCTCGCTTCGCTACAACTCACCACCCAAGAGCGATTATTAAACACGGAGGAAACCGCCGCCCTAGGAAAACTGCGACCTTTGTTAGGGATCGCTCCGGAAACCGCCGTCACCCTCTCGGGTAATCCTTCTACCATTGCTGCATCCAAAAACATATCCATCGAGCGTCCCGATCTGGCTGCCGCGAAGCTCCATCTCCGCGCCACAGAAGCCGGCATCGCGCTCGAACGAGCCAACCGTCGGGAAGACATCGCCGCATCGTTTTTTGCCACAGAGGAACGCAGCGAAGACGCACCAAACGGTTTTGATAACGAAACCATCATCGGTTTCAAACTCTCCATCCCGCTTCCTTTTTGGAACAACAACCAAGGCAACATCGATGCCGCAACGGCGCGCCACAACCGCAAGGAACAAGAAGTCAAAGCCCTCGCCAACCAGATCAACCACGAATCTAACACTACTCTAACCGAAATCCGGCAATGGGCGGCGCTCATTACCGAACTCGAGGATAAACTTCTACCTCTCGCTAAAGAACAAACCGATCTTTTAGAAAAATCCTACAAACAAGGCCAAGGCGATCTTCAACTCGTTCTCAACTCCCACCAACAAACGCTCGAATTGCTCGCCTCAAAAATCGATGCCACTCGCGAATTCCACCTCGCCAACATCCGTCACCAAGCAAGCCGTGGCGGCAACTTTTAATAAAACCTCTCTTAATAAATCATTTCTAACATCATGAAATTCATCTACCTATCAATTTTTTTAACGAGCAACGCCTTCGCTGCCACGCCTCCGCGCAACGAAACCACTGTACCACTCGGCGAAGCTGGAGTTAAAAACCTAGGCATCGAAACCATCGCCGCTGAGGAATCCACTTTTGAACAAACCATTTCTGTGCTCGGTGAAATCGATCACACTTGCGAAAGCCATTCCGTGCTCTCTAGCCGTATCCCGGGTAAAATCATTCAAGTCGGAATTCATAAAGGTGAGTTCGTCAAGAAAGGTGATGTCCTACTGCGCATCGAAAGCCGCCAGCCAGGTGATCCACCACCTATCATCGATCTGAAAGCCCCAGCCGATGGACTTGTGATTAAATCAGTAGGGCACCTCGGAGCACCTGTTGAGCCAGAGTCTACTCTGATGGAAATCATGGATATTTCTAGCGTCTGGGTTATCGCTCGCGTCCCGCAACATCATGCCGCGATTTTAAATGAAAATCTAACAGCAATAATTCGCATACCTTCAGTCGGCGATAAAATTCATAAAACCAAATTTTTACGACTCGGCACAGAAACCACAAATTCATCTACCGTGGATGCAATATTTGAAATCCAAAATCCTGATTATAAAATACGTCCTGGTATGAGAGCTGAACTATCTCTGATTACATCAAAAAGAGAAAACGTTTTCAGTATCCCCCGTGCTGCTTTGCTGGGAGATCGCGCAAATCGCTTCGTTTTCATCAAAGACTATGAGCTAGAAAATACTTTTGTACGCACTCCAGTTGTTGTCGGAGAAATAAGTGATGAACGAGTTGAAATCATATCCGGTCTATTCCCAGGAGACGAAGTTGTGATTAAAGGCGCATACTCATTAGCTTTTGCTGGTAAGGGTAATGTCTCATTGAAAGAAGCGCTGGATGCCGCACACGGCCATCCTCACAACGAAGATGGGACGGAGATGACAGCAGAAGAAATCGCCGCTTCCAATAGTGTTCAAGACCATGGCCACGATCACCGCTCTAGCGATTCGATCGTTATGTTTCTCAGCATCATTAGTGGTGTGCTTCTGCTGCTACTGATCGCCAGTGTGTTTCTCCGCAAACCACAAAATGGAAACGCTGCCTAATTTTTAAATATCCATTTTCATGCTTAATCATCTCATCCGCTTCTCATTGAAAAACCGGGCGTTGGTCATTGCGACAGCGTTGCTGGTCATTTTCATGGGCGCACGCACCGCGACTGAGCTTCCAGTTGAAGTTCTACCAGATATGACCAAACCCACGGTCACGGTTTTAACTGAAGCCCCGGGCCTCGCTCCTGAAGAGGTCGAAACCCTCGTCACTCGTCCGCTTGAAAACACCCTACTCGGCATCGGCGGACTCGATAGACTCCGCTCCAACTCCGATGTCGGACTCTCTCTGGTATTCGTCGAATTCGCATGGGGCACTGATATTTATAAAGCCCGCCAACTTGTCCAAGAACGCCTGCAAGCTGCTAAATTGCCTGATAACACCCGTTCTGGAATGACTCCGGTTTCCTCGCTCATGGGTGAGATTCTTTTGCTTGGCCTGAAGTCAGAAGACAACTCCATCGCTCCGATGGATCTGCGTACCTTCGCGGAGTGGACGGTCGCACGACGTTTGCAAAGCATTCCGGGAGTTGCGGAAGTCCTGGCCATCGGTGGTGGCGTCAAACAACTCCACGTCGAGCCAGACCCTCTCAAAATGCAAGTAGAGGGAGTTTCGTTAGATGAGTTAGAAAATGCCGTTTCGCTCGCCGCCGGAAACGCCACAAGTGGCTATCTCCAATCCGGCCCACGCGAAATCATGGTGCGCAACCTCGCGATGACTGCGGATCCAGCAGACATCGCCGCATCCAATGTAAAGCGTATCGGCGACCGCAACATCACCATTGGCGACGTTGCTGAAGTGAAATTCGGTGTCGCCACCATGCGCGGCGACGCAGGGATCGCTTTCGAAGGCGATGAAAAAGAAACTTCGGGCATCATTCTCAGCATCGATAAAGCACCTGGTTTTGATACCCTGAAACTTTCTGCTGATATCGAAAAAGCTCTGGCCGATTTACGACCCAGCCTACCCGCCGGAGTCGAAGCGGAAATCCTTTTCCGCCAGGGTGATTTCATCGATAGCGCCATCGGTAACCTCAAAGAGGCCATCCGTGATGGTGCGATCATGGTCACGATTATCTTGCTGCTTTTCCTACTCAATCTCCGCACCACCTTTATCACTCTAACAGCTATACCGCTGTCGTTTGCTATCACCCTGCTAACTTTCAAATGGTTTGGCGTTAGTGTCAACAGCATGACTCTCGGCGGTATCGCTGTTGCGATCGGGATGGTGGTGGATGACGCCATTGTCGACGTTGAAAATGTTTTCCGTCGTCTGAAAGAAAACGCCTCACTCCCTCTACCAAGACCCCGCCTGGATGTCATCGCATCCGCTTCCAGCGAGGTTCGCTCGAGCATCCTCTACGCCACCATACTGATCATCTTGGTGTTCGTTCCGCTGTTAGGTCTGGCAGGCCTCGAAGGCAGACTTTTCCAACCCATTGCGATAGCAACGATTGTCAGCATGATAGCCTCCTTTGTGGTATCGCTCACGGTCATTCCTGTTCTCTGCTCGTTTTTACTTAAACCCAGAGAAGACAAGGAACACCGCGACGGCTTTTTGGTAAGATTACTTAAATCCTTCACCAAAGCCACTTTCCTCCGCGCTGCATTCGGTGCTCCACTGGTCGTGATCGGTGTGGTCATCATGCTCGTGGTTGGTGCCGCCATGCTTTATCCGAGCATGGGGAAAGAATTCCTCCCCACCTTCAACGAAGGCAGCGCAACCATATCCTTCGCCAGCGCACCGGGTAGTTCTCTCAAACAATCCAACGAAGTCGGCGAAACCGCAGTCAAACTTCTGTTAGAGATAGACGAGGTGAAATCCGTCGGCCGACGTGCCGGACGTGCCGAGCGCGACGACCATGTCATGCCGGTTTCAGTTAATGAGTTCGATGTTGAATTCCACAAGGGCGGACGCGACCGCGAAGTTGTTTTTGCAGAAATCCGCGACAAGCTAAAAACCATTCCGGGCACTTTCGTCAACGTCGGTCAACCGATTGGTCATCGTCTCAGCCACATGCTCAGTGGCGTTTCGGCGAAGATCGCAGTGAAAATCCACGGACCTGATCTAACGACTCTCCGCCGCTTGGGCACACAAGTCAAAGAAGCCGGACAAACCATTTCCGGACTCACCGATGTGAACCTCGAAGCCCAAGTCCCCATTCCTCAAATCCGCATTGAGGTCAACCGAGTCCGCGCTCGCACCGAAGGACTCTTACCTGGAGAAATCAATCAACAAGTCTCCCGTCTGTTAGGTGGATCATTGCTCGGCGAGCTTCGTGAAGGAGAAACCACGGTAGACCTCGTTTTACGATTACCCGAATCATGGCGCACCTATCCGGAAAAAATTAGCGAATTACTTATTCAAACACCAGACGGACGGCATATACCCCTTTATCTGGTCGCAGATATATACGAAGTCACCGGCCCCAACGTTATCAATCGCGAAAACGGCCAGCGTCGTATTGTCATCGGAGCGAATACGGATGAGCGCGACCTCGAGTCACTGGTGAAGAACTGGCAACTTGCCGTCGCCGATCAAGTGAAACTCCCGCCAGGCTATACCTTGCGCTTTGAGGGTGAGTATCTCGCTCGTCAACAGGCCTCAAAACGTATTCTCATCCTTTTCGGAATCGTCGCTGTGGTCATCGCCGTTCTTCTAACAGGTTACTTCCGCAGCGTTTCGCTTTCACTCCAAGTGATGCTCAATCTTCCGCTCGCACTTGCCGGAGCATTGGCTTTCACTTGGTGTAAAATCGATAACATCAGCATCGCCACATTGGTCGGTTTCATTGCGGTGGGTGGCGTTGCCGCACGAAATGGAATCATGATGATTTCCCATTACCTGCATCTCATGCGTCATGAAGGTGAAACTTTCGGGATTGCCCTCATTACTCGTGGCACGCTTGAACGACTCGTACCCGTGCTCATGACCGCCCTCTCCGCAGGCATTGCGCTTATTCCGCTCGTCCTCTCACCCGGCGAACCTGGAAAAGAAATCCTTCACCCCGTCGCCGTCGCCATCGTGGGCGGACTGATTTCTTCTACCCTTCTCGACCTTGTCGTCACTCCCGCCGTGTTCTATCTCATTGGTAGAAAAGCCACAGAAAAAGCTCTCAGGCTGGACGCTCCAGCCACCCGCTAATCCATTAAAAAACACACATATATGAAAACAATACTACTCATTACCCTCCTTTCCCTGACTGCCGGCTTTGCCTTCGGCCATGGAGATATCGAACTCGGCCCGAACAAAGGCCACATTCTTGAATTCAGCACGAATGCAACTATGCATGGTGAAGTGACAGAGAAGGATGGAAAACTCTTCATCGCCGTTCTCGATAAAGACATGAAACCTGTCGCCCTCGCCGCGCAGGAAATCACCGCCACGGCAGGAACTCGCGATAAGCCCGTTAAAATTGAGGTTACCAAAGATGCTTCTGCTTTCAGCTTCACCGCTCCAAAAGCAGGCGAATGGATCATCCTCCAATACAAAGAAACCGCGGATGCCAAAGCCATCGTCGCACGCCTACATTATGATACCAAGGTTTGCGCACCCTGCGGTAATCCAGAATGGCGCTGTGCATGCCCTCCGAAAAAGTGACTTACCACGTTAGATGTGGATTTTAACCACTAAAAAAACGAATAACACAAAACGATTCTGAACCTGACAGATAAAATTCACTTTCGTGTCGTTTGTGTTTTTTGTGGTTAATTCTTCTTACCTGCGACCCTTTTCATAGAGTTGCTTCGCGATACCTTCGGTCAACTCATACAGCACACCTTGGATGGGGACGGAAATAGGAATTCTACCACCATCTGCAGTCCCGGGGAAAACAGCCTTCAACTCTGGTGCGCGATCAAACGCTGTTTGCATCAAGGTGATTTTAAATTCGCCTTCGTAGCGATAGGACTGGCTTAGCTTTTCCGCTTCGTATTCTAAAATCCGCCTGTTTATACTCATGATAGCCAACTTACCGAAGAGTGACTTATCATCATCTGTTTCAAAACCCGATTCACGATCGTTGGAGTCCTTACCTGCCTCAAGCAGCGAGATATTGATATCTTTTGCTAAATCGTCTTCCTTAACAGTCTCACCAAAGAAATCCGAGCCATCATCCAATACCAACTCCTCATCCGCCTTTGGTTTTCTAACAAACATATCGCCGATCAAACTCATTTTATCATCCGCAAACATTTTTACGTCAGATATCATCAATCCTTTTTCCTGAAATTTTAACTTAAAGGATCCTGTTTTGAAATCCATTCGGCGATAATTGTTATTAGCATCCACGACAGTTAGAGCCCTGAGTAATGATATCCTGTCGCGCAAGGTGATCACATCGCCATTTTCCAAAATCACTTCTCCGTCAAAGGTAATTCCCTCCGTGGTATTAGTTGACCCAGCTACCTCAAAATTTCCCGATATCTTTCCATCTACATAAGCCCTTGCCACTACTGGCAACATGCTCGAAATACTCATCGACTTCATTTTCATTTTTCCAGAAACTTTAGGAGTGTAACCGGCAACAATATCGAATTCTTCCAAGACCAGCAGCCCGCCATCTTTACTGAAAACCGCTTCTTCGAATTTGATTCCTTGCTTTGATACCAAGACATCGAGTCTTTCGATCTGAAGTTCTCTAAGCCAATTTTGTGAAAAGGTTCCTCCACGAAAACTCAACTTCCAACCATCGCCCTGAGGTATCGCCTTCATCTTGCTCGCTGTGATTGATCCTCTGGAGCGCTCTGTAAAACCCCATCTCATCGACATATTCGCCACATGAATCGCATCAGGCCTCAAGTTACCCATTTCCTGAAACAGCACACCTGCAATCGCCTGAGCGCTCTCCTCTGAGTCCGCGCCAGCCCTCAGCGAGAGATTTGCCTTAGATATTTCAACAAGCCCCGGCTTCCAAGTCCTTCCAAAATCCACAAAAAAATCTCTCTGACAGACCAAATTTGAAAGCTCCAAGCCCGTAAAAAATGAGCTTTTGTCCGCAATCATTGCCAGCCGAAAGATCGTAAATTTGCCCCGCTCGCGACTTACCCCTTGGATCTCAATTTCATCCGCAGCAAATTTTTTCTCTACCTGATCACTGAAAAGCTTAGTGAATTTCTCCTCTCCCGTGAATTTCACGACCCCCACCCAGACCAAACCCCCAAAAATCAGAAAAATGACCAAACGGAGCGTCAAATGTACAAAATGTAGCATCAGCCCGGGCTTCTTCCCCCCTAAAAACAGGGAATATTTTAGCTGAAACCAAAATCCTTGCTTGAAAATCCAATAGGTCAGCCGTTGGTTAAAGTTTTGCCATTGCTCTGAATCGATATTTCCGCTCATGTTCGCTCTACATCAAACCCTACCACCATCGATCTTGCCAGATTAAATTCCCACAGATCCCCAACCTCTTTATCCCTTGGAAAACACCGATTACAAAGTTCAACTGGAAATCTTTGAAGGTCCGCTGGATCTCTTGCTCTATCTTATCAAAAAGGACGAGCTGGATATCCAGGCGATTTCGATCGAGAAAATCACAAAACAATACCTCGATTACATCAACACGTTCAAGCTTCTGAACATCGACCTCGCTTCCGAGTTCATTGTCATGGCGGCCAATTTGATGTATCTAAAATCCAGAACCCTGCTGCCACGCACCGAGCAACCCCCGGAAGAGGACATCGAGGAAGATGATCCGCGCTGGGAACTCATACGTCAGCTCATCGAATACAAAAAATTCAAAGACGCCGCCGGCTTCCTCTCGCTCCGTGAGCTCGATCAACAAGGCCGTTTCGCCCTCCAGCCAGATCCCGCAGACAAACCTGAAGAAGAACCTGCTGCTCTCGCGGAAATTTCCATCTTCGACCTCATCCGTGCATTCCAAAACGTTCTCAAACGTTTCGAGGAATCCCATGACTTCGGCGACATCGTGGATGATCGCTTCACGGTCGCCGATAAGATCGAATTTCTGCTCGATCATTTCAAACCCGGCGAATCGCTCAGTTTTGATGCTCTTTTCAAATCCGCTACCACTCAATCGGAAGTCATCGTCACGTTCCTCGCTGTTTTGGAACTGATGAAACTCAATCAGTTCATCATCCGCCAAGATCACCTACTCGGAAACATCACCGTCATCCGCCGCACCGCCGTCGACATGCTGCACGAGGATCCTAAGGAAGAGTGAAGGATGAAAGCAGAGCGAACGCCAAGCGAGTGTTAACGAGCACTCAAAACATAGGCGAAGCAGAGATGGCTTGGACGTAACGAAGTGGAGTCAAGGGTGAAATTTTATATCCGCCTTTTGCTCATTTCTCCTCCCTTTTTTAAACCCGAACTCTGCTTCCCTCAGCCTCCTCTGCGTCTCTGCGGTGAAAAATTACCTCCTCTCCCGCGATTCACCCTTGCCACATCGGCTCATTCACAGGCACAACCAAGGCATGCTTGAAACTCCATCCGACGTTGCCGCCGCGCCAGTTGATGCCCAAATCACCGCTTCTGGCCTTGCATCCAAACTTCTTGCGAGCGGATCCGGCTCAAGACATCCAAAAGCCACCGACCTTGTCACCGTGCACTACTCCGGTTGGACCACCGATGGCGAACTCTTCGACTCTTCCGTGCAACGGGGTCAACCCACCAGCTTTCCTCTAAACGGAGTCATCGCTGGATGGACCGAGGGACTTCAACTCATGGTCGAAGGCGAATCGCGCCGCTTCTGGATTCCTGCCAAAATGGCTTACGGCGAAAACCCACCCGCTGGTTATCCAGCAGGGGTTCTCGTGTTCGATGTCGAACTCATCAAAATCGCTTAATTTGAAAAACGACCCACAAGCATCGCATTCTAACAGACGGCAAATTTTTCATGTCGCTTGCCTCGTCGCTGCGTGCTTGAATGTTACATCGTGCTATGATCCGAAGGACAAGCCCATCCCACCTCTCAAGCCAGCGGCCGGAAAAGACGAGACTTCTGAGGTCCTCACCGCAACCGCAATCACTCCGGGAACCGTCACCCGCATGCCGCTCGGGACTCTGTATCAACTCCATCAAAGTAAGGCAGCACTGATCTTCGATGTGCGCCCTCTCATTTTTTACAAAATGGGACACATCGATGGTGCAATCAGTTTTCCAAAAGCTGATTTCGATAAATCCATCGATAAACAAGAAACGCTGATTAAAAACGCGATTAAAAATCAAATACCCGTAGTGCTTTATTGCACAGATCTTGCTTGCCCTGATGCAATCACGGTCGCTACTAAGCTGTCCGAGCGCGGTCACAACGTATCCGTCCTCCAAGGCGGTTATGAAGCATGGAAAGCCGCCACCGAATAAACCAACCTCTCATTATCACCTGAAATCCTAACATGAATTCATTCTCAAACGTCACTGTCGATTCCATCGCGAATATTTATTTCGATGGCAAAGTTGTCTCACACACCATCCACCTTGCGGATGGCTCACGCAAAACCCTCGGTCTCATCGCGCCGGGTTCATTCTATTTCGGCACAGCCGCCGCAGAACTGATGGAAATCACCGCGGGTTCTTGTGAAGTCACCATCAAGGATTCTGGCAAAACCGAAACGTACGCAGCGGGTAGTTCATTCCATGTTCCAGCCAACAGCGGTTTCGACATCAAGGTCAGCGAAGGTCTTTGCCAATACATCTGCTCGTTTCTTTCCTGAGCGTTTAGCGTATCGAAGAACCTATAGCGGCAACCATCCAATGAACCCATTGTTTATTAAATGGATCGCAACATGCTTAATGACTGGAGCACTGAGCTCCTGCCATTTCCTTACCATGCCTCCTGCACCAGAACCAGCATCGTCTCTGGTGCAAAGAAACACCGTAGCCAAATACACCCCGGAGCGACCTCCTGAAGTACAAGTCTGGATGCTCGCCGACAAGCTACACACCGGCATGGTGTTTCCTTACGATTGGTTGTTAGAATCCGGTTTCAATCCTCCGCAAAATTTTCCTGATTGCAAATACGTCACCCTCTCATGGGGTGATCGCAATGCCTATGTGAATAAACGCTGGCTGAAACCAAGCGAAGTCTTTTACGCGATCTTCATGCCCTCTCCAGCCGTCATGGAATGTATCCCTATCCATGGAAATGTTGCCGAGGTATCACCGCATCAACAAATTTTCATGAAATCCATCCCTCGTGAACGCGGCCCTTACGTCGCTTCCTTTTTGAATCACTGCAGCGTCACAGACTCTAGCGGCAAACCCAGTATCGCCGGCCCATCGAGCTGGGGTAATGGTGTTTTAATTGATTCCCCTCAATCCTACTATTTCCCCAGAATCTGCAACGTCTGGACTGGTCACGCACTCGAAGCTTGTGGCGCAGAGATCAATCCCGTCATGTCCATTCACCGAGATCTCATCATCAAAGAAATCGAACAAAACGGCTTCACCCAAGTCTGGGACGGCTCAGGCTTAAAACAGTAAATAATTAAAAAACATAACGATATAACTCAGTTTTTATCACGTATCCTTAAAAAATCATCTTACCTTTGCTCCTTCCTACTAGATAAACTCTTACTATCATGACACTAAAACAAAAACATCTCATCGCCGCTATCTGCGCCCTTATCTCCTTCTCCGCCCAGGCTGCCGAGCGTAAACCCAATTTCATTTTCATCATCGCCGATGACCATCGCTGGGATGCCATGGGCGTCGTCCAACGCGAACAAGGTGAAAACGCCCGCTACCCATGGTTCGAAACCCCTAATCTCGATCGTCTAGCCGCCGATGGCGTCCGCATGCGCAACGCCTTCATCACTCACTCGATCTGCTCACCGGGTCGTGCCAGTTTCCTCACTGGCCAATATACCCACGTCAATGGCGTGATGGATAACAATACTCCGTTTCCTGAAACGGCTGTCACCCACGCCAACTTACTCCGCGATGCCGGCTACCGTACCGCCTATTTCGGAAAATGGCACATGGGCGAGCAAAAAGGCCCACGCCCGGGCTTCCAACACTCGGCCAGCTTCATCGGCCAAGGTATCTACCAAGATTGCCCCTTTGAAATCAACGGAGTAATGACCGAAACCAAAGGTTGGGTCGATGACGTCACTACCGACCTCGCGATCTCCTGGCTCAAGCAAAGCGATAAAACCCAACCCTTCAACATGGTCATCGGCTTCAAAAGCCCACACAACAAACGCGGCATGAATAACCTACCCGATCGTCTGCGCAACCTATACGAAGGCAAAACCACCAAGCCCACCCCCAACTGTAAGCTTGCAGCCATCTATCACAAACCTCTCACCCCCGAAGACGACGGCAAAGAACGCGGACTCTCCGCAAACTCGGTCCACCTCGATTACCTACGCCACGTCAAAGGCATCGATGAAAATCTAGGAAAACTGTTAGATACCCTCGATACCCTCCAACTCACCCAAGACACCGTAGTTGTTTACTCAAGTGATAACGGATATTTCCTCGGCGAACGTGGACTCGGCGACAAACGCGCCCTCTACGAAGAAGGCCTGCGCCTGCCATTTATCGTCCGCTACCCACGGATGTTTGCTAAAGGTAAATTGGTCGATGAAATAGTTTTAAACATCGACCTCGCACCCACCTGGCTCGACCTTGCAGGTCTCCCTGCCAACTCCGGCATGCACGGCAAGAGTTTCAAAGAACTCGCCGCCGGCAAAAAGCCAGCCGACTGGCGCACGTCCTTTCTTTCCTACTACCGCAAAGAACTCGGCGACACCCCAACCTGCGTCGGCGTCCGAACCGCAACCCAAAAACTCATCCACTACCACGGCAAACCCGATCTAACAGAAGCCTACGATCTGGCCAAAGATCCCTACGAACTCAATAACCTCGCCAAAGACAACGCTTTCACAGCACCACTAAGAAAAGAGATGAATCGCTTGGCGAATGCGGTGAAGTATCCGTTGCCTGAAGAGGTTGTGGTGCCGTTGAAGTGATAGGAAATGCCGAGGTGAAATTCACCTCTTCATTCAAAAATCGGAAATCAACAATCAACAATCAACAATCAACAATCATCAATCATCAATCATCAATCATCAATCAACAATCAACAATCATCAATCATCAATCATCAATCATCAATCATCAATCGTAAATCAAACTGAAATACGAAACCGCACCGCCCAATGGTTTGATTGACTCCGCTACGCTCCGTCCAGGCAATGAGGACTTCGTCTTAGAATAGAAGTTCGCTACCGCTCACAAGGCATTGACGATTGATGATTTCCGATTGTTGATTTTTGATTTTTGATTTTAAAGAAAAAGCTCTCTTCAGCTTATCTTGGAAATTTCGCTCCTCACTCGGCGGAGGAAAGCCTCCGCACTCCAGACTGAACATCACAAGGGACAGGAATGTCCCTTCTCCTTACTTCTTCTTCCTCCACGCCCGAAACAACTGCAGAAACGCCGATGAAAAGTCTTCTGGCTGACTTTCGCTCCATGCTTCGATTTCGGCTATGGGAAACGGCATCATTGAATCGATTTCCGCGGCGGGAAAGTTCACGGCTCCATCGTGTTGGATGGTGAAAAGATGAATGTGTTCCCAGCCCGTGGCTTCGGAGGGTTTTACGGAAGCTCCGAATTCGAGATCTTCTGCCTTTTTCTCAACCCCGATCTCTTCACCAAGCTCACGTATCGCGGCTGTTAGATAATCTTCTCCTGAATCAAGATGACCCGAGACACTGGAATCCCAGACGCCCGGGTTCTTGTCTTTTGCTAAGGATCGTTTCTGCAACCACAGGTCGCCGTTGCGATTGAACACCAGCACATGCACCGCGCGATGGATGAGGTTTTTCGCATGCACCTCGGCGCGCGTGGCTTTGCCGACCGGGAAATCGTTGTCATCGACCACATCGAAAATTTCATCGCCGCTCTGCGCCTTGTCTTTGAGCGGATGCGTGTCGTAGGCGCGGGTCAACTCAATCCATTTCTTCAGATCCAATTCTTCGCCTCTTACCGTTGGGGATAAGCCAAGTTGTTCCGCGATGACTTTCCAATCATGTGTGTCTGGAAGCTGCTTGCCCATTTGCTTGCGGCGTTGGGCGAAGCCTCTCCGCACCAATTCATCAAACAAGCGTGCATCAAACACCGGCTCGTTTTTTTCATCACGCGGAGTCAACACTGCCACTGCGGAATCAATCGATGGCCGTGGATGAAACGCTTCTGGCGGGACGACTTTCAATGGCTGGATTTTCCAATTCACCTGCATCCGTAAACTCAGGATTCCGTAATCTTTCGTCCCAGGTTGAGCGCCCAAGCGATCGATCACTTCCTTTTGCAACATGATCACCGCCCGCGAAAACGGATGCGGCCGGCTCATCAGATTCTTCATGATCGCTCCACCCGATGAATAGGGCAGGTTTCCGAGAAATTTGACGGGTCGATGCTTGAACAAAAACCTCCGATCAAACTTCGCACCATCCGCCAGATGCACCTCCACATCATCTCTATCCTTGAAACGCTTGCGTAGATCCTCGGCGAGCCGCGCATCAAATTCGATCAGGATCACTCGCCGGGCTATTCCTAACAAATGTTCCGTCAGCGATCCCGCACCGGGTCCCACTTCCACCACCGCCTCATCCGATTTCAGCTCCAACTGCGAAACGATCCAACGCGAGATATTCGCATCGAGCAAAAAGTTCTGCCCAAGCTGCTTGCTTGGCATCACCCCCGCTCTATCCAAGACCTCACGAATTTCCTGACCGTTCATCTTCACCAAACTGTATCAACACCCGCCATATGACCAGAGCAGATTCAGGGTGAAATAAGACTTGGGGTGATTCCGGCTTATTTTACAAGGAGGGAAGGAGAAATAAAGGAGGTGAAGGAGGAAGAATATTAAGGTTTTATAAAAAATACTACCCACTAAAAAATTAGCAAACTAAGCACTCCC
>Ga0315903_10005261_pt1 | contig 16924 bp, 38 predicted proteins | sample LakEriMetagenome_7_FD_203524 | JGI IMG/M metagenome (GOLD analysis project Ga0315903, IMG submission 203524) | Freshwater fungal communities from buoy surface, Lake Erie, Ohio, United States - Buoy 2 MA119 | ecosystem: Environmental > Aquatic > Freshwater > Lake | place: USA: Lake Erie, Ohio...
ATCACCTTCATCGAAATCTATAGTAGGTCCAAGCTCGTTGATTAGGTCTACTGTGTTTATTGCAATAGCGATGCTGTCCGCATGAGTCTTGGGCTGCTCGTCGGACAAGTCGTATGGAACCGGATGTTCCGCAGTTGGCTGTAGTTCTATCATGGGCACCGAGTAAACGGGAGATGGCCGGAATGTAACAGAAAAATAATAGTGGGTGCAAGCTTTTCTTTTGGGTCCCCTTGACGGGGGGTGTTTTTAAAAATGGCGAGTTTCCGGGGGGAGTAAAAAATGAATGGGGGGAGGGGGGTATTGTTATAAAAAGTATGGGGGTGGGTATCGGGTGTGTGACACAGAGTGTAAGGGGTCCCCACCTCCCTTTGTCGTAGTTTTGGGTGGGTGGGTCTGTTATCAGGATGACAACTAACATTGTTAGGCCACTTCCCCCCAAGAGAAATTATTGTTTCCCTAAAAACTTGCATTTCGTGGTACAAAATGGTATAATCCAGTCATGCAAAAGAGATTCTCTCCAAGCATACCGCAGTTTAGATCGGTGCAATAGTGCAAAATCTAACACATGTTAGAAAAGGTTAGAGTATGGATACCATCCAAAACGTCAGCGTAGTTTCCCCCATCGCCCAAGGCGTCAACAGTTTGATCGATTCTCGCACCGCCTTAGTCGGTGCGGCCAAGAAAACGGGCCAAGTGGTCAAGGTCTATGCTTTGGCATTGTGTGCCACTTTCGACTTGACAGACAATCAGGGCCAAGTGACTACCAAATGGTTTGATCTCAAAGGCGCACTGAAAAAAGGTGTCAAGGCTGAGCGGGAAGCATTTGTAGCGGCCATGACAGCGGAAGGGTTTGGCAAACCTACCATCGACGTTTATTGGCAACGTGTCAAGGAAGCATCGGGTTATGTCACAGCGGGAAACCGCGTCAAGGGGTCAACAGACATTGACGATAAAACCAAGGCCGAATTGAAAACGATTATCAATCGTATATTCAAGGCCGAAGAAGAAGGCGTGTCATGTATCGCTAGCGATTACAAGGGTACGCTGATGGAAGTGTTTGAATCCCTCGGTGGCGACATCGACAAACTGGGCTGATAGGATGAACCTGGGGGAAACCCCAGGTTCTAACAAATGTTAGATTTTTTGGAGGATATCAAAATGCACATCACCACGTTTTCACCTGCGAACCTATCGAACCTGTTGCACTGGCAATGCTGTCCTTATGCCCTGTTGAAAGGTCAGCATGTTTTCTGGGTAGCATCGAATGCACAAGGCACATCATCGACATCGACCAGTGCGCCTATCAACGAACCACCACCGAACCTGACCCGGTATTATTCCTAACCCCTACACTCACACCACCAAGCCCGCATCATGCGGGCTTTTTTGTTTGCCCGTTCTAACATTTGTTAGCGCGGGCTTTTCTTTTGGTAAACATAACATTGTTAGGGTTAACCCGATTTTTTCTTGTACCAGTTCTTCGGGTGGGCGTAGCGATGGGCAATGTTACGGAACCTAACAGTTGTTAGAGCAGACGGAGATGATTCTTGCACCAGTTCTTCGGGTGGGCGTAGCAATCTAACAAATGTTATGTTGTTATGTTTCGGCGTTGTAATGTTATAACGTACCACACGTAAGTTGTTGATTTTAAAGCATTGTTATATGTTACAATGTTACGCGGGGTGTATGAAGGTCCGTCAAGTTCCGAGCAAGCCAGCAAGCGCAATTTGCACCACACACCAAAAGCCACCAGCCTCGTATACCCTTTTTCTCTAATAACATTATAACATATACATATACAAACACTCTAACCCCATGATTCCATTGGAGTTTTCGCGTTATGTTTTCGCGTTATGTTTCTCCCTTTGTTACATAAATTCCGTAACTTTGGTCGCAAATCAAAGACAGCCCTTCAGCTAAAAACTTGACAAATCCATAACTTTGTGGTATAATATAAGTTGGTTAGGTAGAATGTAACAAAGCCCGACCAACAACCCAAAATCTAACATTTGTTAGATTCAACCCAAGAAAGGCAAACCATGACCACCAATGAATTCGACACCGCAGACGGCAAGTTCACCATCAAAAGCTACGGCAACGGCTGGGCGTATGAAGTTACCTGCAACACCACTGGCGACAGCGTGTGGGTTCAAGATGATGACGCACACCAACTGCAAACCCAAACCAACGACTTTGAGGACACCTGCGTTCTCGCCTACTACTTGGAGGGACACTTCAGCTAAAAACTTGACAAATTGATAACTTTGTGGTATAATATAAGTTGGTTCGGTGGATTGTGTTTGTTGTGCTGGTTTCCACCGAATCTAACAACTGTTAGAAAGGTCAGAAAATGAATGATTGGAAAGAATGCGTGTACTGCGGCGATGACGTCCACGTAGAACGCTGGGCACTGGGCTACCGCTGGTGCAAATTCTGCGGTGAAGACATTGCCCGAACCGAGCGCACATCGTGGTGCATCGTGCAGGAATACACCAAAGGTAATTATCAGTACGTTACCGCTACGTCAGCACCTGCAACACTCAAGAACACTAACCAGAAGCACACGAGGGGGGAGATGTGATGGAGATAAATATTGACGAGTTGATTGTCGAAGCAGTCAAACACATGGAAGACGAAAGCGATGTGCGCTGGTCTATTGGTATGGCAATGCAAATGCTGTACTGGGGCGATGGTTGGGAAGATGTGCAAAAGCGCATGGTCAATCTCTACAACGAGCAAGCCAAAGCAAACACTTATTCATAAGGAGAACCAAGAATGATAACCATAACCGAACTTGAACTCGTGCTCTTCATTGGCTTTGCCGTGATGACTTTTCTGTACTTCAAAGCGAGGGGAGAGGTGTCCATGCACAGGCGCATAACAGGGGAGATATTCGTCCGCATCGCCAGAGGCGAGATCAAAGTCGTTGAGGATGGTGATGGGGGGTTTGAACTCGAGCCCACAGCCAAAGCTAAAACGTAACAACCGAAACACATCAAAGGAATACAACAATGTTGCATTTTGAACTAGACCAGACCGAGCGCCTACACAAGCTGTTGCAAGCGATAGACGAGGACTTGCGCAACTACCTGCGCGACCCAGATGGATTCCATCCCGAGTACTTTGAAGATGTCCATCATGCCGTGACCGAGGTCATGGAGTTGTGCGGTGTAGAGGCAACCGAGGAGGAGGGGGAATGAAGAAAAAGTGGATTAAACCCGGCCCCATGACTGGGTATCCCCCCGGCTTACTGCAAGACGATGACCCTCAGTTGTCGAAGTGGTTTGCCTCACGCCCAGACGCACGGCGAGTAGTGCGTAGTGTTTGCAAGGAGATCGAAGATGAACGACTACAAATTGTCCGAGCGCGTGGTGCGCGTGGTGTTTTTGGTTGCACTTATTGTGGTATGTATTGATGTTTTGATTTGGAGGCCATGATGAAGATGAACCCGAAATGGACGCACGACTGCAACAAGTGCAAATACCTTGGGAGCATGGTGGTGCTCAGTGACACGCTGGATTGGTACACCTGCGGCGTGGGCTTTAACAAGACTGTCATTGCCAGACGTGGTGATGATGGCCCTGACTATTGGTCAATGCCTGTGGACATTATGCGCTCAGGCAATGATGTGGCGCGTAAGAGTGGCGACTCGCTTGTATACGTTGGCATGAACATGCTGGCAGATGCAATGCTCAAGAAGGAGAACTAACAAATGTTAGAAATTAAAGCACCTGGGATGCCGCACACGCTGGTATCCATCTATGACCAGTACAAGTTGATCGAGCCACACCGACCTTGGGAAGGTGAGCCCGACAACGCCGAGTGGGTGGACGCAGACACTGGACTGCATGGGCACATCATGCGCAACACCATAACGCACACGCTTTGTGGTTACGTGGGTGTAACCACTGGGGACTTGGTGGGGGTGAACTACAACGACTTGGATATGGACGACTACTCCCCGCATGGTGGGCTGACGTACAGCGGCAGGGAGGGCAACGTGTGGTGGTTCGGGTTCGACTGTGCCCACAGCGAGGACTTCCTCCCTGGCATCTACATCAAGATGCGTATGGTCAACCACAAGGGCAAGGACTCATGGCCTCCGACTACGAACTACCGCACATGGGAGTTTGTGGATGCTGAGATACGGCGAATGATGGAGTGCATAGCTCTCAAGAAGTACACGATTGAAGCAGAAAAAGGAGACTAACAAATGTTAGCCAGATACTACGTGACAGGGTGGTGCGATAGGTTCGGGCAATGGGTTGCCGAGTCGATCGAATGCCGCAGTAAACAGGTGGCGAAGGAGATGTTCAAGACAACATACCCAACGCTGAAAAAACTCAAGGCGTACCGAGTACGCGCACAGGGGGAGTGATGGAGGAGATACCAAAGACATTGGAGGGAGACGATTGGTGCATCACGGGGTTCACGAATGACGACGGAAGCAAAGAATTGCTCATACGCCGCAAGTACCAATGGGAGGCACAGATATTGAGGCATAAGTGGGAGTATTTAGCCGAAGGGCTGACACACGCCAAGGCAATGGAGTTTATTAACCTTTTTAAAGGAGCATGACATGGGATACGCAACAGTGAAGAGAGTACCGAGGGTGTTTGACCCTAGACACGCCAAACAGGTACACGACAACGCCCTACCAATCAGGGGGAGGTCTCCCGAGATTCGACCCTTGGGCGACCGCAGGGATGTGGACAACTACTCTGTGCGGATGAACGGCGATGATGTGGAGTTTGTTTTGTACAAGACCCCGGTCATCACGTACAAGGCCAACGGCGAGATCGTGCTACGCACCGATGGGTGGGCGAGTGTGTCATCGCACCAATTCATCCAACAAGTGTTAGGCATACCTGCGCGTGGGAAGAGTGGGAGCAGTGTCCTCATTGTGAATGGGCAGCACTACACCATGACAGGCAACAACCCGCTGGTGATACGCCGAGGCGAAGGAACTGGCACATGGAGAGTGCTGGCGCACGAAACGCTTTATGGGTACAAAGCAAATCGCAAGGCTATAACAAATGTTAGGTCGCGCTACTCAGAATTCCGCAAATATCTGGGTGGGTTCGTGAACCTGCGCCGAGAGGAGCATGTGTTGCATCAGGGCAGACCCTATGAAATTAGGGCCAATGTACTCAAGTTTGATGTGCAGGAAGCAGTGGATATGTTTGGTGTGATGGACAGCACGTACAACGATGTAAAGGCACTCGACCGCTCGAAGATAGATTGCATCTTTGACAAGCCGACAAAGCTGTATTACTTCAACCCAACGGAGACGCAAAAGCAAGACCACCGCGATGCGATACGCAAGTATGAGGAGAACATGAAGGCGTTCACCGACACGATCGTAAACGGACAGCCCGAGGATGTGAAGCACGAGAACTTCTACCGAGGCGCGATGGCGTTATTGGTGGAGGGGTATCGACAGCGTATGTCAAACCACAGGTCCGAGTGGGTACTGCACGACTATGAGCGAGGCGGCGTGGTCAACGTGAACGAGTGGATGCTTGCCATTGATGAGGCCATATTGAAGTACCACGCCGAGGAGGTGCTGGAGCGGGTAAAACTGGAGGTAGGGAAAACCCCCAACCCGAAGTATGCGTCTTGGATATCAGAGAAGGTGTGACCAATAAACTTGACAATACCATAACATTGTGGTATAATATAGGTTGGTTAGTAGAAGTGTGTTCGTTAGTTTTTTGTAACCCGCCGAATCTAACAACTGTTAGAAACGGCACATCAGATGGAGTTTGAAAATGTCAGAAGTAACTTTTGGAAAAACTGTGACCTTGAAGCAAGCGGCAACGCTTATCAAAACGAACCCGACCACGAGGTTCATGCTCAGAGGTGAGCCTGGGATTGGTAAGTCATCCCTGTTGGAGTCGATCGCTGGGGACTTGGGGTACGACTATGCGTATATTGACGTACCCAATATGGATTTGGGCGATATTGCGATGCCTGTCATCGACCACGAGACCAAGACCACCCGCTACTACCCCAATGCGCGGTTCAAACTGCACGAGGGCAAGCCTGTAGTCATCATGCTGGACGAGTACTCAAAAGGTGCCGACCCTGTGAAGAACATGCTACACCCCATGCTTGAGAAGGCGAACCCTCGCTTGGGTGACATCACCATCGACAATCGCAGTCCCATCTTCTTGACAGGTAACCTAACGACCGATGGCGTGGGCGATGTGTTGAAGGCGCATAGCTTGAACCGCCTTGTGTCTCTCAACGTAGCCAAGCCCGATGCCGAGCAGTGGATTGAGTGGGCTATCAACAAGGGTATCGAGCCCGAGGTGATTGCGTGGGTGAATCGTTTCCCTCATGTGCTGGCAAGCTACACCGATGGTGGGCAAGCCGACAATCCGTATATCTTCAACCCCCGCAAGACTATGACGGCGTTCGTAACTCCACGCTCATTGGAGACTGCATCTAACATTGTTAGAACTCGCAAAGAGAACGACACCGATGCGGTGATTGCGGCGTTGACAGGTGCTATCGGTGAGAGCGGTGCGCGTGACATGCAAGCGTACATCGAATTCTCAGATCAGTTGCCGACATGGGAAGCGACCATCCGAGACCCCAAGCATACCAAGATACCCACAAGCCCTGGCGCGTGTGCGATTGTGGTGTTCGGTGCCATTGCACGTATCGACAAGCAAAGCATCACCCCATTCATGGAGTATGTGGAGCGGTTCGATGCCGAGTGGCAAGCCGTGTTCGCTATCAACATTGCGAAGAACCGAGACAAGCAAGCCATTGCGTTTAGCTGTCAGGCGTTCAGCAACTGGGTAGCAAAGAATCAGGACTTGTTGTGACTCGAGATTTAGAACTCGACAACGGGTGGGTGTCGCATACCAACACCTCCCGCCGACTGCGAGATTCAGGGTACACAGTAGGAGGGTACATCGACAAAGGTGCGCCCAAGTATGTGCTGTACCGCATGGAGCAGAGCGGCGTGGGTGCGGGTATGCACACCATCGTCCATGAGTTTGACACCCCCGAGGAGTTGACCAACATGGTAAAGCTACTGATACCGGAGGAAGGAGGCTAACAAATGTTATATGCGGCGGTACACGACCATAGGGCTTGGCCTTTGGGGTTGGAGGAACTTGAGTATCTGAAAAAGAAACTCAAGCATCTTAACTGCAACTACCGACTTGATCTGGAGGTGCGCATGTTTGCATTGTCCGACCACCCAGAGTATCGGTATGTGTTATTGAAGTGGGAACACTATGCAAAGGGGAATAAAAGAATCGTGTTGCTTGAGACACACGACATGGAGCAGATGGCATCGGCGTTGAAGATGCTTGTGAGTATTGAAGAAACTGAAATGAAACAAAGGAGCTAACAAATGTTAGAAGAACGCAAAGTGCAGAAGGCAAAGATCAGTTTGATGCGCAATTCAAAATTCGCATTGCTGAGCGGCATCATGATGGTGGGCAGGACGAGAGTGGATGACAACATCCCGACCGCCTGTACCAATGGCAGGGATGAGCGGTATGGGCGCGAGTTTGTGAAGAAGCTACGCGACCCCGAGTTGGCGTTTGTGGTGGCGCATGAGAACGCGCACAAGATGTATCGGCATCTCACCACATGGCGCAAGTTGCATGATGAGAATTTCCACTTGGCAAATCGCGCTTGTGACTACGTGATTAACCTCATGCTCAAGGACTTGGACCCGAGCGAGTCAGTGATTGCCATGCCACGCTATACCGATGGCCCACTCAAGGGTAGGCCGATGGGATTTGTGGACGAGCGATTCCGAGGCATGAACGCCAAGCAAGTGTTCGACATACTCAAAGAGGAGGATGACGGCGAAGGCAATGGTGACGGTGATGGGTTCGATATCCACGATTGGGAGGGAGCCAAGGACATGACCGAGGAGGAGAAGAAGGTACTTGCACGAGAGGTTGACCAAGCGATACGCCAAGGACTAATTTCTGCCAAGAAGGCGGGAACTGGTACAGGCGGCATGGACCGCGAACTTGAAGGCTTGATGGAGCCCAAGATTGATTGGCGTGAAGTGTTGCGCGAGTTTGTGAAGTCAACGTGCAGTGCCAAGGACAAGTCCTCATGGCGTAGGGTCAACCGCCGCTTCTTATCCACAGGCGTGTATATGCCTACGCTGATTGGTGAGAAGGTGGGCCACTTGGTTATCGGTGTTGACACATCTGGTTCGGTGGGCGCGGAGGAACTCGCTGAGTTTTTGTCCGAGGTCAAGGGTATTGCCGAAGAGGTGAACCCCGAGACTGTGGACTTGCTCTACTGGGACGGCGAGGTGGCGGCGCATGAGACTTACACAGGCGCTACTGTATCCAGCATCGTGCAGTCAACCAAGCCAGCGGGCGGTGGGGGTACTTCACCTAGTTGCGTATCCACATATCTCAAGGACAAGCACATCGTGCCCGAGTGCATCATCATGCTCACCGATGGGTACGTTGGTGGCGACTGGGGTAACGAGTGGACTGCGCCCTTGCTGTGGGTGATTGTGGGAGGAAATGATGATGTTGCACCTAATGGCAAGACGATTCATATTCGAGATTGAAAGCTGGTATCTAACAAATGTTAGGAGAACGAACATGGTAATTATTGATTTGGGGTATCGCAGTGTGGTGTTGCACACCGAGGATGCAGTGCGTGTTGCCGAGATTTTGGCAAGGGGCGAGACTTTCGTGGAGAAGTACCGCACCAAGGAAGAGAAAGAGAAGAGCGGCATTGATACCGACTACACCTACCACGTATACCCACAAGAGCAACCGTTCAACATGAAGATCATGCCCGACTCGCAGTATCAGATGGCGAAGCTGGCGGGTAAGCCTGTGAAGGAGTGAGTATGGTGATCAATCGAAGCCCCGCCGAGTGGTTTGATTTTCGTGACCGCTCTGATGAAGAGGTTTATGGGGTTTTGAAAACAGGGGAGGGGTGGGCAGTGTTAAGAAAAGAGGCCGACATCGACAAGGTGTCAGTGATAGCGCAAGTGGATAGCCGCAAAACGGCGATTGGATTCATCAAACTTTTATTGGAGAAATGAAATGAGTATCAGTGCATCAGCAGTGTTAGTGGAATTGAACATCAGTGTATGGCCTGCGTCCAAGATCGACCGAGAGATCACGGACAAGGTGAACTCAGATGCGGGGGCGGTGCGTGGGGCATCGCAGACCAAGAAGAACTTGTTTGCAGGTACGAGCCTACGCAAAGACATATCGGACTTTGCCGCACGAGTGCGCCTGTATCACAACAAGCACACCCTGCCTTGGGCTGACAAGGGTGAGCGCATGTTACCGACTGCGTTGTTCATGGACTACAAGCAGACCATGAATGGGTTTGAGCAGACGTTCAACATGATGTGTAACAACTTCTACATCGAGTACCCGCGCTTGGTTGCCGAGGCACCGACTGCGTTGCAGGGGCTGTACAAGGCAGAGGACTACCCCGAGCTAACAGATGTTAGATTGAAGTTTGGCTTTCGCCGCACAGTCAAGCCTGTGCCCGAAGCCGGTGACTTCCGCTTGGACATTCCTGCGTATGACCTAGAGGAGATGCGCAGCGAGTTTATGTCACAGCAAGACCGCAAGTTGGCAGAAGCAATGCGCGAGCCGTGGGACCGTCTGCATAAGACGTTGGTGGCAATGTCGGAGAAGTTGACCGATGTTGAGGGGGATGACGGCAAGAAGCGTTATCACGACACGTTGCTTACCAATCCTTTGGAACTCTGTTCTCTTTTGACGAAGTTGAACATTACCAACGACCCGAAATTGGAGGAAGCACGTAGGCAAGTAGAGGTAGCTATGTTGAACGCGGACATGGAGAGCATCAAGGAAGATGCCGACACGCGCAGTGAATTGAAGTCCAAGGTGGACGCAATTATCAATAAGTTTGAATGGTAAGGAGTAGATATGAAGACAATGGAACTGAGCAACATAGACACGCACAAGCATGGCAAAGTGGACGAGGTTCACGGAACTATCGACCGAGTGGTGTATCGACTGGCAACACTGAACCCGCTGTGGACGTTTCGGGTGCGTGACATAAGCACCAACTTTCAGGGTGTCAAGTCAGCGATGGGGTTCGATGTGTTTGAGCAGGGCGAGAAGCTAGGCACGATCGCACGGACGTATAGGGGTGGGACTAATGTGATTGGCATATCCAATGACCGCATTGCCAAGGGGCGTAGCCGTGGGGATACGTATCACACAGAAGATGCAGAGAAGGCCATCCTGAAGGCGAAGAAGATGTTCTTTCGTTTGAAGACAGACGAGCGTATCGCACAAGCGGAGAAGGCGGCGACAGACGTTATGAGTAGCCAAGCGTGGAACCGCGAGAGAACCAAGGCCCAAGAGGAGAACACCATCCAAAGGGCGGCACTAGACTACATCAAAGGTTCGGGGCTTGCACATTTCATGGCACACATAGAGTTACAACCCCCGTCGGTTAGCGCACCCATTCTCAGAGCGGCGAAGAAGGTCGAAGAAATGCAAGGCGAGATGCTCACCATTGAGACTATACGGCAACGCTTTGCGAATCAAGGCACTGCCCTAGTCATAAAAGATTCGGGTAAGTACTTGGTTAAAGTGCGTGACAATGTACAACTCTACGATGATAATACGCTCCCTCACGAGATGCGTAGTAAGTTGGGTATGCTGAAATTGGTGGAGGCCGAGACATTCCTATCCAGCGTAGGCTGTCGTGTCAATGATGAAGTGTTTGTCCTAGTGTTGGATGAGCAGACCTAACAACTGTTAGACAGGAGCAACTGCAATGAAACAACTAAAACTCAAAGCTGTACCCCCGATAGGTACGACATACAAACCGAAGAGTATCTTAGACCCAGCGTTTAAGTACACCCCATCAGCATCGACAGATGTGCAAGCAACATGGATTAAGTTTGGGTGGAAACCACCCGAGAGGAAAAAAGATGAAAGCAATTCTTGAATTCACATACCCCGAAGATCAGGACAAGCTACGGCACGCGCTCAATGGGAGTAGGGCTATCCACGCATTGGTAGACATTCAGATGGAGGTCCGCAACCACTTTAAGTATGACGCCAATCCACAGGACGTTCTAACAAAAGTTAGAGAACTCACAAACACAGCACTCGCAGAGTGCGGGGAGGAATGATGGAGACGATCGTAACAACGATTCTGCTGGGCGGTCTTGGGTTCATTGTCTGTGGCCTTGTGTTGGTTGGGCTGATGCACTTGTGGTTCTGGATGGATGAGAACGAAAGGGGGGATAGATGAATAAGCTGATCGGGAAAGACGACACCATCAAGAACTATGTGCCCATTGGTAGCCTTGAACTGAAGCTGGCAGTGGCAAGGGCAGAGGGCTACGCCATTCGGGTTGATGAAACAAGGTATCACCACGTTGTTGACGGCACGGTTGTTACTTCAGTGGATGAAAGCAAGCCAAAATATTATTACTACAACGACAGGCCGTTGCCCATGCTTAACCCATACCGCATTGCAATGGAGTTTTATTTGAAGGAGAAGACATGAACGCAAATGAAGAACTCACCAAGCTGGTCATGGAAAGCTATGACCAAGGGGTCAAGGATGGGTTTCAAGCAATCTTGCAACTCATTAAGGAACTGCGCCCTGCGATCAAGCCGCTTGAGGGGATGGGCAAAGGCAAGACCACGCATGAATGGTTTGACATTTTGGTAGCCGCCATTGAGGAGAAGATATGACCCCGCGAAGTTTTGACATTGACACTTGCAAGGAAGTTGTAGGGGATGCGCGGATGAGGGTCATTGAAGCTAAGGCCCGACAGGATGCCGACAACGGCGTTATGGATGCACCAGCAATGGCAAAGGGAACCTACTGGGATGGGGCGTATTCATACATGGAGTATGTCGTGTATGTAACAGCGCATGAGAAACGATTGGCGCGGATTCAACGGATGAAGGAGCGAGCATGAGCCCAAAAATTGAAGCCCTGATAAAAGCAACTGGGTGTGCTGACGTAGGTGAATTGTTTGATCGTTCAATTCGGCTAGGTCAAGTGTTGCATCAATTCAAACAGGAACATGGGCGCATCATGAACGCCACTGAACTGAGATACCTTGAAGCAGTGGTACACGCTACACCACAGGAGAGAACATGAAAGACCCAGAGGACGAAGCATTCGAGGAGTTGGCGCTCAAGCAGGGCCAATGGAACCACATCAGTGGTTGGAGGAAGCGACAGATTGAGCGGGACTTTGCCGCCATAGATGAAGCAAACAACATCCGCAAGAAACAAATTGCACACATGGACATGCACAGCCATCCCGCCGAGTTTGTCCACCTGCACCGCAACGACACCATCGAAGAGGTGGCGAAGGAATTGGAGACGAAATTCACTGGGCCGTTCGGTCGTGACACAGTGCAGTCGTTCGCAACATTTGTTAGGAGCATGAAGAAATGATGCCACCACCGAGTAAAGAACTGTGCCTGATGATGGCAAAAGTCAACTTCCCACGCGATGAAAAACTTAGCTGGACTTGGTTGTTCGCTTGGGGTTTCCACGAAGCGTATGTTGAGGGTTGGTACGAAGGAGTGAAGCTATGAAAGCAGAGAAAGTGTTCATGGCGCTTATGCGTTCCAAGGGATACATAGATGATGACTTCAAGATGGAGAAGGGTAGGTACATCAACTCCAACATGCAGACACGCTGGAATTATTTCTTGGCTGGCTGGGAAATGAGAGGTGCCGTATGATTTTTCTAATCAAGAAGCGCAAGCTGGTGATCGACATGTTCACCTTTCGGCAAATGGTGTTCGATGCGGCAAAGCCCAAAGCGGCGGCGCATTTCTACCCGCAGTGGTGGAAGGATTTAAAGTTGGAGATGCCCATCCCAAACAGTCTGTTCCCTACTGCCACCATGAAGCGGTGTATGGGGTTAGTTGATCACTACAAATATGGCATTATTCAGCCACTGTGGTCGGATTACACGGTGGAGACAGGGCCAATAGGCGATTCATATTGGGCCGCACAATTCTCTGACACTATAAGCACCATGAGTCAACACGCCACAATCCTACGTGGTGCGTATGCGCCAGATTCCCACTATTGCCACATGAAGTTAGATAACCCTTGGGCCGCACGGTGCAAAGAGAACGTCTACTTTAAGTGGGAACAACCTACGTGGAGTATGCCGAACCTGTCCAGCTACATCTTGTTGCCGGGTACAGTTGAATTCAATTACCAGTATTCGATGAATGTGAACCTGCTGTTCATCAAGGGGGCGACCAAGACCACACACCGATTGAAGTTTGGGCAACCGCTGGTACATCTAACGCCGATGACTGACCGACCGATCGATCTGCGATACCACATAGTTGACCGAGAAGAGTACAACAGATTTATGCAGGGTGAGAAGTTGAGCAACGTCAACAGATACCGCGAGTACCGCAGGGTGCGTGAGTCCGAGGAAAGCAAATGCCCGTTTGGGTTTGGAGGAAAGACATGAAGGGGGGCGCAAGGCCGGGCAGTGGACGCAAGCCCACACTGATCGACGAGCGTAGAGCCTTGAGCCTACACAAGCAGGGAGTATCAATGCGGGAGATCGCCGAGCGGTTCGGCGTGAACTTGCAGGTAATCAAGTATTTTTTTAAGAAGCAAAGGAGGTTAGAACATGACAACGGGAATTGAGGAACTGAAACTGATAAAGCCAAAGAAGGGGCGGGGGTTGGGTAAGAAGCCGCCACTTTTTTGCACGAGCTTGCGTCTACCGAAGGAGGTGATGGATTATTTCAACACCAAATATCCGTATACAAAGCAAGCCAAGATGAGAGAAATTCTTACCGAGTACATCAACAGCCAAATGCAAGGAGCAAACAATGGCAACAGCTAAAAAAGTGAAGAAAGTATCCCGCGCATCCCTGATGCGTCAATACTACAACGGCAACCCCACTGCAACACCTACGGAGGTGGCGAAGAAATTCAAAACCACGTATCAGGTTGCGTACATGGTGCGCAAGGAGATGCAGAAGAAGACCATTGAGGCGAAGCCCCTCGCAGGGAAATTCAAACGGATAGCGGCGTTCACAAGCAACAAGTCCATACTGAACCCTGAGATCACCATAGAAGAACCAAAAGCTGATCCGGTGAATCATCCTGCCCATTACAAGATAGGTGGAATCGAGACCATCGACTTCATCGAAGCGAAGGCATTGGGGTATCACTTGGGCAACGCCGTGAAGTACATCACTCGCGCCGACCACAAAGGCAACCGACTGCAAGACTTACAGAAGGCCAAGTGGTACATCGACCGAGCCATTGAGAAAGCATCGATCTAACATTTGTTAGACCAAGGGTAAATCCTAGCCGCCTTCGGGCGGCTTTTTTTCGTCTGGGTGTTGACAAAGTACAAGGTTGTGATACTATGGGGGCTTGAACACAACTGGAGTTTTATATGTTAGACACTTTAGATATTGCACGTAAAGCATGGCGTGTCACGATAGCGGGTGATGGAGGGCACTGCCCCTGTTGCACTCGATGGGGCAAGGTATACGCCCGTAACATCAACGAAACAATGTGCCGGTCGCTGGTGTGGCTGACCAAGGCAAGAGCCAATGAGCATGGGTGGGTGGACGTGCCCGAGACCGCCCCACGCTGGCTTGTTCGTTCTAATCAATTGCCAACCCTGCGCTGGTGGAACTTGGTCGAGCGCATCCCAAGCAAAAACCCCGATGCAAAACATTCTGGTCTGTGGCGACCGACCGACTTGGGCCGTAGCTTTGCCATGTGTAATGCCGCCGTGCCAAAGACTGCCTACACCTACAAAGGCGAAGTCGAGTACATGAGCGATGACACGGTTGTGATTACCGACTGCTTTGGCAAAAAGTTTAGCTACATAGAGGTGATGAATGGCTAACACCCCCGAGGCCAAGGTCAAGGCAAAGATCAAGGCAATCCTCAAAGCCCACAACAGCTATTACGCCATGCCCATCGGCACTGGCTACGGCAACAGCGGTGTGCCCGACTTCCTGTGCTGTGTGAACGGCGAATTCTTGGCTATCGAGGCCAAGGCTGGCAAGGGTGTACCGACTGCACTACAAGAAAAAAACATGCGCGAGATCGAAGCCGCAGGGGGCAGAACTTTGGTCATCAACGAGGAGAGCCTCAGACTGGGCGTACTCGAAGCCATACTGGAGAACATGCAGTAATGACCCTGACCATACAACAAATCACGCAACAATCGTTGCAGATACTTGAAAAAGAGCTTGGTCATTTATACAAACCAAAATACAAAATGAGGTTTGTGCATGGCAAGTACACCATCTATCGAAGCGAGTACCACCCTGCATGGGGCGAACGAAGATCGGTAACGCTGGCCCACGGGCTGAGCAAAGCAACAGCAACTGGAATGATGAAACTACTGGAGGACAAAAATGACTGAATTATCCGCAGGTGTACGCGCATTGGTTGGGCGCATGGAATCCAACCCCGAAGAATTTTTTGATGACGCACACAAGTGGCGCTTCATGTTTGGCGATAAATTCCGCGAGGTGATGACCGAGCCCGAGAAGGGCGCACTGCACGAGGGATTAAAGCAAGTGCGGCGCAAAGAGTTTGACCAGAAGGTCATGCGTGAATTGCTGAAAGATGAGATGGAAGAAAAGCTGAAAGAAAGTAATGCTCCCTACTACACCACCGCACAGCTAGGTGTTACGAGTACTGGTGGGTTTGGCCAAGCGCAGATCAAAGCACAAGGCAGTGCCGTTACGGTTGACGAACAAACCCGAATAATCCAAGCAAAAACTTCTCTGAAAGCCTTTGAATGAACGAGTTTTGTGCGGGGGTAAAAATTTTGCTGGAGCGCATGAAGTCCAACCCCGAGGATTTTGAATTGCTCGATTTCGATGCCGTTACATATAAATCCGTTGAAGGTCGGTTCTACGACTTTGCAAAGTTGCTGACAAAGGTAATTTCATGCAATGACGACAAAGATATTTCGTGGCAGGAGTGGCGCTACTTCACTGAGGAGGAGCGTCAAGCCTTGGTTGCTGGGTTCACAGAAATGAAGAGAGCCAAGTTTGACAAAGAAATCATGGAGCGGGTGTTTGATGACCAATACATCGAGCGGCAACGCAAGGAGCAGCAATCCATATATGCCCAGAAAGTCCACGCCGCACAAGTCCACGCCGCACAAGTACAAGGCCAAGCACATCTTGCAATATCGGCACAACAGGGCGGTACGGGCTTCTCAGGCGGTGGTCTCATGAACGCTATGGGGCTTGGAGGCATCTTTAAATGAACATCCTCACAATCGACTTTGAGACCGCCTATGGTGGGACTCTTGGGTTCAAGACCCAGACCACTGAGGAATACATTCGGGACCCGAGGTTCGAGGTTATCGGTGTTGCAGTACAGATAAACGATGGCGTACCCATTTGGTTCAGCGGGAGCCACCAAGAGTTGCACCAGTTCCTCACCCCCTTCGACCTGCCCAATCATTTGGTCTTAGCGCACAACGCGCCGTTCGATGGAGCCATCCTGAATTGGATTTTTGGTATGAAGCCGAAAGGCTTTCTGGATACGCTGAGCATGGGACGCGCCCTACATGGGACTGAGGTTGGCGGGAGTCTTGCGGTCCTAGCCTCCCACTATGGGTTGGGTGTCAAGGGTGAACAGGTTGCGAAGTACATCAACTACTTCCGCAAGGACTTCACGCCAGAGGAGTTGGCCGACTATGGAAGCTACTGCGCGAATGATGTGACCCTGACATGGGCGCTGTTCAATGCCATGAGCGAGAACTTCCCAAAGGTTGAGTTGCGGTTGATTGACTTGACCGTCCAGATGTTCACCGACCCGGTGTTGCAGTTGCACAAGCTGACCCTGCATGACCACCTGCTCAAAGAGCGCCAGCGCAAGGAAGACCTGCTGGACAACTTTGACAAAGACACGCTAATGAGCAACC
>Ga0315903_10005264_pt1 | contig 16922 bp, 25 predicted proteins | sample LakEriMetagenome_7_FD_203524 | JGI IMG/M metagenome (GOLD analysis project Ga0315903, IMG submission 203524) | Freshwater fungal communities from buoy surface, Lake Erie, Ohio, United States - Buoy 2 MA119 | ecosystem: Environmental > Aquatic > Freshwater > Lake | place: USA: Lake Erie, Ohio...
TGCTTGCCGCCGAAGTCGAGCGGCTGAGGGCCGAACTTGAGTTGTCGAAAGCAAATGTTCAGTCACTTAAAAAAGCATTGTTTGAAGTGCAAGAGGCTGCGATTCGGCTTGGCGACCGACTGGATGACACTGAAACCGAACTGGCCACAGCGAAAGCGGCGAGCGTGTTGCCGGTTGAGGTGATTGATTGTTACTTCAACGCAATGCCGGATTTAGGTGAGGTTCGGTTGATATGCAAAAGCGGCTCGGATGCGCAGAAAGTGACCGACTGGCTACGCGAACGAATGAAAGAAAGGGGCGAGTGATGAACGACGACAAGCAAGACGGCGAACAGATTGCAATCAGAGGCATGAGTCACTTCTACGGCGACCTGTGGATTCTTCGTGAAGGGGACGAGTATTTTTGGATGCTGGACGACTACAACGGAGGCGAGTTTCAACCGATTACCAAGCAGCTCTACGAGGCTTTGCTGGACCATAACAAACAGGACAAATCCCCGCCCCAAGCGTAAACCGGGCGGGAGTTTCACTAGCGAAGGCATTTTGACGACAGACTGAAACACGGAGGCGAGGAATGAGCGACGACAAAGTAAATTTAAGCAAAAGAATAAGAGCAAATAGCGAAGCTGCTCCTTGGGTTATTGATGAAGTTAAAGCAATGGAAGAAGAAATTGAGCAGTTGCGCGCCGAACTGACCGCAGCGAAAGCAAATACTGAGGAACTAAAAAAAGATTTGTATGGTTTGCAACAGGCGGCAATTCGGCTCGGCGACCGACTGGATGACGCTGAAAAAGAACTAGCCGCAGCGAAAGCGGCGAGCGTGTTGCCGGTGGAAATTGAGTCGGTGTATGTCAACAAATACTTGGGAAGCGTAGTTGTGTTTATTGGACACGAAAAGGGCGCTGTGGAGTTCGATGCTTGGTTATGCGACCGCGTGAAGGAAAGGGGCGAGCGATGAGCGACAGCGACAGACTTGAACTTTGCCAAGACCATAAGCAGGAATGTAATCAAAGTCATTTTGATAAACACAACTGCGACTTTTGCAAATTGGAAAAGGAAGTCGAGCGGCTACGTTCCGAACTGGCCGAGGCAAAGGCCGAAAACGTCGGCTGTGAGGAAAGTCACTTCAGACTCGAAGTTGAATTGGCCGCAGCGAAAGCATACATCGATGCACAGAAACAATCGATGTATAGTTTGCAGCAGGCTGCGATTCGGCTTGGCGACCGACTGGATGAAGCTGAAAAAGAACTGGCCGAGGCGAAGGCGGACAACACCCCGCCCCAAGCGTAAACCTGGCGGGGATTTGTTTCACTGAAAACGGCATTTTCACGACAGACTGAAACACGGAGGCGAGACGGATGATTCTGCAGTTTACGATTCCAGGCATTCCAGTGGCCCAGCCACGGCAGCGGCATCGGGTGGCGACGGTCAACGGTAGGCCGATGGCGATGAACTACACGCCGGCCCGTGACCCGGTTAATGCGTTTAAGGCTGCGGCCCGGTTCGCCGCGGCCGAAGCGTACCAGGGCGAGCCGCTGGATGTCCCGGTTACGGTGCTGGTTCGGTTCGTGTTTCCGAGGCCGGCCAGCGTGCGGAAAAAGGACGGGGTGGAGCGGATGCCGATGACGGTTAAGCCTGACATGGACAACCTTGCCAAGAGCCTGTTCGACGGCTTATCGGGGCTGATTTGGATTGATGACAAGGTGATTTATCAGGCGAACATCAGCAAGTTCAAGGCGGCGGCAGGCGAGCAGCCGCATACGGAGGTGGTGGTGAAATGGGAGGAATTAGATGGCCGGTGATTGGATCAAGATGCGGTCGGCCCTGCTGTCGAACCCAAAGGTTCACACCATCGCACGGCTGGTTGGCGAGTGCCGGGAAGCGTCACGGGTGCTGACAACGGGTGCGAGTTGCCCGCCTTGCGAGGTGCTTTCGCGTAACGCGTTACGTAACGTTACGGTAACGGCGTTACTGTTGGTTTGGAGTAGCGCAAACGAACACACAAGCGACGGCGTAATGCGTTGTTGTGACCTAATCGACGTAGATGAGATAGCCGGGATTCCCGGTTTCGGTGAGGCTATGCAGTACGTCGGCTGGGCACAGCATGACGTCGAAAAAGACGCAATAATCCTGCCAAATTTCACGGAATGGAACACGCCAGCCAAGGACCGAACAGCGGCAGAAAGGCAGCGTCGATTCAGGGAAAAGCGTAACGGTCCCGTAACGCGTGACAGTAACGGTAGAGTTAGAGGTAGAGAAGAGTTAGATAAAGAAGAAGATCCCCCTATATCCCCCAACGGGGGACAGGATGAACCAAAGCCTGTTGAGGCTCCTGTTGAACCGCCAGCACAAGTCCCGCCAGAGGAGCCAGTTCATTTCCCGGAATCGGTGGCTGACGTTTGCGAGGCTTGGCTGGACTACAAGCGGCAGCGTCGCCAAGGATACAAGCCGAGGGGGCTAAAGACGTTTGCAACGACCGTGGACAAGGCCGTTGCCGTTCACGGAGCCAGTGCCGTCAGAGACGCTTTAGAGCAGGCCATGTCGGACAACTACCAAGGATGGACGCACAATCTGCGAAAAACAAACGGCAGCACCAAGGCACACGGCAAGCCGGTTACCTTCGCCCAGCAGGCTCAATCGAACGTCCAGCAGATGCTGGCCAAGGCAGCGGCCGATGACGCGGCAGCGGGCCGATTTGGAACGCTGGCAGGATTCCTCGGAGACAGCAGCGATGGCAAGTAAAACGGAAATCGCAGCGGCGGTGGCGTTTGTGTTCACCTCGTACAACCGGGAGCCGAACGAGATGCACCTTGAAGCCTGGTACATGATGCTGGGCCAGTATCCTCAGTCCGAGGTTGCGGCGGCCGTTCGGCGGGTGGTGGAGGCCTCGGAGACGCTGCCGCCAGTCGGCGCGGTCGTGCGGGCCATCCGTGACGCACGGGTCACGGCCAACCGGAACATGACCAGCACGGTGCAGGATTCCATGCGGATCGCGGGGCTGGTCAAGGAATTCAGGCGGGCCAACCCCGAGGCAACCGCCGACGAGGTGAGCGAGTACGTGAGCAGGCTGGAGCGGAGGCTGAGCGTAAGGTGATTAAGTTGCCCGAACCGACCAAAAAATTAGAGTGGGTAGATTTATTTGAGCGTTATTGGGATTTTTATAAGCCAAACAATGGATGGAAAAAAAGATGTGCAAATGCATCGAGTGGATTAAGTCAGCGAGTAAAAGTGAAGGTGAAAGTTCGTAAAAAAAAGGAGTGCAAAATATGGAACGAATGTGCGCGAACACAAAAGGCGATTTTGATGGTGAGATTGTGGAGGCTGAAAACACAACAGTCTGGTACATGGAAACGGAAATGCGTTTCAGTCGCAGCGAATTCGCGAAAGCGTTTTCGGAGAAAATTAGCGAAGAAGCAAAGAAAAGGTTATGGGCGTATTACACAAGCAAGTCTAAAGCTGATGCTGTTCGATTGATTGGGCTTTCTGGTTCAGTTAAACAGTTTAGTTCAAGCCTTTTGGCAATTTCACGTCGCATGGGCGCGAGTTCAGCCAAAGATTTGTTTGCAAAAAAAATGCCTTCAAAAGGAACGTGTTTGGAAGTCGCCTTGATTGAAGACCAGAGTAGGGTCGTAGACATTAACGGACGGTTCTTAGAATCATTGATTCAAAAACAGGGATATAAGTGCGCATTGAGCGGAGAGCCGCTTGAACCAAATATTGCAGAGCTTGATCATATTACGCCGCATGACGCCGGCGGAAGGCATGAACGCGGGAATGTACAATGGGTTCATCAAGAGGTGAATCGAATGAAAGGCCAGATGGCTCAAGAAAGATTTGTTTTTTGGTGTGTTGCAGTTGCTCGTTATTTTGGTGGATAGACGAAGATTACCCCTACCCCCGATTAGGTTCCTTCTGGCGTTTTTGCGTGCATGCGGTCCGAAAAGCGACCAGAAACCAACCTCTAATTTTACCGCGACCCTGAACACCCACGGAGGCGAAACAGTGACAAGAACGGAAAACACGGCAGAAAGCGACGTTCGCCCTCGATATGTCACAAGCCCACATGGCCGGCCGAAGTGCCCCGAACACGGCGTCCGGCTGGTCGTGCGTACCAGCGCCGGTGAGGTGGCCTACTTGCGTTGCCCTGTCGATGGCTGCTGCCACCAGGACAAGATGACCCGCGAAGTCCTGCGGGAAGGAGATTGACTTTTTTTCGTTATACAAAAGTCACCCAGCTAAACGGCGGTTCAGGTTGCTAGGATTCCACGTAGGAAGTCCCGCTAGTGGCTCGAACCCCGAAAGGCAGGTGATTCTTGAATCTCGCCAAGCTGTCTGTTTTTGCTTTGGTGGTCTTTTTTCTTGCGGTGTCGCCTGCTGCGGCACAGGTTGGCGTTGATTCCGGCCTTTGGGAGTTCTGCGACGGGTCGGCGATTGAGCCCGCCTTGGTCGTCGTGCAAGGCCAGCAGACCGGGGCCACTGGCAGCGGCTGCATCGTGACCGGCAATCCGCAGCCGGAAATTCTGACCGCGGCCCACGTGGTCGATTCTGATTCCAGCTTCACGGTCAGCTTTCATTCGGGCGAGGTCATTCGCGGCGCGACCGTTCGGGCGCGGGACAACGAAGCCGATGTCGCCTTGCTGCAGTGTGCAACGCCCGAGGGCTGCAGCGTGCTGGAAGTGGCAGGCGAGGCCCACGAAGGCGAGGACGTCAAGGTCTGCGGATTCGGCGGCGGGCAGGGCCTGCGGTGTTTCAAGTCCAAGATTGCGGCCGTTGCCGACAAGTCGCTGATTGCGTTTACCTACGCGATTCCTGGCGACAGCGGCGGGCCGATTGTCAACTCGGCCGGGAAGGTCGTTGGCGTTGTTTCGGGCGGGAGTGTCTGGGCCAAGCGCAAGGTGAAAACCGTGGCGGGCACCGTCCACTCGCTGACGGCTCCGGTTCGGGCTGGCACTTGCACGGCGATCAATCGCCTGCTGCGTCGGTAGTTTCTCCGTAGAGGCGGGAGGCTGAGGGATGGCCACACAGACCAGGGAAGGCAGCCCGCTTTTGACTTACGAGGCGGACGAGCAGGAAGGGCGGAAAGCTTTTTTGACCGGGAAAGAATCCAGCGATTGCCCCTTCCCGAGCACGCCGGGCGGCAGCATTCGCCGCAAGGCTTGGATGGCCGGGTTCTACAGCGAGAAATACTGGGTTCGGCATCAGTTTAGGAGCGGATGGGATGAATGACCTTGTAGCACGTTTTGTTCGGGTGGCAGCATCCAGCGTTTGGGCGTGGCTGGCTGCGATGCTGCTGCGGTGGCTGGGCGTGGCCTTTTCCGCTGACCAGTCGCTGGCCGTTGAAGCAGCGTTCATCATCCTGCTGACCGGGCTGGCAAACGCCCTGATCGGATTGGCGGCAAAACGCTGGCCGATTCTGGAGACGCTGCTGCTGGTTAAGGTTTCGCCCAGGTACGTGGAGTCTGGCAAGTGAGCCCGATGACGGCGTTGGCGATGCTGCTGGTGGCCCTGATGATTGCGGCCAGTCTGGCGACGGTGGTTGAGATGCACGCAGGGGGTGACAAGTGACGCTGGCCGATTTCCTCGACAACAACATTAAGCAGGCAACCACGGTGAGGGACCGCCTGCGCATGCGTTACGCGGCCCATCGATGCCGGATAGACCCATCGTTTGCCGTGGCCTTGGAGGGCGAACTGGCCGAGCAGAAGGGGCTGACCGGCAAGATTGACTGGTCGCAGATTGACTGGGCGGAAGTGGCCAAGATTGTGCTGATGATTCTGGCGGCGTTTGGGGTGCTGTAATGCGTAACAAACTTACCGCCATTTTCGTTACGGCCACGCTGCTGCTGTGCAGTCTGGCACAGGCCCAGGTCGAAACGCAGGTGACCCGCAAAAAGGCCCTGCTCGGCGTGACCAATCCGGTCCTGCAGGGCAACCGCATCTTGGTTGGCGAAGACTCAAACGTGGCGGTTTCCGATGTCGTGCTGCTGGACATTCGCACGGACTACAAGTTCACCCGCATCAAGGCCAAGCAAAACGGCAACCGGATTGAGCCCGAGAAGCTGGGTGAGAACTCCTACCTGTTCGCCGGTGCCGGGTCGTATGTCGTCGAGGTCACCGCGTTTGACCCCGAAAAGGGAATCGAGGACAAGGAAGTCAGTTTTACCATCGGCGGCCAGCCCAAGCCACCAGAACCCGGCCCAACGCCTCCGCCCGGTCCAGCGGTGGTGCCCAACGATTACAGCCTCGGGCAGCTGACCTACGACGAGACGCCCGCGGACGCGGCGAACGCAACGAAGTTTGCCCAGCTGTACCGCGACGGAGCGGGAAAGCTGTTCGGAACCGCAGGCAATCTGGCCACCATTGAACGGGTGCTGGCGGACATCTCCACCGCGATTGCCAATCGCCAGTGTGCGGACCAAGCCAAGTGTGAGCAGTGGGGCCGATGGAAGACCAAACTTGACGCGGCCATCAAGGCCGAGCAGGCACGGCGCGGCAGTTTTACCCGCCAGGACTGGTTCGCGGCCCTCGGCGAAGTGGCCACGGCACTGGAGGCCCGGCGATGAGCGGACGCAAGTTGGATTTCACTCGGGGCGAGCTAGGTTACGCCAACGAATGGGAAAGCCGTGAGCGGCTGGAACAGCAGGGGCAGGATTCGGAGCTGGTGCTGCGTCAGTTCCGGGACAGCTTCCCGAAGTTCAACACGACGGCCGACCCGCTGGGCGTGGTCGACATTCTGGACCAAGGCCAACAGGGAGCCTGTCAGGGCCATGCACTGGCTCAGGTTTTTTCAATTTGCTACTTCCTCGCCACCGGCAGGAAAGAAGCATTCAGCCGGGCCGCAGCCTACTACCTCAGCCAAAAGAAGGACGGCATCCGCGGCGACATGGGCAGCACGCTAAGCGGCGGCCAGTGGGTGGCTACGCAGCACGGGATGTGCCTCGAATCCGACTGGCCATATCCCGGCCGGTATAACCCCGGGATGCCTGCCTCGGCACAGGGCAAGTTCCTGTTCAAGCTGGCGACGACCAAGCCATTCAAGGACGTGGGGCAGGTCACCGAATGGCTGGACCAAGGCCTGCCAGTTCAAATCGGCCTGACCTGGAACAGCAGCTGCGACAAGGAAGTTGTCGACAGCTACAACGCTCGCGGCGGCGGCGGGCATTCAACAGTCTTCTGGCAGCGGCGAGCTACCGGGAATGCGGTCAACATCAACTCATGGGGCCAACGCTGGGCAGGCGATGGCTTGCATGAGTGGACCACCAAAAGCATCGAGGCAGCACTGGCAGCCCGATGGACGGTGATGATTGGCTACGCACCGGCAGGAATGAGCTTTCCCGTTCCCGAGTCGCTGAGTTGAGAGGAGTTCCGTTGTGCAAAACATGGATTTGAACCTGATCGGAGCATTGGCGGCAGCTGTTGCGGCATTGGCCGGAACAGTGACCTGGATGGGTCGCTGGTTCCTTTCCCAGTTCGATAGCGTCCGGGCTGAGGTTATCGAATGCAGGCGGGACCGCGAAAACCTGTGGAAAGACCGGGACAGACTTTGGGAGCGGATTGCGGACCTGTCAGACAAGATCGACACACAAAATGGAGGCGCGTAAATGTTCTTTGATCAAACAGTAACCATCGCCAACACCGGGACGACGACGGCTGTCGTTGACTGCGGGCTGATAAGCAACCACTCAGAAACTCAACTCGTCGGGATCAGCTTCCCGGCAGCAATGACCGGGACGGCCATGACCTTTACCGCTGGCAGCACGGCAGCCGGGACATTCACGGCACTCCGCGAAGTTGGCGGGGCGTCTGCTTACTCGATCACGATCACGGCATCGGCGCGAGTGCCACTTGATCCTCGGGTGTTTGCCTGCTGTCCGTTCATCCGCTGCGTGTCCGGCAGCAGCGAAGGCGCAGAACGCACGCTGACGCTGCACTTCCGAGAAGTCTCCTAGGAGCCACCGCAATGGGACTGCTGATGCTGATGGGGGATTCGGGGGCTGTAAAGCCGCTGTTAGACACCTATACGGGTGCGGCGGGCGCATACAGTTTGCGAAAACTTCGAACAGCGTATAGCGGGAGCTGTCTTCGCGTTCGCCGGTCAAGCGACAGCACGGAACAGGATATTGGATTCGCATCTAGCGGCCTGATTGATACGGCTTTGCTGCTTTCGTTCTGCGGTGCTGGCGATGGATTTGTTAAAACTTGGTACGACCAAGTTGGGTCGGCTAATGGGACTCAATCAACCGACGCTTTGCAGCCGAGGATTGTCGCCAGTGGTGTTGCTGAAACTTACAGCGGCAAGGTGGCGATTACCAATCAGACCGCCAACAGCAACATCGGGCTGGCTTATCCAATCGTCACACAAAACGTTCCTTGTGATTTCTTCGGCGTGTTCGGTATCCCCACGGCACAGACTGCGGTAGCGGTTATCGGAAGCGTTAGTGCAACAGCGGCAGCCGGGTATTCGACTAGCGGAGACTCCAGCACCACGCTGGCTACGTCGTTTACGAGTTTGGCAATCCGCAAAAATGGAGAGAGCCAGTCATTCAGCACACGGGGCAACCTGTACACGATTTTGCACACAAACGGGCTGATTCAATGCGGGCTTTCCGGCACGTTTTCCAACGTAGCAGACTGGACCATAACCAACCGTCGATTCCTCGCTAATAATCTCGGCACTACCTTTTCTCCGGTTTGCCATTATGCCGAGTTTATCCTGTGGAAAACGGACCAGTCGGCAAACCGTGCGGCAATCGACGCCAATCAGAAAACCTATTGGGGGATTGCCTAATGGGTTTGATGATGCTGCTTGGCAATCAGAACGTCACACAATACTGGGTGGACCCGGTAGCTGGCAGCAACAGCAACGCCGGAACAATGGCTGCACCGTTTGCCACTATCCGATATGCGTTCGACCGAACACTCAAAGCGACAGACAACGTGATAGTCAATGTCGTGCCAAGCGGCAATTTGCAAAGCGGCGACAATCTCAGGCTTTTACCACAGCACAACGGGGCAACGCTGCGACTGCGCTCCGCAACACCCGGCAGCAATTTTACGATCACTGACGCGGACATCTTTATTCGGGTTTTTGCCAACACGACCAGCCGAATCAGGATTCAGGACGCAACGGTCACCTGTAACAAGCTGATCTATTTTGACGGCAGCAATCTAGCTGGCCGGGCGATGCACATCACGATGGCTGGGAACTGCATTTTTACTCATGCCCGGTCAAACGCCGAAGAGGCAATGCGGCTGATTGTGCCGCCAGCACCAAACGGGCTAGGCTCGCTACAAATTGAATCCGGCTGTCAGGTCAACGGATGGTCGGCACCGTTCTACTTCTTTCCCGGTGCGATTGGGGAAATTGACGTAAACGGGATGGTCTGCGATGGCACTTCATCCTTCGGCGGAATCAGCTACTTGTCTGGGTCTGCGGTGCGACTGCGGAATTGCAGCATCAACATCCCGACAACTGGCGTGACAAACCGAATCCAGTTTAGCTGCGACAACTCAAACGAAGTCGCTATCGAAAACAACACGATCACAATCAACAGCAATCAGTCGGCAGCAATCAAAGTTATCCCGCCACCGGCTGGCAGTTCGACGACCGCTTTCGTGCGGTTCATTGGCAACACAGTCTCAGGAGCGACAGGCACGCCACTGGTGCAGATTGGGCGGGACTTGGTGGAGGCGTCAACCATCGCGGCAAATAACGCTTTGGTCCAGCAGTTCGTATCGACGACGGTCACAAATAACGACTTGGTTCAAAACACGCTTGATTCGGGCGCAATCCAGATTAGTACAGGATGCACTGGAGCAACCTGCACTGGAAATTACTTCCGCACAGCACAGCTTGGCGACACGACCAACGTCCACCAGATTTACCTGTGGGCCGATGGCATCCAGTTCGAGGACAACTACTGCCAGTGCAGCGTGCTGGCGTTTGGGCCTAATCAAATCATTCGGGACAATATCATTGTGGCCGACCGCTGTATTTTGCTGGGCGGCACTCAGGGCGGTTCGCAGGCAATTGCGGGCGGTAATAACTACACAGTTCGGGATAACGTGATGGTTTCATTCGATGATGATTGCTACAGCGACTACGCATTTAACGGAGCCTATCCAACGAACCTCGGGACGCTGGTTGCCGATGTGGATGCGAATCGATACGTGACTCTAAGCGGTGCGGCTGGGCTGGCTCGACTGACGGCGGCAGGGCTGACAGCGACCACAATCACGCAGCTGCGGAACCTGTGGCAGCAATCGGTTCTAAGCGGCAGCGGTTCGGGTGTCTGGGGCGATGCGTCAAACAGCGATAACGATTTAACCAGTTCGCACGTGACAAGCGGGGCTGGCTACGATTCAGCGGTTTCGCTTTGTGTTCAATCGGCAGAACTAAGCCGAAGCCAGTTGGTATCACTGGACTCGGCTATTAGGAACTAGAGGCATGGTCTAGTGCGGGCTGAATCAACAATAATTTAAGGGTAAATCATGGCAATACAATTTAACGTCGCAACCCGCAACGCTCGGCTTGACACAATCGAAAGCACCAACGGCACGAGCTGCTCGCTGGAGATTCGGTCAAGCACACCACCGGCCAACTGTGCAGCAGCGCGAACCGGTACGGTATTGGCCACGCTCAACCTTCCTTCGGACTGGATGGCAGCGGCGTCATCTGGAAGTAAGGCTATCAGCGGTACTTGGCAAGACCTGAGCTGCGACGACACCGGAACCGCAGGGCATTTCTGCGTGTACAACTCGCAGGCCACCAAGGACGGCACGACCTGCTTTATCCAAGGCACGGTCACCGCTACCGGAGGCGGCGGTGATATGGAAGTCAGCAGCACCAGCTTTACTCTCGGGGCCAGCTTCACGGTCAACAGCTTCACCCTTACTGATGGGAACGCCTAATGGCAGATAATGTAGGATACACGCCGGGCAGTGGAGCAACAATCGCAGCCGATGATATTGGTGGCGCGTTGTATCAACGTGTGAAGATGATTCACGGAGCAGACGGAATTGCTCACGAGACAGCAGACGGCAATCCGCTGCCGGTTTACCTCAGAGACTCTGCTGCAACGACCAGTTTCGGCCCGATTACCTCGTCGAACACGGTTCTGTTTTCGGCCGTCGAAATGTCGAACGAGAAAAGCGTCTCGCTTCAACTTGGCGGACTGTGGGACGGGGCAATCTACCTGCAGCAGTCTAACGACGATGTTACATGGTTTGACGTTCAGGGCATCTCGCAAAACAACTCAGGCGGCCTGACCAGCACGATTTACGCGCCAGACCTTGTGACGATTCACACCGTTGCGAGGTATTTTCGGGCGATAACAAGTCTGGATTTCACGGGCACGGTGAGCGGCAGCTATGCGGCGCGTGCAATCCAGCCTCCAATTCTACAGCAGGATGTCAGGCTGGCGGAAATTGCCGACGATGTGCGTGTTCACATGTTTGCCCGTGACCGCAATGGGTACAGCATGGGACTGCGGACGAATCCATTCGGCGGGTTGCTTGTTGCCGATAATGAGCCGGTGACGGGAAACCTGAACCGTCTCGGGCCGGTCGTTCAGCTTGAGACCACCGGCTACAACTCGGTCAGCGTGCAGGTCGTGCCCGGTCCGATAGCGTTTTCTGGCACCATTACGTTCCAAGTGTCGAACGATGGCTCGACTTGGAACTCGGTCTTGGCTTGGCCGGTTGCCGGTGGCACCGCTCCGGTCTCCACCACGACCGCATCGGGCCAGTGGTTGGTCCCGGCGATTGGTCGATTCTTTCGGGCACAGGTCACTACATACACCAGCGGCATGGCGGTCGTGGTTGCCGTCCTCAAGAATCAAAACGCATGGCAACCGCAGTCGACGCCGAGCGTGACGATTGCCTCGAACAGTGCGGTTAACGTCTCGCAAATTGGCGGAACCACTCCGGTAACTGCCGGTGTCGCTGGCATGCTGGCGGTTGGTGGCAATATCGCAGAAGACACGGCGGCAACAAGCAACCCGCTGATCTGCGGTGGTGTGGCTCGTACTTCATTGCCAGCGTCTACCGTTATTGCGGGTGATGCGATTCGACAGACCTTCAGCGTTTCGGGTCAGTTGGTCACGAAGCTAAATGCACCTGCTGACCTCGATTTCTATGTAAACGCGACCGTGACCACCAATACACAAACAGCACTGAGAGCGGCGCAAGCATCTCCGATTCGGCAGAACGTAACCAGCCTGACGTTTCAAAACACCAACGCAACGGCCACTACGCTAACGATCCAAGACGGTTCAACGACCCTTATCACGTTTAGCGTCCCGGCCAGCATGACACTGCCTGTTCAACTTGACTTTCCCACACCGCTTCGCGGTACAGCCGCGACCGCCTTGAACTACACGGCTGGCACAACTGGCGCTAACGTCCTGCTCAACGTAACTGGATTCAACTCGTACTAAGGAACAAGAAACATGATTAACCAAAACATCGTCGGTCAACCGGCAGCGGCAGGAGCCAATGCGATTGTCAGCGGACGTGCCGGGCAGCTCGGGGACAACATCGTCTCGGAACTGCACGGCCGCTACTATGAGACCACCTACCGCAGCAACTCGTTCTTGCTGTCCGTGTCCACCGCAGCAGCGGTCACGGCATTTTCTGGCGGTGCGGCCGGTACGCCGATGCTCGCAATCTTCAACCCTGCTGGCTCGGGACGAAATGCGGTGTTGAACAAGGTCAGCATCGGCAACGTGGTCGCCGCATCGGGTGCCGGAACCGTCTCTTTTGCACTGTGGTTCGGAACCACGGCGGCCATCACACAGGCCACCACCGTGACGCCGTGGAACATGGGAACGCAGCTCCAGTCGGGCTCTGTAGTGACCGGGTTCCGAAACGTGGCGCTGACTTCTGGTTCGGCAGCGAGCAACGCCATCGCACTTGCCAGCTACTACTGGGCAACCGCTGCTGGTGCGGCACTGGTCACAAATGGCGTCTTCGACCTTGAAGGTGCGGTCATTATTCCGCCCGGTTCGTATTGTGCCCTCGGCGGCAGTGCGGCCCTGACCTCGGCAACTTGGATCGGTTCGATGCAGTGGGAAGAAGTCCCGGTCTAATTTGGATGGGATAAGCCCGCATGTTCCTTACCTTACTCAGCCCGCAGACGGCGACCGGAGATTCCGGCTCGCTGAGCCAGACACTTGGCGCAGCGACCCTTGCCAGTGCGGGCACGGTAGAGGCTGGGAACGTCGGCACGGTCACGGCCACTCTGGCAGCGGCAACGCTCGCCAGCAGTGGCACGCTGACAGCAGGGGCGACTGGCACACTGGCGGCAACGCTCGGGACAGCGACCAGCAGCAGCGGCGGCACGCTGTCGCCGGGACTGTCTGGGCAACTGGACCGGGCGCTGGATGCGGCGACGCTGGCCAGCAGCGGAACCGTGACGGCGGGCAATGCGGGCAGTCTGGCGGCAACGCTGGGCGCGGCCACGCTGTCGGCATCGGGGACTGCGGCAGGGGCAGGAAGTGGAACGAGAATCGTGGTGCGTTACTACCGGCAAATGATGGGAGGCTGAAAAGATGATTCGCAACACGACAGGCACGCTCAAAGTGTTCGCGTTCAACGCCACCACCGGAGCCCCAACGACCGGCGATGCAGCCAACATCACCTGCAAGGTCAGCCTCGACGGAGCAGCGGCGGCTGCACTGGCCGACACTAATCCAGCGGAGATGGAAGACGGCTTTTATTTGTTTGCCGTCACCGCTGCGGAGTCCAACGGGGTGACCGCTGACTTCTTCCCCGAAAGCAGCACCGGCAGCGTGCAGGTGATTTGCAGCGAACACAACCGCTATCTATTGCCTCAAGGCGGCGTGGCGACGCTGAGCAACCAGAACTCGATTATCTCGGCACTAAGCGGGGCAGGCGTGACGCTGGTTTCGCCGGTCACCGACTTGGGCAATCTCGTCCTGTACAACGGCCGCACCTACGGCGGATCAGCTCATGGGGCGATTACCTTTACAGTGGCGAAGAACTACACCTCGGCGACCTACGTGGAACTTGTGCTGTTTGAACTGGGCGATCCGGCCACAGAACTGCAGACGCTATCGGGCACGGTTGCCAGCAGTACATCAATCACCGCAAGCGGCACGATCAACGTGAGCGGCGACTACAGCGGCGAGATTGCCGTGCTGACGACGGGATACACGCTGCAGGCCAGTTGGTCTGGCAGCATGGAAACAATCGCCACAGGGCGGGCGTTCGTCTACAAGCAACCCAGCTAACGGGACCAAGCAAACACGAGCCAAGGCGAGGGCGAGTGATCCAGACAGTGAACAAATTCACGGGCGAGAACCAATCGAAGCAGGCACGCTATGCCGAGCGGAAGACTCTCGAACGTAACAGCATTTTCATCCCGCCACCGGTCGACCTGCAGAGACGGCGAGCTTTGCTGGGCGACCCGGTGGCGTTCTTGAAATACTACTTCCCGGATCGGTTCTGGAGTCCGTTTGCCGACTACCAGCGGGAGATGATCCAGCTGATCGTGGACGTCGCCGAGTTTGGCGGCGACCAGGCGATTGCCGCCCCGCGTGGCGATGGCAAAACGGAAATCACCAAAGCAATGGTGGTCTACCTGATTTGCCGGGGGCTGGTGCGGTTCCCGCTGGTCATCGCCGCCAGCGGCACATTTGCCAGCCGGATTTTCGACGACATCAGGCGGCACTTCGACAGCAATGAAAAACTGATTGAAGACTTTCCCGAGCTATGCGTTCCCTGTGCAGCACTGGAAGGCACGCCGCAGCGAGCGGCCAAGCAGATGCACAACGGCAAGCCAACCGAGATCCAGTGGTCCAGCAATCAGGTCGTCTTTCCCAAGATTGACGGACTGCCGCCAACCATCAAGGGCGAGCCGTGGCACGAAGGCGGCGTCAGTCCCTATTCGGCCGTCTGCATGGCGTGGGCCGGAATGGACAGCGCCATCCGTGGAATCAATATCCGAGGCAACCGGCCCGACTTCGTTTTGGTCGATGACCCTGAGACGCGGGAAAGTGCGTTCCATGAGAACCAAGTCGAAACGCGGGACGTGATCCTGAATCGCGACGTGGCGGGGCTGGCCGATGGGCGGAAGCGTTTGTCACGGGTCGTGCTGTGCACGATTCAGAACAATCGATGTTTGGCCGAAAAGCTGACCAACCAGTCCAAGGCACCCAGCTGGAACGGGCGACGGTACAGCGGCGTCCGTCAGTGGCCGGAGCGGGCCGACCTGTGGCAGCAGTACATCGACCAGCGCCAAGACGACCAGCGAACCGGAGACGGATGCGGCCTGAATGCGACGGCGTTTTATCTGGCCAACCGGGAAGACATGGAACGCGGCAGTGAGGTGCTGAATCCCGAGCGCTACAGCCGGGCCGTAACCCGCGAAGGCGTCGCCATCGAACACACGGCACTCCAGTCGATTTACAACCTGATCAGCGACAACGGGCTAAACTACGTCCTAACCGAAATCCAAAACGCACCGCCGGAAGAAGAGCAGGCCGAGACGCTGGGCCTGACGGCTCACAAAGTCGCCAGCCGTGTAAGCGGCCTAGAGCAGCACGAACTACCGAAGATGGAAGACCTGAGAATCACCGTCGGCCTTGACCTCGGCAAGTACTACAGCCACTGGACCAAGATCGCATGGTTCGGCAATGCAACGGGCGTCGTCATCGACTACGGCGTGATGGAAACGCCCGGGATGCAGGCGGCGACCGATTCGCAGGCCGTCGAGACTGCACTGCTGCAAAGTCTGCTGCTGTGGCGCACTGACATCATGGCCAAGAATCCACCGGACTTCTGCCTCGTTGATTCGGGCGACTATTCGCCGGCCGTGTATGAGTTCATCCGCCGGGTGGGCGGCACGCCGTTTGCCTGCTCCAAGGGTTATGCCGCGAGCAAGTTTCACCTGGGCACGGAGTCGCCGACCCGTCGCCTGTTCGATCACGTCTTCGCCAACCACCAGCCGCAGGAACGGATCTGGCTTTACATCGTGGACGTAGAGCACTGGAAGGGCTGGTTGCAGGAGCGGTTCATGACGGCCACGTTCAACGAGGCTCATCAGTGGAACGACGGCAGCCTCAGCCTGTACGTCGGGCACGATAAGAAGCGGCACATGGCGTTCAGCCATCACATCGTGGCCGAGATGCGGGAAGAGCAGTTTGTGCCGGGCAAGGGCGTCGTCCGCAAGTGGAAAGAGCTTTCAAAAAACAACCACTATCTAGACTCGGCGGCGCTGGCCTGTGCGGCTGCGGGCTGTCTGGGCGTGCGGCTGATTCCTCGCGTCACGTCCGAACAGATGCAAAAGGCAATCGCCAGATCGGAAGCAAAACCAGCCCAGCGAAGTCGTCCTGGCATCGTCGCCAGTACACCGCATGGGCAGGCATTCGTGGCTACTCAAAGGGATAAATGATGTCGAAGGCGAAGAAGATGGAACTGCCAACCGTGGATGATGCGGCAATTGACCAGCAGGAAATCGTGAGCGAGCAGCTGGCCGGCGCAGCCTCGGCTGCACCGCCGGCAAGGATGTCGACGCAGACCAAAAGCGTAAGCGTGCCGCTGGCCAGTACGGACTTTGGTTATCTGCCTCGGCGGATTGACCTGCGAAAGCTGACCAAACGCCAGAGCGGAGTTTTGCGGCAACTGCAGGAAGCACTCAGCAGCCAAGGCGTGCGGCTGGCCGATGGAAGCCCGATCAAGAATCCGGCCAACGCCATCAAGTGGCTACTGGAATCGGTCGCCGCTGAGTAGGTGCGGAAATTCCGCAATTTTCTGCGGCCGTTTTCTTGATAGTGACGGGCGTCCAGTTGGTTACTATTTGGCCATGACAACCTTCGACCTCGAAGACATCGAAAACGACGTGCTGACCTATGCCGATTGGGAAGAGCAAGGCAGCGTTTCGCGTGCCCGCTCGTTCATCACT
>Ga0315903_10005268_pt1 | contig 16918 bp, 18 predicted proteins | sample LakEriMetagenome_7_FD_203524 | JGI IMG/M metagenome (GOLD analysis project Ga0315903, IMG submission 203524) | Freshwater fungal communities from buoy surface, Lake Erie, Ohio, United States - Buoy 2 MA119 | ecosystem: Environmental > Aquatic > Freshwater > Lake | place: USA: Lake Erie, Ohio...
GCACCTGATTGTTTAACTAAATCAAAATTCTTCATGATTGATAACCAACCGCCGTAATTGTCGATACCACTATCATAGTAAATTTCATAATCTACTTTGCGATGCGGCGGACCCATACGATTCTTAACTACCTGCACATTTGTTTTGCTACCTACAACTTGTTCTACACCATTAACTTTGGCTTTGATCATTCCTGTATTCTTAAGACGAAGACGAACTGATGCGTGAAATGGAATTGCCTTACCGCCTGCTGTTGTCCATTGGTCTCCGAATGATACGCCTAATTTAGTACGTAACTGATTTGTAAAGATAAGACAAATACGTTCACGTGCAATCCAATTGGTTACTTTACGCATTGCCTTTGATAAGATGATTGATTTTGATGTTGCATAACCATCTTTATCATATTCAGCTGACATTTCAATTTTTGTAGATGCACCCATAATTGAGTCTACTACGATTGTCACTAAACGATCTTTATCTGATTTACGAACTCCTTCTACAATTGTTTCGATCGTTTCAAAGATTTCTTCAATTGTTTCTAATGGAACATATAGCATTGTTTTTAAATCAACACCAATTGCTGTAAGGAATTCAGAACTCGTAGCAGACTCTGTATCAATATAAACAGCTAATCCACCTTTCTTTTGTGTTTCTGCTAATGTATGTGCTGCTAATAATGATTTACCAGATGCTTCTAATCCGGTAATTTCAGTAATCCGTCCCACAGGAAAGCCGCCATATGGACGGTTTGAAATTGCTAAATCAAGCATCGAGCAACCTGACGAAATCCACTCTGATACATTGCTTGGAGAATCTTCATCGCCATCTAAAAAGAACGCAGTCTTAAGATTTTGTCCTTTAAATTGCTTGTTAATACTATCCGCTAATGTATTTGCTAGACTGTCTTCTAGTTCCAGTTTACTTTTACTCTTTGCCATGTAGACTCCTTATTAATTAAATAAATCATTAAATGCTGATGCAACATCCTCAACTTTACCTGCAATTGGTTTTGAAGCTTTTTCGGGTGCTGCTGGTGCTGAAGCTTCTTCTTCTTCAACATCTGAATCTGCATTCTCTGGATTCATCCATTCTTTAAGAGCATTTTCAAGTTCTTCATAAGTTGGCTCAGGGAACAAATCAGTGATTACTGGTTGATTCATAATTTTCTCTGCAATTGCTTTATCTTCAGTTGCAGGTTGTGTATTTGGTTTAACACGGATTGCTGTTTTAGGGAAAGCTCCGCCTTCAGCTGGTGTAAATTCTACGTCAATATCACGACCATTCATTAAGTCTGTAATATCACCATAATCTGCATCAGAGATAATTGATAAAAGCTCAGTGTAGATTTGTTTACCGAATCCCCAGAATTTAACTCCTTCAGATTCTTTACCACGAACGATTACAGGAACATAAGTTCTCATTTTCGGTTCAATTTTGCGACCCATTAGCCATTCGTCTTTGTCGCCTGTTTTCTTAAGTTTGTCAGCAAACTCTACAATTGGATCTGCATTGCCAAATGTGATCGGAGATAACATGGATCTCTTACCGATATCATAATGGAAATAAAGTTCTAAAAATGGATTGTCTTTGCGATGAACGTAAGGTACAATTCTTACTCGCGTTTTACCTGCTTCAGGTTTCCACAAATTTTGTTTTTTGTCATCAGATTTGTTTAACTGATTCAACTTCGCTTTGATAGCGTCGAGGTTAAGTGCCATAAGTGCTCCTTTGTTAATTAAGTAAATAAAAATATAAATTATTAATTATAATATAGATAATTAATGTGGTAAATCAAAGTAATTAGTTAAGTTTTTTGTTTTTATTTTAAATTCATGTTATAATATTGTTTCATAATTCTTTTAATATAAAAAGGATTGACTTTAGAATCCGTATCCATCATAATTGCATATGCAACACCAGCTGCTGAAAATGTCTGGGGTGAGTCTTCTAAATAACTTTTATATATGTATTCTGCAAATCGTTTATCAGATTCTTCGTTTTCTGCAAGTAAGTTTTTTAATCTAATCATTACAATCCTTTTACTTTAATAAATATTAATTCCAAGTAAATTTCTTAAAGAACGTTAATTCAATAACTCGGAAACCAGCATCATCAGTTAAGATAAATGAGTTCTGATAATTACTCCAATCTAATTGATATGTTTTATCTAATACTCCATTGTTCACTGCACGAATAATTTCATTAAGTGCATTAACTGTATACAATGTATTAGTTTCTTTTTTGCGGTGAATGCTGATTGTATTTTGACCTCTTTGAGTTGTAGCATCAGCATTATATGTACAATATAAATTGTCTGCAGCTTCTGCGTTAGCAAATACAAATATTCTACGTTCTGGGATGATGTAACTTTGCTGTATGTATTCTGTTACTATATTTAAATCTGATCTATGTGCGAAGGTGCAAAGTAATTGTGTTTTCAATATTGTTCCTCAATGGATTCATTAGTTTCTTCAGATGGCGTTATATCTTTTTCTATAATACGTATCTTACCAGCGTCGGTTGCTGCGTAGCGTAAATCTTGCGTTACATTAATTCGATCTCTTCGGAAAACTATAAATGTAACATCGTTGATAATAGCTTTTACGGCTACGTCCATATCACGATCTAGATCTAATGGATTTCTAACATATTTTAATCGACGCAATTCTGTATTTACATATGTTAGATTTTGACTTTCATTTCGTATAGGACGAACTACAAATGCTTCTCCAGATGCATCTTCTATAGGTTCAATTGACATTTCAAGCGGAACTGCATTTGGCCCTCTTAAAATTACATTCGTATAACCTTTAATTTCGGATTGTAATTTATTTGCTTCTCGATAAAACATATCTAAATATTGTTTATCTTTCATCCCAAGATTACCGGCTAAAATAACATCTCTTCGACTTTCTAAATATCGTATTGCTTCTAATAATGGTTCCGGTAATAATTTATCTAAATCAAATTTTGGACTATCAATACCACGTAATTGTGATAATCGTTGAAATGTCATTGTAATCTCATCCCAAAATCTAAATCTAGTTACAGTTCCTTTTGTTCCTAAACGAATTGATGCATTTGGTTTATCTGGATTACTATAATCTTTTATTTCATATTTTGCACCATTAACATTTAAATCATATGATACATTCCCACCTTGTATAAATGAATCTCGAATAAGTGCAGCTAAAAGTATTTCGCCTTTCCCTAATCCAGCTTTATGTAATTGAAATAAATCGCCGTATATTCCTGATTTAAAATTAAATGAATTTAATAATTGTTCAGTAACTTCAGTTTCAGAATATAATATATTAGCAAAGCGTTGAGCTTGTTCGTAAGATACATTATTTAAAAATTTTAATGTGGGCATTTCAGCTTCAACTGGTAATAAACTTAAGAATTTTACTAAATCATCTGTTTTATTAACTTCTTGTACAGCTTTCGTTAAAAATTGATTTTCTATAGAATCTAATTTAACTGATTCTGTAATACGATCTTTAACAGTGCCTTTTGCTCGTTCTACAATTTGCCGAGCGTGCTCTGGTGTAACTTTTGCAGTTTCTATTAGTACGTGATACAGTACTTCGTAATCCTTAGCACTAGTTGGATAACCTTTAGGTAATCGAAAACACCACTCTGTTAAAATTAAATCAATGTTCATAAAGAAATAGTTTTTATTTTATCATAAATATCGCCCACTTTCACTTTTACTGGAAAACGGCCTTGTTCTAATACTGCTTTGATATCAGGTAACAATTCTTTTGCTTCAGTTACTGGCACATCAAACAATACTGAATCATATGTATAAAGTATCATAACTGTTTCGCGGGCTTTTAATATATCTTGTACTTGTTGTAATTTTTGTACGGATACTTCTGTTTCTGTTGCTTGCAAATAGTAATTAAACAATTTATTTGCTGTCATATTTTTTACCATATCCTTGGTAATAGGTCGTTTTAATATGGGTGTTTCTATACGCCCTTTTGCTTTCCATTTTGCCCAAAGATCATATACAAATGCATTTACCTTTTGAAAGAACGGAATTGATAAAAATTCTGAATCAATGCCTCCATATAACAATCGGAATGTTATTTGTTTGCTTTCATCTCGTTGCTCATCTGTTAATTCATCAGTGCCGAAATAGAATCTACCTAAATAATCATGTATAGATGATACAGGTAAATCATATCCAATTAATCGTGCAATCAATCTAACGTGATATGAATCAAAATCCATTTCAACTAATGCTCCATTTTCAAATCTACTACAAAATGCTGCTCTTGTACCATCTTCTTTATTCATTGCAGCAAAGTTGAATCCGCGATATGCATTACTAGGCCGGCCTGTCATTGTATGATAATTATACTGCGAATACACTCGACCATCTTTAATCAATTCGGGCATTTTAAAATCTTCTGTCACCTGCAGGCCTGATTGTTCAATTGTTGCAAATACTTGTGGATATAATGCATTAAATTTTAAATATGATTCCGACATTTCTGCATTTATACACATTGGCCAAGCATAGTGTCGAATCTTTTGACACATTGCTAAATGTTGTTGCAATGGCACAATTGCATTAACTGTTTCTAATGAAGAATGTCGTCTCCAAAAAAATTGATGTGCTGGCATAAAATAATGAGATTCATCATAAGATTCTCCATATGTATACCACCACAATGTTTTAACATCCCATACAGCACCATTACCACCTATTTGAAGCCATTGCTTCTTGTCGTGAACAAAGATATTCTCCAACTGCATAAAAGCACTTACAAGTTCAGGAAACCCTTGTACTTGTTCAGTATGACGAATTGGTACTATGCGTTCAACATCATCTTCCGTATAAACATATAATGCAACTAAGGGATTACATGATATGTGCACTGCAGGGCTGGCCAGTATAGGTACAATCAATGTTTTGCGATTTTCTATGCATCGCAATAATCCATGTACTTCATCGACACTATCCACTATCATTATGGATATAATATGAAAAATTTATCAGGAATCCAACCCGTTAATATCTGCAGGTTTAATGTAAATTGAATCTGTATAATATTGTAATGGATCATTTAATACCAATTCAATACCCGGCATTGTATTTTTTGCTTGATGTGTTTGCTTAATGTTTTCTTGTTTAGCATCGTGTTCATCACCAGCAATTGTCCAAAACAATTCGACTGCATCATACATGTTACTATCAATTCGTTTTTGTTGCCAACGTTTGAATGTGTCTAAATCAATTTCATAGATACTAGATTCATTTATTTTTTTGATAAAATAGCGTGTTATGTATCCAAGTTGTATGTCTGATAAATTGATTTTAACTTGATATGGTACAAAATTTTCAAATTTAGTTTGAACTGCATTTAATTTTTTATAGATGTATGCAGCTGAATCAATTTTTTCATATGCTATTAGTTTTACGGAGAGATCTGGATTCCATTGTGGTTCGGTGTATGTTTCGCCCGTTGTATATTGATGATACATTCCAACATATTCAGTACCCGTTTCAGTCATCCACTCTGAACCAGTAGTGAACAAGTTATTAACTATTTCATCAATTAAGTAGTATGCTTTTTGTCTCATATCAATCTATCGCCGGTCTCATTATGCATCGTATTGTTGTTGTCCATACGCCGTCTGTTCCTACGGTATGTGTTACACTAACAATAGTAAATACTGCATTTCGTTTATATCTACTAGGTAATGCTTCAAATGTTAAAACATCGCCATATCTAAATCCATTAATACCATCAATAGTAAATTCAACATCGAACGGAATAACTGGTGCTGTTAATTGATTTGCTTCTTGTATGGTTGGTGTAGGATATTGAACATATTTTTGTACCGCATCGTGCAATGTTATTTGATCAATTGTATTAGATGGCATCCGTCCGAAATGTTTTAACGCTTCTTTATATTGCTTTAAAAACTTTCGGTGCGTGTCGAGATATGTTTTGGTAATTTTATCAAGATCTTCTTGTGTGATACCATTGCTTATAACTTCATGTGGTCCTGTTCTAGTAATAGTATTTGCAGTATACATGTATGCAACATATGGTGCAATATCTGATTCTGCAATTTCGCCTGGATCTTGATTGACTACATATGCTAAACTAGATGCATCGGATGGTAATTTTGCAGAAAATTTAAAATCGCGGACAACTGTTCCAAATTTATTATTTGCAAACATTGGTACCGAATATGGTGGAACTGGTTTATCTTTAAATTTAATTTTATTTGCATCATAAAATAACAAGAATTTTGGGTCTTGCGGATGTGTTATCAACTTTAAATCAATTGCATGACCTGTTGCTACATAAATTTCCATACTAATTGCAGCTAAAAACGAAGATACCGTAAATGAATCATCATCATTTAAACGCTTTGCAATTTCTTGTATGACTTCCATGTTAATCATTATCGCTGTTGGGCGTAAAATAGCTTGATCGGCAGCATCAGTACCTATCCATTCGGGAACTATTACGTCTCCTTTATTTAATACGTCGTTGAACCATTTTAATTCGCCATATTCAGCATTTGGTGTATAAATTCTATAAGGATCTGCTGAAACTAAATGTTCATAATAATTACTAACACATAAGTCATTTAATGCCGTACATATAACTGTAGCATCTGGTGCTACTTTTTTAGCTTTTGTTATAATAAATCGATTTATAAAATCAATTAACCAACTTAAAGTTATATATCTAACAAAATCAGCACCCGGAAATGGAGAACCCCATATTGCATACTGATCGGTCTGTTTTATTTCACTTATACCGTTATATTCTGCAGTATATCCTAGTTTTTCATTTGGAATTCTAGGTTTTCGGCCTTCTGTAAAATCAATTACATTTTGAATTTCTTCATCTAATTTTGCATAAAAACTTTCAAATCCTGTAATATTAATATTTGGATTTTCACTTATCGGCAGAGCAAGATTTGCAGTTTTATTTGTAAATGGATTAGATGCATTCGGACTAGTTAATGTAGTTTTATTTTTAAATTGATTTGGTTCAATACCAAGTAACTTTAATTTTAATTTATTTGATGTTTGTGTAGCATTTGTAGTATCACTATTAACAATCAATGAAATATCCGTATATATATTACTAGTCCCAGTTAAACTAATAGTAGCAGTTACGCTCATATCTGTTTGATAATCAAATGTAAATGATGTAATGATCCCATCAAATGTAACTGAATTCATTTTACCGTATTTACTTTGCAATTCATTAATATCCGAAATATTTGGATATAATTCATAAATTTTTGCTATTGATGGTAGTGTTTTCTCAGTAAGTTTGCCATCTGTTTCATCATTGCTTACGATTGCTGATTTAGGATGCTCTATAATAACAGTGCAAGCTCGACCAGGACGGAAATAAACTGATTCAATAAAATTTAAATCTCGTTCAGGATTTGGTATTACAATATTAATAGTAGCTGAATTCAACAATCCGTTACTATTATCACCAATTGATATGTCACATGATGTTATAAATGGCGGTGTCCTTCTAGATGAATTTATTCTAGGATCAACTACTCCTTGTTGAATCTTACCATCAACAATTTCATCTGTTCGTACATCATATTGTCGGTCTGTTAAAAAACCATTAAGGCCAGATGGTAAATATTCACCGTTCCTAACAATCATACCACCAAGTTTTGCAGTATCAATTGTTTGCGTACGTTCATTGTCAGTATATGGAGTTAATGAAACATTTGCAATTTTTTCTAACATGAAATTTAAATCGCGGGTAGTTCGATTGATGCGTCCTGTTGACGCTCGATAGTTTAATTCTGTTTGTAAATTTTTATCTACCTCTGAATAAAAAATATCACTCATTATCTGTTTCTATTTAAATTTGTAACAAAATCAGCTACATTATTTTTACTAGGTATACGCAACGTTGTATTTGCTGGCACGATGTATGAACCTTTACCCAAACCATTAGCAGCCGCAATGACCCACCACAATGTAACATCTTCATAAAATGTATATGCAAGTTTATCTAATCGATCCGGCGATGTTATAGTAATATTGATATCAGCATCAGTTGGTGGGAGTACTGGAAAAATGGTTACAGCTTTTTTTCGTTTGCCATTATTATCTTTTTCCGTAGGAGTTGAATTATATCTTGCCATAATTTAGTTTTCTGTATTATTTTGCACCATATCCGGATTAGGAATTGCATCACTTAACCAGTTATCATTTCCAGGTTTTGGTTGTGATACTTGATCAAACTGTTTAGCTAATGTATAGAATCTTCCACCTTTTTGCGGCAATTGATCCATGATTGGTGTTAGACCCATTGATACTGATACTTTATGTGGTAACTGCATCATTGTTGGATCAGCTTCTAAATTAATTTCCCAAGTAGTATCACTATCATGCAATGTATAAGTCAAACTACTGATAAATGCAGCTTGTTGTTTCCACAAATCTCCAATTGTAAAACGTAGCCATGGCGCTTTTAATGCAATAGATTCTTTATCATATTCAGGCGCAGTGTAACCTGCTAATGCATTTAATTTTCGCCATATAGGTTTGAGTTCGTCGCGGTCTGTTGCATATACGACGAAATCTAATTGGATGTCTCGAGTTACTTGAGTGTAATGATAATTTGGATCTGCTCTACCAATCATTTGTTGTGGTGTCCATGATGGTGAAAATGTATCACTTAAACTATTCATGATTGCACGGAATACAATAATATCATCTTCTAGATTATCTGCAGCACCTGCTTGTAATTTTGGACCTGTAAAATAAAATTCAATTAAATCTTGAGTGATGCCTAATTTATCTAATTTAGCGCCAACGACTGATCGTTTTGGTTTCCAACGATATGCATCTTGTAATGTACGTTTTCCGAAATCGATAACGTTAACTCGATCACCTCGAAATGCTGTTGCTAGAGCAATGGGATTCTTAGTTGGCACCCAACCGCCAATTGTTTTAACTTTTGTTTGTTTGTTTATTTCAATTTTTGTCGAATCCCATTGTGTTGCAACGTGACTTTCTGCTGTAAAATCATTGCGCAATGCATATGGATTACCATGGTCTCCCCAACCATAGCCAGTTTTTCCAACGCCATCTAAATTAAATACACTGTATGCTCCGATTGGCGATGCGGAAAGCGTTGCTAATGTTATAGCTTTCGTACTGCCACGTAATATTGCACTTGCACCATCTACGCGTACTTCTAATGGAGATCTAAACCCTTTTGTAGCTCTAAAATCCGGATATTCTACTCCTGGCAGTGATCGCATATTGCTAACATCGGCAACGGCGTATTTTGAATAAATTGAATAATTATTACTTGATTCTAATAAACTATTACCAATTTGAGTAACTTGCGGTATTCCTGATAATGATCCTAGTATATTAACACCCAAACCAGATAGTTGTTGTGAAACATTTCCTAATTGTATGTTTGTAGTTGTAGCAATTGCAGATTTCCATGTAGATGCACCGGGATATAATGTTTCAGTTCGTTTTGTATCTATGTTTGACACAAATCCTGATATGTTGATATTAATTGCCATTAAATTCCCTTCCTACCATTCATTTTAGTTGCTGCAAACAATGTATCAGTTTTAACTACTGCTTCTACTTTTACATGTTGCATCGCCATGGCAATTGCTGTAGCTAATTTATTATAATCGATGCTAGAGCCTCCGCCACCTGATATTGCACGTGCTAATTTTTTATTACCATCAACATTTGTACCAGCAATCATTGTTGAATCATTTACTTGCATAAATTTATCTGATGGGTGAAATTTAATAAGACCATCATTCATTACTAGTGCGTCTTGTTGCGAAACAGCTGTTGCAGTTTGTCCGCCGGTGCGCAAATTGAAAGTAACCATTTCAGTTAATGCATCTGTAGCTGCTCTAATTTTGTCTCCAAATATTGGTATTGCGCTTACTAAATTTGATATTGGTTTATTTAATTTACTAAATGTTTCGCCAAATATTGCTATTTTGCCAAATGCTGGCGCTAAATTATTAAATTGGTCGACCAATGGTCCAGCCTTGCCCATACCAGCCAATGTTTCAGTTCGAACCGTTCCTACCTTTATTCCTTGAGCTTCAATTGCTTTAATTGTTTGATCTTGTTTAGTCAACATACTCTGTTGGAATATTTCAGTTGTTGTACGAGTATCTGATGTAGCTATTAATTTATCAATCTCTGCCTGTTTATCTGTTTGACCTTCAAATTTCTTTCGCAATTTTTCAATTTCAGGTGCCATTTGATCTGCTGATAAATTCATTAAATTTTCGGCACCTAATTTGGTCATTAATTTTTGTTTTTGAATACTACGAGCTAATGTTGCTTCGTCAGTACCCATTAATTCTGCAGCCTTTCGTCGTGCATACAAATTCTTTTCAAGCATTGGTCCTTGTTCTTTAATGAATTGATTCATTAAATCTGCTTGTTTGTTTGCATCTCCTTGAATAGTTGCCATGCGATATGCATTAGTTAAACTTTTACCATCTTGTGTTAATAAACGTTTTCCTGATAAAAGTTGGTATTCTAATTCTGATCCAATTGATGATTCAATATTTAATAAATTTGTTCCTGCTGCATTTAGTTTCTCAATACTCATTCCTAAGGCTCTAGACTTTAAAACAGCTAATTCTAACGAACCCGGAATTCTACTATATTGCACTTGCATATCAGCTGTTAAATTACCAATATCTTCTGTTAATGATTTTTGTATTGATAATTGATCAATGCCCGTTGCTGCAGAAAATGATTCAGCTAATTTATTTTGAATAGCCAATGCTTCTATACCTGAATCTGCAACACTAGTAGCATAATATTCATAACCTTCTGCTGCTTGCTCTGTAATTTTTAAATTTTCGAGCATGTATTTTTGACCTTTAAGCAATGTTTTTTGAAAACTGTTAGCTTGGACTTTGGTAGATTGTATGAATCCGCTTGTCAAATCTTTTAAGTTTTCTGCATACTCAAATACCTTATCAGATCCGACGCCTAATTCAATAGCAACATTTCTTAATCGTTTTGCAAATGCTTGAGATGAAACGCTATTTAATCCAAATGATTTATTTAATTTGGAATTCTTTTCTTCTAAAAAAGTTATGTTTTTAACTACCTCTGTTAAACCAGATGCGTAATCTTCTTGTAACCCAATTACTTTACCCAATCCCATGGATAATTCATTGGTAGAAGTCATTAATGATTGCTGTACTGATGCATACTGATCAATTAATTTTGTAGCAGATGGTAAGCTTCTTGTTATACTTTCTAACATAGCTGCAAACTCTGCCTGTTTATCGCCAGGAGATGCACCTTGTTTCGGTTGCTGTTTTAACAAGCTCGTTATATTGTTTTGATTTTTCACATTACCTTAGTTAATTTATTATAAATATTTAATTAGGTAATTTCGTAATTTTTGATCGTGCCTCAAATTTATTTTTTAAACGTTCTGCAGCTTCTTGTTCATTAACCTGCATTTCATTGGTGCGTTTATTTAGTTTTGTTACCCAAAATCTACGAATATGAATTGGTAAATTGTATATAGTATCCCAATCCCAACGCCCTTCGCCAGCCCATAATAATTCAAATAGTTGATCGTGTAATTGTACTTGGTGTTCTGGTTTAAAACCAAAAAAGGTCTGATCCAATTTGAAACATTGCTTTGAAGGTGCCTCCATCTTCACCTTCTACTTCGACACTAAAATCAATGCCTGGTATATGTTCTGATAAATAGTTTCTAAAATTTCTTGCATCTAAAGCTAACATTTCATATTTTAAGTATTCTGAAATATAATTTTTATCTCGATTTTCATTAACTTGTTGAATTGATGCTAACATTAAATCTGATACTGCTCGTTCCGGATCAATATTTTTTGTTAATGCAAAAGTTAAAAATCTAAATTTCAATACATCATCTGTTGAAGTTCTATATTCAAATTCTCCATTTTCATCTGGTTGCAATGTAAATGGTCTAAAATTTAATTTGGATAAATCAATCTCTCGTTCAATTGTATTGTTAGTCTTAGGATCAGTTAATAGTACTGGATACATTTTACCATATCCATAAATTCTTGCAGATATCAATAAACCTTCTCGGTCTACCGGAGAAATGTCATCTACATGAACGCCGGGTGTAACAATCAATGATTCTAGCAATTTATCAAAAACAACTCCGGTCTTAAGATAATTTGAATTTGATAGAATATCTTCATCATATGCTGTCATATGTCGCATTTCAACTTTACCAGAACGCAACGGACTAGATTCAGGATAAATTAATCCTTTACTAGGCAACGTAATAACAACAGGCGGAACTTTTACTCGTTGTTGTTTTTCATAATTTTGTTGTGCTAATCTAACTAGATCTTGATTTTGCAATCTACTTGAAACGTTGTTACTCATAATATCCTTATAACTTTAATATAAATATGTGCGAACATAAAAAATGGGGGTGTTTAGCCCCCATTAACATAGCGTTTCTATTAGAAACTAAATAATGCCCAATCATAACGAAGTGTCATTTCAATGTTAACAACATCTTCAGAACTCCAATCCAATGTACCAAAATTTGTTTCTGTAATAAATGCATTTTTTAATGACCACTCTTCAATGATTTCGCCTAATGGTGAAAGTTGACGCAATTGAATATCTTTTTTATACATTGTAGAATATCCATCTCTACCTGTTACTGATTCATGATGTAAACGAACCCAATCCATAACAGACTGTGCGCCTGATGGAACAATTGCATCATATAATGTTACTGTAATAGAATTCCATACAGATTTTCCTTTTACGTAACGTTGAACATTGATATGATCTAATGTAATTTCACCATTTGATAAAGAAGGTTTTGCAGATGCTTTAATTAAGAAAGCAGGAATGCCTCCGATTTCCATAATAAATTGATGCTGTTTCTTCGGTTCCCAAGAATATGCAGCATCTTTGAAGTTTGCTTCAATACCATAATCTTCAAAATTTGAACCTGGATATACCGTATTTACGTTTTGTTCTAATGCCATTTCATTACCTTATTTTTAAATAAATATTGGCAACAGTAAAAAAGGTAGAACCGAAGTCCTACCTTTCTTAAAACTTTATATTCTACTATTCAGGGAAACTTGCTCCTGTTGGTTGAATATTGAAATCAAGAATAATAAATTCTGCTGTTCTTGTTGGTTGCAAAAAGATTTGACCATATAAAATGTTTTGATCAATTAAATCTGTTGTGTTATTTGATGCATCCATTACAACGCGGAATGCATATAAACCTTGTTGAGCTTTTACTTGTTCCATGTACGGATTAACAATGTTTAAGAATCTTGTACGTGTTGCATTTGTATTTTGTTCAAATACCAAATAACGAGTTGATGATGCAATAAATTTCTTAACCGCAATCAACAAACGACGCACATTTACGCGGTCTAATGCACTTGGCTTGGCTTGTAGTGTCTTTTGACCCCAAATTACTACTCCTTCGTTAGGGAAGTTCGCAATAGGATTAATACGCACTTCATACAATGAATCTCGATCTGATTGAGATAAGCGCTTATATGTATCAGAAACACTTGTTAAACCACCACGATTTAAACCAGCTGGTGCATACCATGGAGCTGAAATTTTATCATTAAATGCCAATACTCCTGGAACTACAACTGAAGGCGGTACCCAAGTTGGAACATTGTTTGCTGGATTAGTAATTCTTACCCAAGGCCAATATGTTGCAGTATAGCTACTATCAATTGTTGTTACTTGACTTGCTACTGTTGCAATTGTATCAGTCAATCTATTTGAATCCATTACATAGAATGTATCTTGACGATTTTCAACTAAATTGCGAGCCAACGTTGTTACTGCTGGGTGCAATGATTGAATGATACCCGGAGTAATCAACAAATTCATATCATAGTAATCAGTGTTACCTAACAATGTAAATGCTTTGTTGTATGCAACGGTACCGGTAGATGTTGAAGTTGAACAATCAAACCCAAATGTATTTCCTGCAGTAATATTTGAACCTGCATATTTAGGTAAGTTTGGACGAGCTCCATCAAAACCACCTTGGAATGGAACCATAAATTTACGTGTTGCTAATGCAACGTTTGTTGTAATGGTGCCGCCTGTTAATGCAGATTCAATTGATCCTGAATAAGCAGTTGCCAATGTTGGGAATGCAGCTTGTGCATCTTGACTAACATCTCCTAAATAGAAATCTGAATTGCTACCTGTAGTTGAACCCGATGTTGGAATTGGTGCTAAATAATTAATGTTGTTTTGTACTGTGTAATCAAATCCGTAATAATTATTTGCATTGAATATGTTTGAAACAACTTGCGATGTTGCATACGTTGCAGCTCTTAAATTCAATGATCCAGATGCCATTGGCATTGGCGAAGATGCAGCCCGGAATCCAAATGGTACCAATGTCTTATCATTGGCAGCAGTTTCAACTGCATCAGTTACTTCAACACGAATATATTTAGATGCATTTGGATAATCACCATTAACAATCAAATTGCCATTGTCATCAACTGTTTGGTAACGATCTCCAATCACTCTAGCAATATAGCGTGGTGAATTTGGATCTAAATTAACATTGGTAAATGATTCAACAATAGCAGGTGATGCATCTGTATCATTAGATGAATAAGGCGAACCAGGAATTCCTGGTGCTGGTGACAGTGTGTTTACTGTTCTTACTTCAACTGTAAATGTACCATAGCCGTTCGGATCTGAATTTTCAGATGCCAATCTAATATCACGAATACCTACTTTAACATCGTAGTTAACTGAGTTACCATGAGATAACGTATGGAATTTAAACAAGTTTTTAGTAACACTTCCAATTTTTTGTGAAGTAACCCATGGTGTTGCTGCAGTTTGGTAATCTTGCAAAAATTCAAAATTAGATAATATTGCTAATTCTGTTGTTACTTGTCCAATGTTTGCAAATGCTGATGCAGCATTATAATTTTCATATTCAACGTAAACTGGATAATCCAATGATTTTGGAGATGTTCCAAATACTTTACTTAAATATCTATTGCTTGTTTGAACAATTGATGCAGATACCGTAGCACCATTTCCTGCTAAAAATGCACTAAAGCCAGGTACTGTTGTATCAGTTGCAAATGAACCTGAAATTCTAAGTGCAAATGAACCAGAGCCAGCATCAAGTAATACAGATGTGCCAAATAAATTTGTTGCTGCATTATATGTTACTGGAAATGTTGGGTGTAAAACGTGTGTTACTATTTGAACGGCGCTAGCGCCTGATCCTGATTTTGCAAGAATTGCTAATGCACCGTTGGTTAATTTATAACCATCTTCATACAATAAACGTGTTACCGTAATTACATTTCCATTACGCAAATAGTCATTAACAACAAAAGGAACATATGAATCAGTTGTAAATGATCCAAATGTTTCAACGAATTGTCCAAATGATGTAATTTGCGTAGGAATAAGTGCAGGACCTTTTACTGTTGGTCCTACGATTGCTGCACCAATTTGTGCAACGCCACCAGCTAAAAACGATTGATCTACTTCGTTTGTAAATACGCCTGGTGAAACTATTCTTTCTGCCATTTAATACTCCTATGATTTTTTTATATAAATATGTGTTTATTCAGCCAAACCTGAATCAGGAGTAAATGTTCCGTCTGCAATATTGATCTGCCCTTCGCCATATCGTTCGCGCATTTTATCTAGAAGATCTGATTCTTGTTTTCTCAATGATTCAAATTGATCTAAATATTTGTCTTGTTCAGCATTCATTGCTTCCAATTGACGCGTTAACAAATGAAGTTCAATTGCAATATTACCAAGTGTGTTAGCATTTTTTGCAAATGTATCACGTAGGTTTTGAATTTCTTCTAGATGTTCTTTATCTAATTTTCGCGTCATGGTGATTATTCTACTGATGTAATTTCACCTGTTTCTGGATTGATGCTTGATTTGCCATATTTATCAAATACATCTTTAGTAAATGTTTGTTCTGCAGTTGCAAGTTCTGTTAAGAATGTTTTAGCTGCATCATGGCGTTGAGCTAATTGCAATTTCATCAATTCAATTTCTCCTAATTCAGCAATCAATGATTGTGTTTTAGTTTGAATTTCTTTTAATGTTGCTAATTCGTCTTCTGACAAAAATTTTGTTTCTTGTGACATGTTTTTCCTTTTTATAACTTATGTATTATTAATATAATTGATTTATTTGAAAAATCCAAATTTATTGCGTAATAATTGTTACGCCAATTTCTTCAGCAACGCATTCATTAACATATGCATTATCTTGTCCCCATGCAGCAAATTGCTCTTCAGTTAAAGTATAATTGCCTTGACGTAATTGTTTTCCGTCTTCAGTTAATAACTGATAGTATGTAGTTGCAGTCGTTGCATCAGTTGAAAAATTAAGTACTAATACAGTCATTCTAGTTGCTGTACCTTCATTAAGTGGGAAAACAATTGGTTCAATTGCTACTCCTTGTGGTGTTGTTGTTTGCATAATGCTTTCTTTTAAATGGTTGGTATTTCTACTATATCAAATGTTGATCCGGCGCTCATTGCTTCTAATGATCCCGTAATTTCATTTGTTGCATACATTAAAAATTTATTTACTACGTTGTTTGCTACATTGTCTACTGATGCAGCTGCATTTGAAACATAAAATGGTAAACATGCAATATAACTGCTTCCACTTGCGTAAGCATCTTTTGATGCGTACATGAAACAATCAATTGGTGTTTGATCACCACTTAATGGTAAATGTAGTACTAAACGGAAATATGGGTTTGTATATGTTCCTGAATTGTACTGGAATGTTGATGTTGCTTGAATTGCCATAATTTTATTTCTTTATAATAAATATGATTAAATTCCAAAACGTGCTCTT
>Ga0315903_10005271_pt1 | contig 16915 bp, 4 predicted proteins | sample LakEriMetagenome_7_FD_203524 | JGI IMG/M metagenome (GOLD analysis project Ga0315903, IMG submission 203524) | Freshwater fungal communities from buoy surface, Lake Erie, Ohio, United States - Buoy 2 MA119 | ecosystem: Environmental > Aquatic > Freshwater > Lake | place: USA: Lake Erie, Ohio...
CACGACGACGACATCCGCGGCCGCCCCAGCGGCCACTTCGTCGTGCTCTGTGGCTACGACACTGACAGCCGCGACGTGCTGCTGGCCGACCCGATCCGCAAGAACCCGCTCGCCGGTTCCAACAAGTACGTGATCAGCATCGACCGGGTGATCTGTGCGATCCTGCTGGGGATCATCACCTACGACGCCAATCTGCTGATCATCGAACCCCGCCGCCTGCCCAGGCAAGGACGCCGTGTCCACTCTCATCGTCGTCAATAACGTCTCGGAATGGCCGTTCCATATTCCGGGAGTCGAGGTCATCGACTCGTGGACCTACCTCACCGACCCCGACGTGGGGCTGCGGCGGGGGGTGAAGCTCTTCAATCTCTGCAAGAGCTACCGCTACCAGACGGCCGGGTATTACGTGACGCTGCTGGCCGAGGCCCGCGGTCATCGCCCCTGCCCGAACATCACCACCATCCAGGACATGAAGTCGCAGACGATGGTGCGGTTCGTCTCGGATGATCTCGACTCGCTCATCCAGTCGACCCTGGCCCCCATCCAGTCCGACGAGTTCACCCTCTCGATCTACTTCGGCCACAACCTCGCGAAGCGCTACGACCGGCTGGCGCTGAACCTGTTCAACCTGTTCCAGGCCCCGCTGCTGCGGGCCCAGTTCGAGAAGACGGGCGATCGCTGGTCGCTGCGGCAGATCGCCCCCATTCCGGTGGGGGAGATTCCCCTCTCGCACCACCCCTTCGTCATTGCCGAAGCGACCCAGTACTTCAACGGCAAGCGGGGCTCGATCCGCAAACGGACTCCCTCGAAGTACGATCTGGCGATTCTCTTCAATCCCGAGGATGAACTCTCCCCCTCGAACAAGAAGGCGATCGACAACTTTGTGAAATCGGCCGACGCCATGGGGCTGGGGGCCGAGGTCATCTCCCGCGACGACTACGCCCGCATCGCCGAGTTCGACGCGCTGTTCATCCGCGAGACCACGCAGGTGAACCACCACACCTACCGCTTCGCCCGCCGGGCGGCCAACGAAGGGCTGGTGGTGATTGACGACGCCGAGTCGATTCTCAAGTGCGCCAACAAGGTGTATCTCGCCGAACTGCTGCAGCGCAACCGCGTCCCGGCGCCGAAGACAATGATCGTCCACAGCGACAACGTCGACGAAATCGGCCCGACGCTGGGGTATCCGGTGGTCCTCAAGCAGCCCGATGCCGCTTTCTCACAGGGAGTGGTGAAGTGCCGGGATGAGGCCGAGCTGCGTGACCGGGTCGACGAGTTCCTCAGCCGGTCGGAACTGGTGATCGCGCAGGAGTTCCTGCCGACGCAGTTCGACTGGCGGATCTGCATCTGCGACGGCCGGCCGCTGTTCGCCTGCAAGTACCACATGGCCGAGGGGCACTGGCAGATCATCAAGAAGGAAGAGGAGGGGAAACTCGACTTCGGGCGGTTTGAAACGATTCCAGTCGAGATCGCCCCCCGGCACGTGGTGCGGGCGGCGCTGAAGGCGGCGAAGCCGATCGGCAACGGCCTGTACGGCGTCGACGTCAAGCAGTCGCACGGAGACTGCTACGTGATCGAGGTGAATGACAATCCCAACATCGACGCCGGCGTCGAGGACAAGATCCTCAAGGGAGAGCTCTACCGCCGCATCATGGACATGTTCCTGCGCCGGATTGAACGCCGCAAGGCGGGGCTGGAAGTGGCGTAGGCTGTTCGCCCGCGTTCATTCTCCCCAACGTGGCGACGAGCTTCCAGCTTGTCGAGCACTCAAGTGTGATGCCGCGCTCTCGACAGCACGACGCAATATTGCGTCCGTCCGTAGAATAGGTTTCCAACCTGTTCACCGCTGCAAGTGTCAATCCGCGTTCCCGACGGCGCGACGCGATCCCGCATCGCGTGGGAAAGCCAACCGGCGGCGTCGATCAGCGACTCAGTCGATCCTGCACAACGCTCCGGCAGCATGAATTTCGCGAACGCCCGGTGAAGACCGCCGCGGAGACGGTCCGCCACTCCGGCACCTTCCCTTGCAACCGCGTATGACCTCTCGCACAATCCCATTGGGCTGTCGGGAGATCACATCAATTGGCAGGCCCCATGGCTGAATCACAGGGCCTCATCCCCGCAAAAGTCCAGCGCAGGGGAGTTCCGCCCGGAGCGATCCGTCCCCCCCGGTTAGGCGGCGGTGGACGACGCCTCGGGCACGCTCGGCCCGGTTCCCGCTGACTCAGCCGCCAGGCACCGCAGCTTGCAACCGACCAGCGGACGGATCACGTCGCGGAAACCCTCCCCGCGCGGCCAGGCGTCTGCCGTCAGCAGGCGAGCGGTCAGCGAGGCCAATTCGCGCTGCAGCTCGGCAGTCAACGTGGCCACGTCGTGGAAACCGTTCGGCATGGTTGTCCCCGACAACAACCGCCACATCAGACGCCCCAAAGCCTGCAGATCGTGTTCACGACGCAGACGCGCAGACCTTTCCAGCAGATCGGCTCCCCGGGATGGCGTTGGCGGTTCTGCCAGATCTCGGTCTGCGGACTGCGGTGCACGAGGCGGATCAGTTTCAGATCGAGGGGAACCGTCACCGTGGCCGGATCAATCTCCTCCACTGTCTCGGAACGCCGCATGACACCTTTTCCCAAATCCCCCAACCCCTCCATTGATTCCGAGCCGTGCCGCGCTCGGAAGGCTCCCAGAGAAATCGACCACCCGCAAAATCGCACTGCAGGGTTGCGCGGAACGCCGGGGTCAGGCGGTTTTACCGCGATGGGTGAGCCAATTGTATCCCGTGATTCTGGGCCATTGTGTCACAATGTTTCCCAGTCCGGCACCGGGTTTCCCTCACCTGCGGCAACCTGTCCCGCCACGGCATCGGGCAGGATCAGGGCGGCAACAATGTTGTCGGCAAGTCCTCGGTGACGGAGCTGCTGCGTCTGGTGCCGCACCAGGGACAGAAAGGGATGTACGATTTCCTCAAGAACTGGCGGCGAGGCTGGCGGGAGAACTTCCGGGGTGCCGCCACGAGACTGCCGAACGACCTGGTGAGCCGGTACGACTTGTTGATCAGCTCTCCGGAGTTGCTGTGCCATGGCTGGCTGGATGGCTCGAAACCAAAAAAAGCCTGCCGGAAGATCATGATGGCCCACTGCGAAATCTTCGGGCAACGCTGCAACAGACAAACGGCTCAACCGGCGCTGCGTGTGGCGAAGCGTTCGATCATCACTGACACCAATGGGAGAGTTGCTGAACAAGTCGCTCGTCCGCGCTACAGGAAACCCGCCCGACAGTTTCGGTCACACCTGTTCCCCGTACGGATCGGAAATGTTGTTGGTTTTCAAATGGGTGACATATTACAACTAAGATCCTTGCTCACACAGGAAGGAATGGGTCGCGATTCACGGCCGGACCTTGTTGGAACGAATGAATCGCAGCTCCCTGGAAAAGATGGTGTCGACCAGCATCAACTGCCGTCTACGGGCGTTCTTCCCAGGGAGGGGATCTCCGAATCAGGGAAATCACCACCGACCGGCCATACTGAATTCTCACGGGAGTGTACGATCATGCGGATGGGTTCCTGGGCGGAATGGGTGCGGAGTTGGGTACGGCGGGGGGCTGGGCGAGACAGCGGTTCCCTTCGGCGGCGGCCAGGGCAACTCCGGCGGACCTCCTTTCGGGAGCTGGTGGAGGTCCTCGAAACACGGGTTCTGCTCGTGGGGGATTCGTTTGAAAGCAACAACACCTGGCAGACCGCCACCGATCTGGGAGTGATTCCCGGCGTCCACCGTGGGGGGCTCAGCATCGATGTTGCCGCCGATGAAGACTGGTATCGCTTCGAGCTGTTGCGCACCGACGACGTCGCCTTCCAGATCGCCTTCAACTCGGCCGCAGGCAACCTGTCTTTCGATTTGGTCCGGGTGCTCGACACCACGCCGACTGTCGTCGGATCCTCAACGGCCAACACCCAGGGGGCCGGGTTGACAGCCTCCGGTCTCGCGGCCGGCTCGTACTACCTGCAGGTGATTGGTGGAGGCAACACCAACACCTACTCCCTGGCGATCGATCCCGCCACCAGCAGCGGGACCCGCGTGCTGTATGTCAACGACACCAGCACCGCCAACGACTTCTACACCACCGCCGTGGGGAACAGCTCGAACACCGGGCTGAGCCCCGCCTCTCCCAAAGGTTCGATCCAGCAACTGCTCGATGCCTACACCCTCGGTCCGAATGACCTCGTGCTGGTGGATACTGGAACCTACACGGGAACCGTCGTGGCAACCGGCAACGATGAGGGGATCACCTTCGCCGGTTCCCCCGGGATCAGCCGATTGAACGGGACGTTCGAGATGGCCGATTCCGACTACAACACCTTGTACCTGTTGACCCTGGGGGGCACGGGCACATCGCTCTTCATCCATGAGACGGCGGTCGATGTCACCAGCAACACGACCCTGCGACGTTTGCGAGTCTTGTCGTCCTCCACGGGAATCCGAATCAGTGGGGGGGCGGGACACCTGTTGGCCGACAGTGTCATCGAGGGGAGCGGCAGCTATGGAATCGACGCCAACCCAGCCAGCCTTACACTGTTGCGGAACACCATCTCCGGGCGAAGTTATGGCGTTCTTCTTTCGGGATCGAGCGGCTCTTTAATCGAAGGAAACAACATCGCCGCCACGACCTATGCCCTCTACACCTCCAGCGTCAGCAATCTGTCGGTGGTCAACAACGACCTCCATCATGCGCAATATGGACTGATGGTCTGGTCTGGTACGGTACTGGTCTCCGGAAACCGGTTATACAACAACAATTCCGGGGCGTATTCCTACGTCGCCTCGACGGTCTTCCGAGGGAACTCGGTCTACGCCAACACCATCGGGCTCGCCGGCTATGGCATCTTCGGCGGAGCCGACTGGTCCGCTACGCAGGTCAATCTCATCTCCAACAACACGACGGGGATCCGCACCGAATCTACCACCTCGGGACAGACGGTCGCCTTCAATCGACTCACGGGAAACCAGGTCGCCATCGAGCCGGGCAGCGCCACCGCAATTCGCAACAACATCCTGGTCGACAATGCCACTGGGATTCTCGCCAAAGGCATCACGAACCTCGGGGTGCTCAACAACACGATCGTCACCGCCTCCGGGACGGGCATCCGGTTGCAGCAGTCCACGTCCAACGCCACGCTGCGGAACAACATTCTTTCAACCACCAGTGGCACGGGACTTTCGGTCGCCACCGACAGCCAGCGAGGCTTCTCCAGCGACTACAACAACCACTCCACATCCGCGTCGGCCACCCTGGTCTGGTGGCAGAAGCCCTTTTGGGATTTGTTCGACTGGCAGATCGAGGCCGACTTCGACCGACACTCGATTGGAACCACCAGCCTCGCCCCCACCCGCGACGCGCCGCAGTTTGTGTCGGCCGCGACGGGAGACTATCGGCTGCTGGCCACGTCGACCAGCATCGATGCGGGAGATCCCGCCGATCCGTTCTCTGCCGAACCGGGAGTCAACGGCCGCCGGATCAATCTGGGGGCGCACGGAAACACAGTCGACGCCACCGAGTCGGCCCCCCGGTCACTGCAGCTCGAATATCCCGAGTACTACGCGGACTGGCCCGCGGCCGAAGGCCGTCCAATTCTCTGGCGGACGCACGACGTCGGCACTGCGAATGGCAAGTTGTCGGGTTCGGTCCGCCTGGACCTCTATCGGCAAGGGACGGGGCACGTCGCACAGATCGCCGTCGTGCCCGCCGCCGACGGCAGCTATGGCTGGAGTCCCGAGATGTCGGGCATCGTCGGCTCGCTGGGAGACCGGTACTGGATCCAGATCAGTTCCCTCGATCATCCCACCCTGGTCGACAGTTCCCGCGAACTGTTCTCTGTTCCTCCAAATGGCACCAGTTACTACGTCAACGATGCCTCGACGACCGACGATGCTTGGGCGACCGCCGTCGGCAACAACCGCAATACCGGGAAGAGTCCCGGAGATCCCAAGGCCAACCTGTTGCCGCTGCTGCGGTCGTATGACCTGGGGCCGGCGGACGTGGTGCACATCGACACTGGGAACTACATCCAGGTGCGGAATGTGCTGCTGAGCGGCAATCCCGATGTGGGGAATGACGAGGGGGTCACCCTGATGGGTCCCGCCGACCCGGCCAAGGTGGCCCGTCTCGATCGGGCCAACACTTCCACCGGCTCGACCAACATCGAGTTGAATGATGCCGATTACGTCACTCTGCGCAACCTGTCGCTGGTCGGAGCGGAGGTTGGGCTGTGGGTGCGGAATGGCAGCACGAATTTCCGGGGAGAACGTCTCGTGTCCTCGGGGAACTGGTCGCACGGTTTCGTACTGGACTCCGACGCCACGGGGGCGGTGGTCGACGCGCTCACAGCTTCTGGAAACGGTGGAGACGGCATCCGCATTCAGACTTGGGTCGAGAGCGTCAGCAATGGTCTGGTGCAAGGCAATTCCGGAATCGGCATTTCGCTCTCGACGGGGTCCGGGACCCGCGTCGAATCCAACCGTGTCTTTGGCAATCGGACCGGGATCCAGGTCTCTGGCGGAATCACCGTCGGAAATGCCAACCTGGCGGCTGGGCTCGGCAACCTGGTCTACGACAATACCGAGACCGGCATCTCTGCCGGAAGCAACACTCTCGTGATTGGAAACACCGTTTGGGGACACACCTCCAACAGCGGCGCTGGAATTGAGTTGTCGGGCAACGCTATAGTCCGTGACAACGTGGTGTTCACGAACAAATACGGGATTTTTGGCAATCCTTCGACCAGCGGCGAGATCTCGCGCAATCGGGTCTATAACAATTCCCAGTCTGGCATCCGTGTCAGCTCGAGCACCGCGGTCAGCGGCAATGTGGTGTACTCCAATGTCTCGGGAATCGCCGCGGGCAGCAACTCTTATGGCCGCTACTCCGGACTGATTTCGAACAATCTGGTCTACGCGAACTCAGTCGTGGGAGTCTCACTCGAAGGGACGGGCGCCAGGCTCTTCAATAACACCGTCTATCAGCCGCAGGGAGACGCCATTGTCGTCTCCGGGAATTCGAACAACATCACCTGCGCAACAACTGTCTCTGGACATCGACCGGTTATCTGCTGTCGGTGGCCAGCGACAGCCAGGTGGGTTTCCAGAGCGACTACAACCTGCTGCAGACCACCGGAACGGGCAAGGTTGCCCTGTGGCAGGGAACCCCCCGGACCACCCTCAATGCCTGGTACAACACGGTGTTCCAGGATGAAAACAGTCTCGCCCAGAATCCCCTGTTTGTGAATCCGGCCGGGGCCGATGGTGTGCTGGGTTATCGTCTCTCACCCGCGGGGGACTTCGGCACAGATGACGACTTCCACGAACAGAGCGACTCCGGAAGCTTCCATGGCGGTTCACTCGCTCCCGTGATCAGTTCCGTCACCGGACTGCCGGTTCCCTTGGATGGTTCCTGGGTGGCCGATCCCGCCCGGTCTCCCGCCATCGACCGCGGACGGGGCGCGGACGCGTTCGCCAACGAACCGGCCAACAATGGCGGGTATCTGAACATTGGAGCGTACGGCAACACGCCCCAGGCGTCGAAGAGCCCGGCGGAATACGTGTTGGTCACCCGCCCCGACGGGGGTGAAATCTGGCCCGCCCGACAGTCGTTTCCCATCCGCTGGCGGTCGCACGACACTTCGGGAACTGTGGACATCGAACTCTGGCAGGCGGGGGGGACTTCCTCCGTCTCGCTGCTGGCCGACGACACGCCCAATGACGGAGAGTACCTCTGGCAGATCCCCGAGAGCATCGGACCCGCCGTCAATTATCAGATCCGTGTCGTGCGCAATGGCACGTCGGTGCTGGCCGATTTCGGCAATGGGGTCTTCGAAATCACTCCTCCGGTCACGGTTTACTATGTCAATGACAATTCGACCGCCGGGGACGAATCCAGCACGGCCGTCGGCGACAATGCGAACACCGGCCTCGCCCCGAATGCTCCAAAGGCTTCGGTGTCCGCCATCCTGGCCGCCTATGACCTGGGTCCGGGCGATGTGATCCGGGTTGACACGGGAAACTACACCCTGGCCGGTAACATCGTTTTGCTTCCCGAAGATTCCGGCGTGCGGATCGAGGGACCGGCGGTGGGGGTGGCGACACTGAACCGGGGGAACAGCAGCAGCGGCAGTTACGTGGTGGAACTGGCGGGGGCCGACGATGTGACCTTGTCCCGGCTGACATTGACCGGAGCATCGTACGGGATCTACGGCTCCAGCACCGCCAACAGCGACCGGTTCCGGCTGGAACAGAGCGTGGTGACGGCCAATGCGAATGGCAATGTGTACCTGGAGTCATCCAATGACGACGCGGCGGTGGTTCAGAGCATCCTGCGGAATTCGGGGTCTGGGTATGGACTGCGCTTGCTTGGCTCTGGAACGTTGGTGGTCGGCAACACCGTGTTCGGGAACTCGTATGGGATCTCTCTCAGTTCCGGGGCCGGGTTCAACGGCCGGGTCCAGGGGAACGAGGTCCACAACAACTCCTATGGGATCGCGGTCGACGGCAGCTCCTCGACCGGCGCGCTGGCCGAGGTGACCGGGAACCTCGTGCATCACAACACCTGGAATGGGATTGAGGTCTCCGGCCAGGTGCTGGTGGCCGAGAACCAGGTCTGGGGGCATGCGGGAAGCAGCGCCAGCGGGATCCATACGTACTCGGGCAAGACCACGATTCGCAACAACGAGGTGTTCGACAACACGGTGGGGATCCAGACAACTAATTACAGCACGGCGGTCGTCAGCGGGAACCGGGTGTACCGCAGCACCACCACCGGCATCCAGGCCCGGTACTCCGCCAGTGTGACCGGGAACACGGTGTATGCCAACTCGATCGGGATCGAGGGGACAGCGTACTCCTATCTCTTCTCCGGCCAGATCAGCAACAACCTGGTGTACGCCAACAGCAACCAGGGGATCCGGCTCTCGGGCAGTTCCGGGGGAACGGTCACCAACAACACCGTCTACCAGCCGGTCGGCAACGCCCTGCTCATCGAGGGGTCCTCCTCCAACATCTCCCTCCGCAACAACATCCTCTGGGTCGAGGCCGGTTACTGCATCTCCGTCGCCAGTAACAGCCAGGTTGGCTTCCGCAGCGATTACAACACCCTGCGAACCACGGGAACCGGGAAGCTGGGACGCTGGGAGTCTCAGGACTTCAGCGAGTTCGCCGACTGGCGGTACGACGTGGGACAGGATGAGCACAGCCTCGTGGCGGATCCGCAGTGGGTCGATCGGGATGGGACGGACAACGTGCTGGGGTTCAACCCGGCACCGGCCTCGGGAACAACCCGGATCCTCGATGACGGAGACAGCGGCTTCAGCCTGACCGGAACATGGAGCACCGCGTCGGCGGGGTACCAGTCCGACTCGGTGGAGACCGCCACCAGCAGTGCCGGCGACAAACGGGCGACCTGGACCTTCACCGGACTCGATCCCAACGCCTGGTACGAGGTCGCGGTCACCTGGCCGGCCCGCAGTGGGCTCTATCCCTGGAGCCAATTCTCGGTCCAGGAGGGGCAGGCCCTCCTGCAGACCATCTCCCTCGATCAACGGACGGCCCCCAACGACTTCAGTGAGTCGGGAACCGCCTGGGAACGGCTGGGGACGTATTACCTGCGGGGCGATTCCCTGACCGTGCAGTTGTCGAACGCTTCGAGTTCCGGCTACGTGGTCTCGGCGGATGCGGTGCGGATCCAGAAGCTGGTGGGGAATGGGAGCAGTGACGACAACTTCCAGGTGACCGCGACCTCGCCGACGATCGATGCGGGGGATCCGGTCAGTCCCTTCCTGGCGGAGCCGGGCCCGAATGGCCGACGGGTGAATCAGGGGTTCACGGGGAACACCCCCCAGGCAGTCAGCAGCCCGGCGGAACTGGTGCAGGTGCTCAGTCCCAATGGACTGGAGAAATACGAGGCGGGACAGCCGGTGACAATCGCCTGGCAATCGTCGGGACTGACGCTGCGGCAGCCGGCCGCACTGGTCAACGCCGGGGGGGGTGCCCTGGGAGACTGGCAGGCCAGTGCCTACCAGACGGTCAGCCACTCCAACAGTTCCTTCACCACGGCCGTGGACCGGTCGGGGGTGACCGATCCCGCCCCCGAGGGAGTGTACCAATCCTACGCGTATGCCCAATCGGGGATTGGTTCCCGGCTGGCCTGGCAGCTTCCCGCCGCGGATGGCACCTACACCCTGCGGCTGCACTTTGCCGAACCGTGGACGACGACGGTGGGGGACCGCAAGTTCGACATCCGGCTGCAGGGAACAACCGTCACGACGAATTACGACATCTATGCGACAGCCGGGGCCCGATACAAGGCGACGGTCCTGAGCTATCCCGTGACGGCCGCCGGGGGGACGGGGATCGCCTTGGAGCTGGTCAACAAGACAAGTAATGAAGCAGTGCTGTGCGGGATCGAACTGCTGACGGACAACGCCACGGGAACGGCTGCTCCGACAGCCACGGTCGAGGTGTCGGCCGACAATGGGGTGAACTGGACCACGCTGGCGACCGGGGTGGCGTTCGACCGCTGGGGGCGGGGCCAGTTGGCCTGGACCCCCACGGTCGAGACGGAACAGGCCCTGGTCCGGGTGCGGGCCAACCAGGGAACGCAGCCGGCCGACGTCTCGGACCGGCCGTTCCTGGTGGCCAGCAATGGCACGCTCTACTACGTCAATGACGGCAGCCTGACGGGAGACCTGCTGGCGACCGCTCCCGGTGACAACCGCAACAGCGGGAAGAGCCCCGGGAAGCCGATGTCGAGCCTGGCGGCGTTGGTGTCGGCCTACGACCTGGATGCCGGAGACCTCATCCACATCGACACCGGGACGTATGGCGTGGTGCGCAACGTGGTCTTGGGAAGCGAGGACAGCGGCGTGCGGATCGAGGGACCGGCGGTGGGGGTGGCGACACTGAACCGGGGGAACAGCAGCAGCGGCAGTTACGTGGTGGAACTGGCGGGGGCCGACGATGTGACCTTGTCCCGGCTGACATTGACCGGAGCATCGTACGGGATCTACGGCTCCAGCACCGCCAACAGCGACCGGTTCCGGCTGGAACAGAGCGTGGTGACGGCCAATGCGAATGGCAATGTGTACCTGGAGTCATCCAATGACGACGCGGCGGTGGTTCAGAGCATCCTGCGGAATTCGGGGTCTGGGTATGGACTGCGCTTGCTTGGCTCTGGAACGTTGGTGGTCGGCAACACCGTGTTCGGGAACTCGTATGGGATCTCTCTCAGTTCCGGGGCCGGGTTCAACGGCCGGGTCCAGGGGAACGAGGTCCACAACAACTCCTATGGGATCGCGGTCGACGGCAGCTCCTCGACCGGCGCGCTGGCCGAGGTGACCGGGAACCTCGTGCATCACAACACCTGGAATGGGATTGAGGTCTCCGGCCAGGTGCTGGTGGCCGAGAACCAGGTCTGGGGGCATGCGGGAAGCAGCGCCAGCGGGATCCATACGTACTCGGGCAAGACCACGATTCGCAACAACGAGGTGTTCGACAACACGGTGGGGATCCAGACAACTAATTACAGCACGGCGGTCGTCAGCGGGAACCGGGTGTACCGCAGCACCACCACCGGCATCCAGGCCCGGTACTCCGCCAGTGTGACCGGGAACACGGTGTATGCCAACTCGATCGGGATCGAGGGGACAGCGTACTCCTATCTCTTCTCCGGCCAGATCAGCAACAACCTGGTGTACGCCAACAGCAACCAGGGGATCCGGCTCTCGGGCAGTTCCGGGGGAACGGTCACCAACAACACCGTCTACCAGCCGGTCGGCAACGCCCTGCTCATCGAGGGGTCCTCCTCCAACATCTCCCTCCGCAACAACATCCTCTGGGTCGAGGCCGGTTACTGCATCTCCGTCGCCAGCAACAGCGGCACAGGATTCAGCAGCAACCGCAATGTGCTGTACACGGGAGCCGATCCCAACGCCCGTGTTGGTTCTTGGAGTGCCGGCGGCTCCACGATTCGCGACACCCTCGCGGACTGGCGCACCGCGACCGGCCAGGATCAGCATTCCAACGACATCAATCCCGACTTCGTCGATCTCGACGGGGCCGACAATGTGCTGGGCTACACCACTCTCGGTACGGGCTACGACGGGGGCCGGGATGACAATTTCTACCAGGCCCGAAGATCCAGCGCGATTGATGCGGGTGATGTGTGGGCCGCCCCCCTCACCGATATCACCGGCCGTCCACGTCTCGATGATCCTGGCGTCGACAATACCGGCGCACCCGAATATGCCGTGAGCAGCCTTGGTTCCAGCCAATTCGCCGCGACCGGGACCGCGATGAGTTGGCGCAGCAATGGAACTTATTGGAACTACACATTTCCGAGCGGTTTCACCTTTCCATTGTATGGGGCAACGCACACCAGCGTTTCGGTGTCTTCGGAAGGTTTTCTGTACTTCAGTGGCTCGATGTCACCTGGCGACGGTGTCAACACGACGTCCAAGCTGGTCACCAACCGCATCATCGCCCCCCTCTGGGACAATCTGAGGACCAATGGCACCGGAGATGACATCTTCATCAACACTGCCACCGCTGGTCAGGTGACAATCCGCTGGAACGCCACCAACGAGGCCAACTCGGCGGACGTGAACTTTGCGGTGACGCTGGTCAACGACGGGACCATCCGCTTCCACTACGGCAGCGGGAACACCGGTTTGTCACCCACGGTTGGAATCTCTCGCGGTGATGGCAACTTCTTTGTCATGGGGCAATATGACGGCGCGACCTCATTGACCAACGCGGAGTCGCTGCGGTTCGCCCTGACTCCCGGCATCACCTTTGTCGACATCGGGGCCTACGAATTCCGTGGCAACTCCAATGATTCCACGCCCCCGCAGCTCCTGGGAACCACGCCCGCATTCATCGAAGCGGGCGGGGCCACCGGCAATCTCGTCACCCAGATCTTGCTGACGTTCAGCGAGGAACTCAACGCGATCGATGCCAATGCTCCTGCGAACTACGAACTGCGGCAACGCGTCAACGGCACGTTTGGTGATGCGGACGACGTCGTCTACAACCTGAGTCCTGGGTACACGTTTGATTCGGGAACGGGGGCCAGTGTGACGACACTGGGTCTCGGCTTGGGGGGGGCGGCCCTGCCGGGAGGGACCTACCGGCTGACGGTCTTCGGTCGGGCCAGCAACAGCCTGCACGACACCGCCGGCAACCGGCTCGATGGAAATCGTGACGGCTCGGTCTCGGGCAGTCTGCCGGATGAGTATGTGCGCGAATTCTTCGTGGCGGGAGCGGGCATCACCGTCTCTGCGGCCAGCGGCGACACCACCGAAGCCGGTGGAACCGCGACGTTCTCAGTGGTGTTGACACGTGAACCGACCGCCAATGTGACGGTGGACCTCTCGTCCAGTGATGCGACCGAGGGGACAATCGACAAATCGAGCCTGGTCTTCACCCCGGCCAACTGGAACACGCCGCAGGTGGTGACGATCACCGGGATCGACGACACGATCGATGACGGCGATGTCGCGTATTCCATCGTCACTTCCGCTGCCGTGAGTGCCGACCCGCTGTATTCTGGACTGGATGCCGGGAATGTGGGGGTCCTCAATCTCGACGACGATCCTCCGCCGCTGGTACTCGACGCGGGACCGGACCAAGGCGCGATGGAAGGGGACGTGGTCAGCCTGTCTCTCGCGGCCTATTCGGCGGCTGCCCCGTTCAGCGATTTGTCGATGACGATCGATTGGGGGGATGGAACGTCCGAACCGGGGACACTGGTTCCAGGAAGCACCCCAGGGAGCGGGACGATTTCGAACACGCACCGCTATGTCGATAATGGGACCTACACCGTCACCCTCAGCCTGACTGACCAGATCACCACCCTCTCAGACAGCTTTGTCACCACGGTGTCGAACGCGGCTCCTGCGGTCGGCACGATCGCCGGTCTCGCGGCGGCCGTCCGGGGCCAGACGCTCAACTACAGCCTGCCGTTCTCCGATGCCGGGACCGCGGACACGCACACCGCCTCGATCAACTGGGGGGATGGCACGTCGTCGACGGGTGTGATCGGCGAGTCGGTGTCGGGGGGATCGGTGGTGATCGGGTCGCACATCTACACGGCATCGGGCAGCTACACGATTACCGTCACCGTCACCGACGACGACGGCGCCTCGGCCAGCCAGACCAAGAGCGTCTCGATCGTCGCGGCCAACCTGCAGACGAGCGAGCTGGATCCGACCAAGACCGATCTGTTCGTCGGCGGGACGACCGGCAACGACACGATTGCCCTCGCTCTGTCGGGAACGAACACAACCGTGACAATCAATTCGGTCTCGGCGGGTGCATTTGCCCCCACCGGCCGCATCGTCGTCTTCGGCCAGGCGGGGAATGACAGTGTGACCGTGGCTTCGACGATCACCCGCACAGCGTACCTGTATGGCGATGATGGCAACGACACATTGACCGGAGGTGGCGGCAGCGATGTCATCACCGGTGGGGCGGGAACCGACTCGCAGGTGGGCGGGGCGGGGAATGACACGTACCTGTTTGATGCCGATACCGCGTTGGGGATCGACACCGTCAACGACAGTGCGGGGATCGACACGCTCGACTTCGCGGCCACCACAGGCCAGGCGATTGCGTTGAACCTGAGTCTGACGACGGCCCAGGTCGTCAATCCGAACCTGACCCTCACGCTGACCTCCGCCTCGGCCATCGAGAACGTCACTGGCGGCAGTCTGAACGACACGCTGACGGGAAACACACTCGCCAACACGTTCATCGGTGGGCCCGGGAATGACACGCTGACCGGTGCGGCGGGGAACGACGTCTATCAGTTTGATCTCGACGACACTCTCGGAGCGGACACCCTCAACGAGGCAGGGGGTGGGATCGATACGCTCGACTTCTCGCCGACAACCGGCATCGGGGCCGCTGTCAATCTGGCTCTGGCAACCGTGCAGACGGTGGCATCCGGACGATTGACGCTCGTACTGGGCTCGGCCACCACGTTCGAGAACACCATCGGTGGCGCTGGCCATGATGCGATCACCGGCAACACCCTGGCCAACATGTTCATCGGGGGAGCTGGGAATGACACCGTGACCGGCGGCACCGGGAACGATACCTACCGGTTCGATGCCGATACTCCGCTGGGTACCGATACCCTGACGGAGACCAGCGCCGGCGGGACAGACTTGATCGACTTCACCGGGACCTCTGCTGGGGTGACGCTCGATCTGTCGCTGGCGACTCTGCAGGTGATCAATGCCAACCTGTCACTCAACCTGCAGAATGGCAGTGTGTTTGACAACGCTACCGGCGGTGACGGCAACGACATTCTGCTGGGGAACCCTCTGATCAACACGTTGACGGGTGGTCTCGGCAACGACAGCCTGAACGGGGCTGGGAACAACGACACCCTGACCGGAGGCCTGGGTGACGACACGCTGGCGGGAGGCTCTGGCAACGACAGCTACATCTACCTGGCCAATGCCGCGCTTGGCAGTGACACGCTGGTGGAACTTGCGGGCGAAGGGATCGATCTGATCACCTTCGCGACAACGACCACCAAGGCGGTGACCCTGAACCTCGGTCTGACCACGACGCAGACCGTAACGACCGGAACCCTGAACCTGACCCTGAATGCCGGCGACACCTTCGAGAACATCACCGGAGGTTCGCTGGCCGATACGCTGACGGGGAATTCACTCGCCAATACGCTGATCGGCGGGGCGGGGAATGACACGCTGGCGGGTGCTGCCGGCGACGACCTTTACAGCTACACGACCAGTGCCGCCCTCGGAATCGACACGCTGGTTGAAGTGGCGGGGGAAGGAGCGGACACACTCGACTTCTCGCTGACCACCTCACTGGCGGTCGCCGTGAACCTGGGACTGGCGACCACGCAGGTGGTGAACACCAATCTCTCGCTGGTGCTGGGAGCCGTCGACACGTTCGAGAACGTCACCGGCGGTTCGCTCAATGACGCTCTGACCGGGAACACCCTCGCCAACCGACTCGTCGGCAATGCCGGGCTCGACACGCTGGTCGGCGGGGCCGGGAACGATACGCTCGACGGCGGCCTCGGCAACGACAACCTCCAGGGGGGAGCCGACAACGACACTTACCTGCTGGATACCGACTTGGTCCTGGGGACCGAGACGATCACGGAACTGGCTGGCGGCGGGATCGACACGCTCGACTTCTCGCCCACCACGGGCAAGACCGTCGCCGTGAATCTGGGGCTCACGACCGCTCAAACGGTCACTGCCAGCAACCTGACGCTGACCCTCAATGCGGCGGACACGTTCGAGAATGTGATTGGCGGGGCGTTGAATGACACCCTCACTGGAAACGGACTCGCAAACCGGCTCGACGGGGGAGCCGGCAACGACACCCTGCACGGCCTGGCGGCGGACGACACCCTGATCGGCGGCCTCGGCAATGACAGCTTCGTGTTCAACACCGGCACGGCCCTCGGCACCGACACCCTCGACGAATCGGCCAGCGGGATCGACACGCTCGATTTCTCGACCAGCACGACGCTGGGTGTGACGGTCAACCTCGGCACCGCCACCACCCAGGTGGTGAACGCCAATCTGAGCCTGATCCTCGGCTCCGACAGCACTTTCGAGAACGCCACCGGCGGGTCGCTGAACGACGTATTGACCGGGAATGCTCTCGCCAACACGCTGACCGGCAACGGCGGTAACGACACCCTCACCGGTGGAGCGGCGAACGACTCGCTGACCGGTGGCCTTGGCGATGACACCTATCTCTTCGCCGCGAACAGCGCCCTCGGGACCGACACGCTGAATGAATCGGCGGGGGGAACCGACACGCTCGACTTCTCGGGGACGACGTCGACGGCTGTGACGCTCAACCTGGGGACGACGGCG
>Ga0315903_10005272_pt1 | contig 16915 bp, 19 predicted proteins | sample LakEriMetagenome_7_FD_203524 | JGI IMG/M metagenome (GOLD analysis project Ga0315903, IMG submission 203524) | Freshwater fungal communities from buoy surface, Lake Erie, Ohio, United States - Buoy 2 MA119 | ecosystem: Environmental > Aquatic > Freshwater > Lake | place: USA: Lake Erie, Ohio...
TTTTTGTTCTCCTTTAAAAGCAGAAAAACCAAAATAGTGTTGAAGCGCTTGCTGTAACTCCATTCGCTGTTCAGTATCTATTTGTGTAGTAGCCAAAATGTAAGATTAACTCGATTTTATAAAAGTGTAAAAATGACACTTTGTAATTGTTTACTCAAAGTTAAGAACAAACAAGCAAAAAACAAGTTGGTTTAGAAATTTTAGGAAATATTTTATTAATCTCCTATTAATATGGCTTATCCGTTGTAGGCAACCACATTTTTTACTTCAGGTAAATGCTGTTTCAAGAGTGTTTCAATGCCTCCTTTTAGTGTTGCTGTAGACGACGGACATCCAGAGCATGAACCTTTCAAGATTAAATTAACTACGCCATCTTTGAATCCCACATAATCGATCGCTCCCCCGTCATTTTCTACCGCTGGACGCACATACTGATCCAACAAGGCTAAAATGGGCTCATCAATTTCACTGGGCTCAGCAATTTCTGGTCGTTCCTTTGCCGCTTGTTTTTCAGCAGCCACTGGCATTTTAATTAATACCTCCTTCCCTTCTGCAATAAAATCGCGAATATATTCCCGCAATTCCATGGTAATGAAATCCCAAGGAACATTATCTGTTTTGGTTACCGTAACAAAATTCGCCGCAATAAAAACCGCTTTCACAAACGGGAAATTAAACAAGGCTTCGGCCAAGGGGGAATATCCCACGGCATCTTGTCTCTTTACGAACTCAACAGAATCGCCTGTTGCTAATAAATACTTGTTCGCTACAAATTTCATCGTTGTAGGATTCGGAGTCATTTCAGCATATACGGAAACAGGAACATTCATGATTTCTTTTTTTTTTACAAAATTACGGACAATTGCCTAATACCCCGAGATCGAAAGCTGAAAATATGCAGAAGGTAAACGCACCTGTGTCTTATCGAAGGTTGGATAGCCCAATTTATCTAGCATGGGATAAGCTACCGCCTTCGACGCCTGTCTTTTATGCCAAAGGGAAGAATGCGCTACTTGATTCTGTAATGCATGCCTTGCCTGTTCCGCATCTATTCCCAATTCCATGCCTAGGGTTTGTGACCACAAGGCATACTGAACTCCTCCATATAAAATTCCATGGGAAGTCTTTCCAAAGGGATTGGAAGACAAATCTTTGTATCGCTGCCTTTGCCCTTGGTGTTCCATCTCTTTCACTTGCAAGCCACTGGCCTCACCGGTCCAAAGCCTTACCCCTAGGTGTCCGGACCAAAGCATTTCTCGATACCGATACAACAGCGTGGCCGTTCGAAAGCGATCCTTTCCTTGTCCTGCAAAAAAATCATTTTCCAACCTCAGAGAATGGCCCTTGATTTCGCCTTTGAATGCGCCTAAAAGCTGACTCGAACCTGCATTATCCGAATAGATGATGTAGGCATATCCGAACGAATTTTCACGCGTAAAATAATTGTTCAAGGCACCCAACTCGATATCACGAACCGAGGTGTTTTTTCCCGAAACAATAGAAGCACCAAGATAGGATTTTGATTCAAAGAATCGGTTTCGTTGTCCGAGGTCCTTTAGCCGATAAGACACATCACTACCGATGGTTAACATAAAGGAACGGTATTCAAGTCCTGCATGTACGCCCACCCCATAGTAATGTTGGTGACTTCCGATGCTGGCCGAAAGGCGGAGACCTAAAAAAATAGCTTGTGAATAACTGACAAAATTAATCCCGAATACTAGCAAAAAAACAATGCGTTTAAGACACATTACTTTCCTTTTAGTTCCATAGCCTTTAAGGTATTCATCATCAGGGAAGCAATGGTCATAGGCCCTACCCCTCCGGGTACTGGCGAAATCATACTGCATTTTTCAGCCACATTGGCAAAATCAACATCTCCTGCCAAACGCCAACCTTTCGGTGAATTTGGATCGATTAAACGGGTAGTACCTACATCAATTACCACCGCACCTTCTTTGACCATGTCTGCCGTTACAAATCCTGGCTGACCCACCGCGGCAATTAGAATATCGGCATTGCGACAAACTTCCGCTAGGTTTTCGGTTTTTGAATGCGCCAGCGTTACCGTACAATTTCCTGGGTTGGTGTTTCTACCCAACATAATGGAAAGCGGCATCCCAACAATGTTACTTCGACCGATGATTACACAGTTTTTACCTTCTGTAACAATATGTTTTCGTTTGATAAGCTCTAAAATCCCTGCGGGTGTTGCTGGTAAAAAACCCGGTAAGTTCACCACCATGTTTCCTAGATTTCTGGGATGAAATCCATCAACATCTTTCATTGGATCAATTGCTTGTGTAACTTTCAATTCATCAATGTGGGCCGGCAAAGGAAGTTGAACAATAAAGCCATCGATGCTCTTGTCTTCATTCAAGGATTGAACTTTTGCCAATAAAATTTCTTCGGGAACCGAGTCGTCATAACGGATTAAGGTACTTTCGAATCCAATTTCTTCACACGCCTTTACTTTATTTTTAACATAGGTCATTGAAGCACCGTCCGTTCCAACCAATACCGCGGCTAAATGAGGGATTTTTTTACCATCCGCCTTCCGTTGAAGGACCGCTTCGCGAAGTTCTAGTTTGACCTCTTGAGCAATTGCTTTACCATCAATGATTTCCATGTGGCAAAGTTAACTATAAAAGTGCAGACCTTGAACTATAGCTTTTCAACCATGTTCCGTATCTTTGTGAAAAACTTGCACGAATGAAACGATTCCTCTTACTTCTTATTTCTTTACCGCTTCTTAGTTACTCACAAGTAGCTTTCAATGGATCAGAACTTGGAGTTGAACTCTATGCAGGAGCTTCAACTCTTGGTGGTTCTGTAGGGGGTGATTTGAAATATGCGGCTATATTAAATGAAAATTGGGCCGTCGGTCCTTCCTTCCGTTTACAACGAACGTGGTCCAATAACCTAGGTCAAAAAATGGGGTTTTCCGTATATGGCGGAGGGGTTTATGCGCATTATCGCATCAAGAACACCTTATTTGTCGGAGGAGAATATGAACTTTTGAAAAGTCCCTTCAACTTTATTCTTTTTAATTATTCAACGAAACAGTGGGCCTCTACCCTCTTTCTTGGTGGTGGTTTTTCTCGTGATTTCAATCATAAGATCCGAGTAAACGGTGGAATTTTCTATGACGTAATCAATGCTGAAAACAGCCCGTTCCGATCAAGTTATTCCGTGCGAATCAAAAATGAAATGGGCCAAGTGGTTCGAATCTTACCCATGATTTATCGCATCACGTTTTTCTTTCCCCTAGGAGGTAGTAAGGAATGAAAATAGGAATCGTACTTTATCCAACCTTTGGTGGAAGTGGCGTTGTAGCCACGGAATTAGGTAAAGCCTTAGCCTTGAAAGGTCACCAGATCCATTTCATTACCTATTCACAACCCGTGCGACTCGGACGCTTTCAGGAAAACATTTTTTACCACGAAGTAGCGGTCTCCGATTATCCCTTGTTTGAGTTCCAACCCTACGAAACCACCTTGGCATCAAAAATTTATGATGTAGCTAAACACGAAGGCTTGGACATTCTCCATGTGCACTATGCGATACCGCATGCTTCGGCTGCGTTCATGGCGCAAAAAATCTTGGAGGCCGAAGGAATCTACATTCCCTTTGTCACCACACTTCACGGCACAGATATCACCTTAATAGGAAAAGACCCTTCCTTCGTTCCTGTTGTACAATTTTGTATCAATGCTTCCAACGCGGTGACGGCTGTCTCAGAAAGCTTAAAAGCCGATACCCTAACGCACTTCAACATTACCCAAGAAATTCAGGTGGTTCCAAACTTCATCACAACGGATGATGTGTTACCCGAAGCACAACCAGAACGCCGGGGTGCATATGCCCTTCCAAATGAACCCATCTTATGTCACATATCGAACTTCCGTAAGGTAAAACGTGTGGAGGATGTGATTCGAATTTTCGAAAAAGTAAACCAAGTGCATCCAGCAAAATTACTGATGGTTGGCGATGGCCCGGATCGCTATGCGAGTGAACAACTCTGTCGATCGCTAGGGCTGTGCGATCGGATCATTTATTTGGGTAAATTGCGCGAAACACGTCAAGTGTTAGAACTGGCAGATGTCTTTATATTACCCTCTGAAAGTGAGAGTTTTGGCCTAGCTGCCTTGGAGGCCATGGCGGTTGGAGTTCCTGTGATTTCCAGTGATACGGGAGGAATCCCTGAAGTAAATATTCAAGGATATTCTGGCTTTCTTTCCTCGGTGGGTGACATTGAAAACATGGCGAATAACACCCTTAAGTTATTAGACCCAGTTCAAAAACAACAGTTTAGAAACCAGGCACTTGAGCAAGCAAAAGCCTTTAGCATTGAACGCGTGGTTCCACAATACGAAGAAATTTACCTTAACTTAGTTTCAAAGAAATAGTCATGAATATAGGTGTTTTACTTTCTGGTAACGGAGTGTACGACGGGGCAGAAATTCAAGAAGCCGTGCTTACCTTATTAGCCATCGATGAAATGGGCTGGAATGCGGTTTGTATTTCTGTTGATAAACCTCAACATCACGTAATTAATCACCTGACTGGTGAGGTGATGGATGAATCGAGAAACATGCTGGTTGAAGCCGCACGCATCGCACGCGGACAAATCACCCCAATTGAGAACATTAGTCCGTCAGACATTGATGCCTTGGTAATTCCTGGCGGATTTGGAAGCGCTAAAAACTTTACCAGCTGGGCCTTCGACGGACCGGCAAGCACCATATTACCAGAGGTAAAATTACTGTTAGTGAACCTAGTAAATGTAGGAAAACCGATCGTTGCGCTCTGCGTAAGTCCCGTAGTTGTAGCAAAGGCATTCGAGGGTTCAAGCATACACCCTACGCTGAGTTTAGGAAGTGCTTCAGAACCATCACCTTATGACATCAATGGTTTTAACGAAGGATTAAGAGCAACTGGATCCATTACACAAGAACGGACCATTCGTGAAGTACTGATTGACCCCGTAAACCGAATCATTTGCGCCCCATGTTATATGATGGAAGCTCGAATCACGGAGATTCACGAGAACATACAACACGCATTACGGGCCTTAAAAGAGCTATTGTGAGCTTAGATAGCGATAAATTTAATCAATGGGCAGCCAACCGAAAGGCGCACAAAGAAGGATTAACCGCAGAAATCCTATTCCCTAAATTACGGAAAGGAGATCGCGGGGCCTTAGCATCGGCGATTACTTTAATTGAAAGTACCAATCCAACGCATCGAAGGGAAGCCAACGCCTTAATTACATTATGCCTTCCACACAGCGGAAACGCATGGCGCATTGGGATCACGGGTGTCCCGGGGGTTGGAAAAAGCACGTTTATTGAGGCGATTGGACATGAACTATTGAACCAAGGACATCGACTTGCCGTAATGGCCATTGACCCCAGTTCCAGTATTAGCGGCGGAAGTATACTTGGCGACAAAACCCGCATGGAATCATTATCGATGCGTGACGATGTATTTATTCGTCCAACGGCAACTGGAAAAACACTGGGTGGCGTGGCGCAACATACGCGTGAAACCATCATTTTATGTGAAGCTGCGGGCTATGACATCATCTTTATTGAAACCGTTGGTGTTGGACAAAGTGAAACCGTGGTACATTCCATGGTCGATTTTTTCTTGTTGTTGATGCTTTCTGGCGCGGGTGACGAATTACAAGGGATCAAGCGAGGGATTATGGAAATGGCAGATGGCATATTAATTACCAAAGCAGACCAGGGGAATGAAGAAGCAGCGAATCATGCAAAGCGCACCTATCAGAATGCACTGCATTTGTTTACGGCCAAAGAAAGTGGTTGGATACCCAAGGTAGCATGTATTTCAAGCATAGAAAAAACCGCGTTGAATCACCCGATGACTTGGTGGAAGGCATATTTTGATCAGGTCACCCAATCCGGATATTTGAGTCATAAACGAAAGGAACAGGATTTGCGATTTTTTGAAGAAAGTTTTCAGCAGCAACTCAGTCAATTTATGGCGAACAATGAACAGATTAATCTGGGATATAAGGACTTACAAACCCAAGTGCTCGACGGAAGATGTTCACCCTATGAAGCCGCAGATCTTTTATTACATTTAATTACAACAGCGCATGGAAACCTTTAAAATAACAGGCGAATTCATCGAACTCATTGCCTTATTAAAAGCAACGGGAATTGCAGAAACGGGCGGACATGCCAAGTACTTGGTGGACGAAGGCGAAGTAACGCGCAACGGAGAAATCGAAACAAGAAAGCGCGCGAAACTAATACCCGGGGATGTCATTCGTGTATTTGAATATGAAATAAGCATTGCATGATGAAGTATAGCCTAATTTTATTGGTTGGGGTAATTGTCCACATGGGAAGTAGTGTATATGGACAAAAGGAAAGTGAAAATACGAATGCCTGTATATTCATCCCAAATAACATCAGCGTCCGTTGCGATCACTACAATAAAGATTTCACCTTGGATGTACTGCTAACTGCTCCTTGTGTGATTAAAAACATGAAAGTACTGGATCGTTGGGGAAGCGTATTGTATTCAACAGACCAAGGGCCATGGACATGGTATGGCGGATTACAACCTGCGGGTGTTTACCATGTAACCGTTAGCTACATTCGATCCGAAAATCAAAGTGAACCTGAATTAAAATCAATTACACAGGCAGTATATTTGATTAAGTGATTTGGGAGCGGCCGAGTTAGGCAGTATATCATCCAATATGTTCAATTCCATTGCGTTAGGGGTATCGTAAAATAAATCCCCTATGGAACTAGAACACATCAAAAACACTATTCACGAAATTCGTGGCATGAAGGTCATACTTGACTTTGAATTGGCTAAATTATATGAGGTTGAAACACGAATATTAAAGCAAGCAGTTCGAAGAAATATTGAACGATTCCCTGCGGATTTTTTATTTGAACTTAGCACTGATGAAATGCAAAATATGGTATCACAAAATGTGATACCTTCCTTAAAATATTTCGGTGGGGCTAAAGTTTATGCATTTACTGAACAGGGTGTCGCAATGTTATCTTCGGTTTTAAGAAGTAAAAAAGCGATTCAAATCAACATCTCCATCATGCGCGCGTTTGTGATGATGCGACAATGGGCCTTAACCCACCAAGAACTGAGTGCACGCCTGGATGCGTTGGAGAAACAATACGGTCAAAAATTCAAAGACATTGAGCAGGTCTTGAACTTTCTAATTCAGAAAGATCAAAAGAAAACGCAGCAGCAGCAAAGAGACCGAATTGGTTTTAAAAAATAGCATGAATTTAGATGCGTTAATTTCTTTTTAGGAAACAAATATGCTTGCTAGAAGCGTCAACAAATCCGATCCCCTTTCGAGGACTTGTAGAAATAAAATGTATTTTCGTATAAGCGCAATAAACCTGCTCTAACACACCCAATTTGGATGTATAAGCGAAGTTTTATAGCGTCTATAAACAAGTTATAGGTAAATTAATAATTCAATAATTATGGTAAAAAAAATTAATTATAAAATTTTAGCTGGACTTGACAATACTAAAAAAACATCAAAAGTGTTTGCAACAAAAGTTAGGCTAATTTTAAAGGAATTTCTATTTGAAGACCTTGAACAATCTAATTTTTTTGATAAAAAGGATTTATTAAAAGTAAGGCACTCGATAATTAATTTTTTTTATTGCGGGAAATTTACTTTAAAATGCCAAAATCCGATTATTTATGATGATAATGCTCAAAAAGAGTTATTGAATGTTAGTAATACAGCAAATGAAATAAGACACACTTTATCAAAAATTTCTATAATCAACGAAAATTTGATAAAATACCCTACACATAAAAAATTGAATGAGGAGGTTATAAGATTAGAAAAATAACTTGGAAAGTTTGAAACCCAACTAAAAGCCGAAACAGACTTAATATCAAAAATAGTTAAGAAACAAGAAGAAATTGATTCTTTATCTAGACCAAAGCTATCGAAAGAAGAAAAACAAAAATTAAGAAAATTAAAAACTGAAATTAACAATCTGTCAAAAAGGATAAAAGACTCACCTGAAAAATTCTTTAAAAAAATTGAAACATCGTGGACACATGTTACTATTCACTACAAGAATTATATTGTCGAATTAAATAAACAACTTCTAAAAGATAATTCAAAAATTGATAAAATAATTGTTTATGAAGCTCCACCATATTTGGGTAATAAAAAAGTGGATGATACATATTTTTTAACCAGTAATGATAAAACATATTCTAGTCCAATACGTGAATGTTTTGACTCAAAAGTAGAAAACGAAAAACTATCGATGATACAATTTCTTGCTCAATATAAAATAGGATTCTTCGATTTATCAATGGCTTGCTTACCTTTAAGTGACGGGGATATCAGAAAAAATTGGAACAAAAACCCTGAATTTAATATTGGTGATAAACAATTAACAGTAATCTTGTTTGAATTAAGCTTGGAGCATTTCATTGAAAAAATAGAATTCAAAATTGTTAAACATCCATTATTTGCAATTGGAACACCAGTGAATACATCTGCTGGAATTTTTGAACATTACAGTCAAAATCTTCTGAAAGTATATTGTGACAATTCCAACAGCATATACTTTGATAACAAAAAATCAGATACTGATCAAGATATATTATTGGTTGATTTAGGAGTTACTAATACAACAAGTACTTTTATGAAACGAAATGTAAAAGGAACAACCTTTCCTCTTTTTAAGTCAAACATTATAAGTTCTGGTTATCCAAATCCCGTATTAATGAAAAATGCTTTTAATATTGATGAAAACTAATCTACCTATAACAGCGTGTAAGCAATATTGCCTTGCCCCCGCACATGCGGGACAACACAAGGCAACATCGCCTACATGCAAACCGTTAAGCGCATTTGGAAAAACTAGACCAAATTATTACCTTAGTTGAAATAAAAAAGAAATGGCTCAAGTTGATGTAATTAGAAATGGAATTATTGACAAACTGCTTGCAATATCAGATAAAGATTACTTGATGGCTTTGCTTCGTTTGGTTGATAATAGTGCAGTTGAAGATGAAAAAATCAAATTGACTAAAGAACAAAAGTTGATGCTCGAAATGAGTAAAGCTGACATTCAAAATGGTCGAACAATATCTCAAAATGATTTAGATAAAAATGACCTTGAATGGCTAAAAGGAAAATAGTCTGGACTGAAACGGCTGCGAAGCAGCGTCGTGAGATTTTGAAATAGTGTACAGAAAGGAATGAGAGCACAATTTATGCGAAGAAATTGATTGAAATAACCGCAAAGCATCTGAAAGTAATTTCAAAAAATCCTGAAGCCTTTAAAGAAACTGAAATTGATGATGTGCGAGAATCAGCAATGGGTCATTTCAGTTTGTATTATAAAATTACCCCTGATCAAATAATTGTTATGGCATTTTGGGATAATCGCCAGGATCTCAAGAAACTTTTGAAAGCCATTTCTTGATGTACACACCCTCTAACATCAAGCGCAATCCCGAATCGTTAATCTCGGGACATCACTTGCACGCCAACCGTTAGTTACATTAGAGCCGAAAATCAAATTGAACCTGAATTAAAATCAATTACACAGGCAGTATATTTGATTAAGTGAGGCGTGCTTTAGTTATAATACCATACCCGAATGATATAACCTTCAAGAAAAAAAAGAATGAAAATTGTTTGCGGCATGGGGATTTTTCCCCTTTGAGTTAATGTTTTTATGTAGTTTAGGCAGTAATTAAAGAGCGAGGCATGAACAGACGACAGTTTTTAAAACAATCAACGTTACTCTCCATCGGTGGACTTTTAATCCCTTCAACATTACTCGCTGCTTGCCGAAAAGAAACCTTACTTGAAGACGTAACTTATGACGGTAAAGTTATCATCATTGGTGCGGGTGCTGCAGGTTTATATGCTGCATATATATTAAAGTCTAAAGGAATAGATTTTCAACTATTGGAAGCCTCCTCCACCTATGGTGGAAGACTTGGTAAGCTGACCGGTTTTGCCAATTTTCCGATTGACACGGGGGCACAATGGCTACATGGGAAAAATAGTATTTTGGGCGATTTAATCAAAAAGTCAAAAACTAACATCACCCTCGATGATAGTGAAACCAAATTTTGGTTTAATAATCAGTTGGTAAATTCCTTACCACAAGAAACTGATATTTTTGAAGGCGATGATTTACCCGATATTTCGTTCGAAGACTATGCCTTACAAAATGGCTTGGGTAATGAATATAAATACATTGTTGAAAACATTGCTGGAGACCAAGGTGCGGCAGCTTCTCGACTTTCTGTATTTGGGAATAATAAAGACGAAGAAAATTGGAGTGCTGGAGATGATGATTTTAAATTTGAAGAAACTTTTTTCGATTTAATCGATACCCAAATTGCAAATCAAGTAAAGGACTATATCTTACTCAATACAGTTGTGTCTAAAATTGATTATTCGCAATCAACCATTCTAATTACTGACAGTAATAACAATACATTCAACGCAGATAAAGTCATTATTACTGTTCCAATACCCATTCTAAAATCGGCTGACATTCAATTTACCCCCGCATTACCTGATGAAAAAACAGCTGCATTCGCAAAAATAGGTATGGATGCAGGAATGAAGGTGTTTTTAAAATTTAGCAATAAATTCTTTGATCAAAATATCATTGGTGGGTCAGTGTGTGCTGCTTATGCCGATGACAGTATAGGTAAAGCACAAAACGATAACATATTGCTTGCATTTATCATGGGCGAACAAGCCGAATATTTAACCTCATTAGGAAGTGACGCAGCGATAACAAGCGCATTAATACAAGAATTAGACATCATTTATAATGGCCAAGCATCAGCATCCTTTATCGCGTCACATGTTGAAAACTGGACAACCAATCCTTACATAAAAGGAGCATACTCTTATAGCACCATAGGCATGGGAGACGCCCGGAAAATTGCGAGTCAAGCACTAAGTGAAAAACTATATTTTGCGGGTGAAGCAATGAATACCAATGGGCATCATCAAACGGTTCATGGTGCCGTAGAAACAGGTTATAGGGAAGTAATCAATATACTAACGGATATCAAAAAATGAAGTCAATCATTTTTTCAAGTGTATTACTATTGCACATTGGCTTCGCAATAGCTCAAGAAATTAAACTGGATGCATCGTATGAATATTTGTATTCAGGCCAATGGGATAAGGCAATTCAAACCTACAATGTGAGCCGTCCTTTCCTGACAGAAAAGCAGCCTCTGCTAATGAATGGATTAAACACATCCATTTCTTATGTTTTCAAAAATGAGAACCATCTTAAACATGGAATAAACTTAAGCTACGCTTATTTCCAGAGTTCTGCAGAAAATGAAAATTTCAACAATATACTCCAGCTCCATTTTATAAATCTAGGATACATTTTACATTACGAAAACAAAGAAAAATCGAAAGGCTTATATTCTGACTTGATAATTTCCGCAACATCAAACGGACTTTTTAGAACTTTAAATGGAAACCCTTTTGAATATGACGAAACAAGGTCAAAAGCATTTGGTATTGGTGGCGACATTTGCTTAAAGGCTGGTTATTGTCTGAAATTGAAAAATAATTTTTATTTATCACCTTTTATATCAATTGCATACACACCTTACCTATATTCACCGAACAGCGAAGCAGTAATTAATCAAACAAAAGAGCTTACCAGTAAAAATTGGACGGGAATATTAAGAACACAAATAGGCTTGACATTTCATTTAAAACCTCAGCAAAATGACTGAGCGAAAAAGAACCGCCGCTAACAGCAAACACCTAAGAGTAGCGGCCCTGAGATTAGTTGAACTATTTTTCCCCTATCACAGTTTGCGCTTAGGATTCTTATTACTCATTACCGCCATTTTTCCATTTACATCTGTGAAAGCACAACTTCCAACAGACAGTTTAAAAGGACACTATAAATTCGATGGGACCCTGGCAGATTTCTCCGGCAATGGGAATCATATCGTAACAGGTTCAGGAACCTTTGTTAATGACCGGTTTGGAAACTTAAATAAAGCCCTTTATTTTGATGGGGTATCTGATTCACTGAATATACCCATTTCCGAATTTTCGCCCATCTCCGGCGATTTCACCATTAGCTTTTGGTATAAAACAAATTCTCCTGAAATCCAGAATCTATTTTCATCGAAGCAATATCCAAACGACACGATATCCAATTTTGAAATTCAATTAAGCAGCCACAACAGTTATTACCTGGAGTATTTAACCCAGTCATTTTTTTCAACGTTTGTCTATTGGAATGGAAGCGGTGTAGGATCTAATGCCATAGCGGAAGGTAATCCGGGTGCATTCACAAACAATGCATGGTGTCATTTTGCCATAACACGAGCGGCAGATACCCTAAGAATATACAAAAATCACAGCCTGTATACACTAAGTATTGACAATAATTACGGAGGTGTATTAGGCGATGCTGTTGACTTTATTTTTAGTTCATCACCTCATCTTTTCAGGGGTACGATTGATGACATGCGTTTGTATAACCGAAGCCTTAACCAAAGCGAAATTGATTTATTATGGTTTGAAAATAAGCCGTTTTGTTTTACTACAGTTAAGGCAACTGATGCCTTTGTGCAAGGTTCAAACGTGCTGGTTTATTGGGAATATGATGCCACGCAAGTGAGCGATTCAATTCTGGTTGAGTATCGAATTAATAATAGTGTCTGGCTTCCTGCCGTCCATACAAATATGGCTTATGAATGTTACACTTACATCAATATGAACTATGCTCCAGGAACAACCATTGAAGTCCGTGTTTCTGATTACAACGATCCAACACTAACCCAATCATCTGGAGCTTTTACTGTAAGCGAATACGATTGGGAAGAAGTAACTAGCACTTTACCCTTTAATTCAAAAGATGGGTCTGGTTTAGTGAGTTTTCAAAATAAAATGTGGTTGTTGGGTGGATGGGATCCGCCGCATCATCCGCCCATGTACACGCATAATGAAATATGGAGCTCGACCGATGGCGCGAACTGGACCTTTGAAACAGCCGCCCCTTGGCCCGCAAGGCATTGTGCCGCATGGCTTGTTAGTGATAGTGCCATTTGGGTTATTGGTGGAGACCCACAATCCGGCTGTTTAACCGATGTTTGGAAAAGTAGTGATGGAATTAATTGGATACAAACAACCGCCGCAATACCCGGATTTACCCTAAGAAATAATCCAAACTATTCTTACGCTAATGGGAATTTATTTGTTTTTGGTGGAGAGCAATGTAGTGGAAATCCATTAACGGATGTATGGTCAAGTACTGATGGATTACATTGGAATCAACTGCCAAATGCACCGTGGTTGGGAAGAGGCATGCAGATAAATAGTTGTGTAGATAATAATGGGCAAATATGGATGTTAGGTGGTTCTAATGAAGGCACAAGAAGGTCATACAATGAGGTTTGGAAAAGTTCGGACGGAATAAGTTGGACACTCGTTAATGAATCGGCCCCATGGACAGGACGATATTGGCATACCGTTGCTTGGTTTGACAATAAAATGTGGCTCATGGGCGGAATGGCAACAGGGATCGAGATGAACGATGTCTGGTTCTCCGAAGACGGTATTACCTGGCACGAATTAAAAACCACAACTGGAAATTGGCCAGCAGGGAGCAGACATGCACAATCCACTACGGTGTTTGACAATGCGCTTTGGTATATGTGTGGAATCGCTACAAACAACGCCTGGAAAATTATTAACACATCTACCGTTGGGGTTAATGAACCGTCAGGTTCAACTATACCTGCGTTAAAATTATATCCAAATCCTGCACTTGAACTTATAACCTTAAGTTTCAATCCTATTCATGAAGAAACACATACCATTCGGATTTATGATCTATCTGGTGCTATAATTCATGAACGTTACGTAACCTCCTCTGGGCCAACGATAAGCGCTACATTTGACATCTCAGAATTTTCAAGCGGCGTTTATATTATTCAAATAAATAATCACCCTGCGCTGACCACAAAATTTATAAAACCCTAAGCAAAGAACGCTATGTTAAAGGGAACTAACTACCTCAAAAAAATAAAAATGACGTATAACCCTCGATGAGACCTATTAAACGATCTTGAAACGCTAATTCATTCCCTATGAAAACACTACTCACTTTAATCCTTGGACTTTTTTGTACCATTTCCGCATTTGCAGACTGTGCAGGTAACGGACTTTGGGTGTTCCCAAAGAATAAAACAATTAACCAAAACTCAATTTTTGTCCTGACGGGATACGCGGAAAGTCAACATGTTATCTTCGCACTTAACAAAAAACACCCCGTTTATTTAAAAAGTGGGCGTCATAAAATCAAGTTACAGGTAAGCGAAATCTGTATTGGACAATTCTATTTAACGCAAGCCATTTTGAAACCAGAAACACCGCTAGAAGCAGGACTAGAGTACACCCTATGTATTGACAAGCTACCGGAATATGAGCACATAGATCGATACAACAGCAAGACCGAATCCTACGAACCTATTTCTTACACGGTGAGAACGGTAGTAGATACAAACAAACCTGAGCTATTGACATCAGCGAAGGAACTTAAGAAAACCATTCATTACTATGGCTGCGGTCCAGCAAAGTACGTGGTGTTTAGTAATCCAGCCAGAGACAGCTCAGAAATCATTATTAAAACCACTGTAAAAAATCTAAAAACTAGGAAAGAAACCACCTACTACGTCGAACCCAATCTGGAGGTAATCAATGTTGGTCATGGCATGTGTTCAGGTGCGTTTACCTATGATGCAGCAGATGAACAGTATGAAATTGAGTTTTCGTATATGGACAGTTCGGGTAACCTTACCCCATGGACTGGTGAACGCATAAAATTTAACAAGCCAACTGCCGAAAATTCTGTTAAGGACCATTAAACATTTGAGATTATCTAAGAATTTCAAATCCCAAGCTTTACTTGGTTTGTTCGTTTGATGATTCCTTGAGCTACCCTGCTAAAAAAAGAAAGCGTAATTTTGAATTGAAATTTAGCACCTATGGATTCCTCCTCCTCTATTCGAATTAACAAATACCTCAGTGAAATCGGGTTTTGCTCCCGTCGTGCGGCCGATAAGTTAATCGAGGAAGGTCGTGTAAAAATCAACGGAAAGGTACCCGAAATGGGAACCAAAGTAAGTCCCGGGGATGTGGTGACCGTTGACAACAAGCCCACCCAAGCACCAAGTGATGAATTTATTTACATCGCGTTCAATAAACCCATTGGGATCGTCTGTACTACCGATCAATACCGTGAACGAGACAACATCATTGATTTTATCAATCACCCGAAACGTATTTTCCCCATTGGTCGCCTCGATAAACCAAGCGAAGGGCTGATTTTTCTGACCAACGACGGTGATATCGTAAATAAAATTCTTCGCGCGCGAAATCACCACGAAAAAGAATACGTGGTTACCGTAAATCGACCGATTAATGCGGAGTTCATTCAACAGATGAGCAACGGAATTCCAATTCTTGATACCGTGACAAGAAAATGTAAGGTTGAACTTGTAGACCGATACACCTTTAAGATTATTCTAACCCAAGGATTAAATCGCCAAATTCGTCGCATGTGTGAATATCTTGACTATCGGGTAACCAAATTGAAACGGGTCCGAATTATGAACATTCACTTAGATGTACCTATCGGACAATGGCGCTATTTAACTACGGATGAAATTGCAGAGATCCACTCCATGGTATCCGACAGTGCGAAGTCAATCGATTAGTTAACCTTAGATTCTACGTCAGTTACCTTAAACTTACCTTCCATAAGATCATTATATATGTGGAGCATAAGGAAATAATCATCCTTCACCCAATCGTTTGATCCCGTTCCGTTATAGGGATAGTTATTTAGGTAATTTTGAAACAATTCACACGCTTCTTTTGCTTGTGCTTCCGAGTAAAACGAATTTTTCCACTCCGCTGAAATATACTCCCATTCTTTCACCCCGATCCCACTGTTGTATATCTTAACAACCCCATCAGCATAGCTAAAAGATACTACATCTACATCCCGTTGGTCTGCCCCTTTTAATAAATAGGTGGTGTGCTTAAAATAATTCCCCAAGCGTTTAATTAATTGATCCCTTGACTCGGGTTTACTTGGCTTAATTCGCCATTCATTATTGCTTGAATAAAATTCATCCTCTTTAAATGCGTTGAGCATAGTTGCCTGCCGCTGCCACGTCAACCGTTGGTGCTTATTTTCTGTTACCATAGCCGCCTGCTCATCTTTTTCCTCCGTGATGCGAACTTCCCAGCGTTGCGTTTTTCCCTTACGAGTTAACTGGATTGATTCTCCCTCCTTATCCCAAGCCCAGGTACCCTGTTCGTAAAACCCTTTCTCGTTGAGTTGGGTAAATGTTTGATCCGGAAAAACACACAACAACAATCCTTCTTGTCCTGCTTCATGCTGCTTCGATTCATCCAATAAGGGATCTCCAGAACTGGGGCTTTTGGAAAGCGATTCACGCGCCGATAAGCGCCATATGGCATGGATATCTGTTTGCTTATCCGAGTTTGAGGTACATTGAACAAGCAATACACTTAAGAAAACATATAAAACCAAGTGCTTCATATTTCAAAATATTGTTGGAAAGTTAGGTATTTATGAGTTAGGTCAGTTAATATCCCCTGCCGTTTATGTACCTTGCGCTCTTAATTTTACGGTTAATGAACCATCAGCACCAAGGCCTAACTACCGCAGCAGCACAAAAAAAACTGCTCGAAATCGGATATAATGAACTTCCGGCGACCAAGGCTAAAAACCTGTGGGCTATTACCCTTGAAATCATTAAGGAACCTTTATTTATTTTACTGCTCGGATGCGGTACGCTGTATGTGCTTCTT
>Ga0315903_10005277_pt1 | contig 16900 bp, 16 predicted proteins | sample LakEriMetagenome_7_FD_203524 | JGI IMG/M metagenome (GOLD analysis project Ga0315903, IMG submission 203524) | Freshwater fungal communities from buoy surface, Lake Erie, Ohio, United States - Buoy 2 MA119 | ecosystem: Environmental > Aquatic > Freshwater > Lake | place: USA: Lake Erie, Ohio...
CCCCGACCCTGAACTGTCACCCCCGACCCTGAACTGTCACCCCCGACCTGATCGGGGGTCCATGTTTGCGGCCCGGGAATGCGGGTTCATGGATACCCGGTCGAGCCGGGTATGACAGAACTCTGCGGGTATGACAGAACTCTGCGGGTATGACAGAACTCTGCGGGTATGACAGAACTCTGCGGGTATGACAAACACGGTCGAGCTGGGCACAACAAAACCCGGTCTAGCCAGGCATGCCGAAGTTAAGCGGAGGCCGAGGATGTGGCTGCGGGGGGCAGGTTGCCGCGCACTGGGCTGGTCATGTTGCCTTTGAAGTCGGTCCAGCATTCGCGGGTGAAGTCGTACATCTTGCAGTTTTTGGCAGTTTCGAAGTACCACTTCCAAGAAAACGGCTGCACGATGATGCGGCCTGGCAGCATTTCTTCGAGTTTGGCTTGGGCTTGCTTCAGGCGGTAGAGCGGGATGCTCATGTCCACATGGTGGGCGGTGTGCTCCATGATGTGGTGCATGAATGTGCCCACATTGAACCTAAAAGTCAGGTGCACGGTGGTCGATACAAAGGGGGCCGCTTTGGTCCAAGCGGCTTTGTTGTCGTGCCAAGAAACTTTGACGTGTGTGTGGTGCACATAGACCACAAACCCGATCATGGTGTTCCAGAAAAAGAAGGGTATGGCCACACCCATGAGCAAAGACAACCAGACCGATTGGTCCGTCAGCACGGCGGCGGTGGTGATGGCGGCCACCCACAACACACCAAACACGGTCACCAGCAGGCTGTCTTTGAAAAAGATCGGGCGGCGCGTGGGCATGTGGGTCTTATTAGGGAAAAATTCGCGTTTCCACCAGATTTCGATCATGTAATAAAGACCGGGTGCCCAGCCGCTGCGGTAGGCGCGTTGCAGCAAACGCTCTAATGGGTTCAGCGCCTCAAACTCGGCGGCAGTCAGTGGGGTCCACACGAAGTCCACACCCTTGAGGTTGGTGTAACCGTGGTGCACCACGTTGTGGCCGGTGTCCCACAGGCTGTAAGGCGTCAGGGAGGGCAAAAATGCAATCCGGCCCAGCACTTTGTTCAACTCGCGGTGCGGTGTCAGGCTTTGGTGGCAGGCGTCGTGGCCAATCACAAACAGACGGCCAATCACAAAGCCTGCGACCAGCGCACACAACAGCTTGGCCCAGACGGCATCCAGCGCAATGGTGCCGCTGATCAGGGCAAAAAGCAGCACGTAATCCACAATCAACAGCACAAATGCCTTGAAGGTGCTGCGTTCGGACAGGGGAACCAGCCATTCGCGCAAAGTTTTGCGGTGCGGCAGGGGTTGGTCCAAAGGAATCGGCTGCTCGGAAGTCGGTGTGTGTAATGCAGTCATAACGCTTTGTGGTAAATCTCTCACCCCGAAGTTTAGTCGCCCGAGTGATTCCTTTGGCTGACAAGGATCAATTCAGGGGTTTGACCGGGTCAAATCGGTGTACACAGAGCCCCATTGGGTGGTAATTTTGTTTCATAAAGGCCCCAGCAACCCGCATTGAGTAGCCGAAAGAAGCTGTTATGTAACCGTTTCCGTGGGAAAATTGAAATCAAATTACATGGAGATTCCCGAATGACACGTCGTGCCACCAAGATTGTTGCTACTTTAGGCCCTGCTTCCAGCGATCCCGCTTTGTTGGAGGCCATGATCCGTGCCGGCGTCAATGTGGTGCGCTTGAACTTCAGCCACGGCAAGGCACAAGACCATGTGGACCGTGCTCGACTGGTGCGCGAAGCCTCCAAACGCGCCGGTCGCGAAGTGGCCATCATGGCCGACTTGCAAGGTCCCAAAATCCGGGTCGGCAAGTTTGCTGAAGGCAAAGTCATGCTCGAACCCGGCGCAGCTTTTGTGCTGGACGCCTCGCGCACCGAGCCGGGCGACATCAACGGTGTGGGCCTCGATTACAAAGAATTGCCCCGGGATGTGAAAGCCAACGATGTGCTGTTGCTCAACGACGGCCTGATTGTGCTGATCGTGACCGCCGTCAAGGGCGAGCAAGTGCACACCACCGTGAAGCTGGGTGGCGAGTTGTCTAATAACAAGGGTATTAACAAGCAAGGCGGCGGTTTAACAGCCCCGGCCCTGACCGCCAAAGACATGGACGACATCAAAACCGCCATGAGCTTGCTGGCCGACTACGTGGCCGTGAGCTTCCCCAAAAACGCCACCGACATGGAAATGGCGCGCCAATTGTGCAATGTGGCGGGGGCTGAATATGGCCATAAGCCCGGTTTGATCGCCAAGATCGAGCGGGCCGAAGCGATTCCTCACCTCGAAGCCATCTTGCGTGCCAGCGACGGCATCATGGTGGCGCGGGGCGATTTGGCCGTTGAAGTTGGTAACGCCGCTGTACCTGCCTTGCAAAAACGCATGATCAAACTGGCCAAGGTGCACGACAAAGTGGTCATCACCGCCACCCAGATGATGGAAAGCATGATCACCAACCCGGTGCCCACCCGTGCCGAAGTGTCCGACGTGGCCAACGCCGTGTTGGACGGCACCGACGCCGTGATGCTGAGTGCCGAGACCGCCGCTGGCAAATACCCGCTCGAAACGGTGGAAGAAATGGCCAAAATCTGCGAAGCCGCCGAAAACGCCGAAGACGTGCTGTTGGACGCCGATTTCCGGGGACAGTCGTTCAGCCGCATCGACCAGTCGATTGCCATGGGGGCGCTGTTTACGGCCCACCATTTGGGGGCCAAAGCCATTGTGGCCATGACCGAATCGGGCTCTACCGCCCTGTGGATGAGCCGCCATCGGGTGCATATCCCAATTTATGCCCTGACCACCAAGCTGACCTCGCAACGCAAAATGGCCTTGTACCGCAACGTGCGGCCCTTGCTGATGGACACCAGCGCAGACCGTGACACGGCTCTGGCCGAGGCCGAAACCCACCTGAAAAACCGCAACATTGTGGGCACAGGCGACGTGTACGCCATCACCTGCGGCGAGCCCATGGGCTCACCCGGCGGCACCAACATGCTGAAAATCTGCAAAGTCGCCTGAAGTCGGGGGGAGTTTCAGTCAGGCGTCAGGCCAAAACCTATAAAATCCGGGCGAGTTACAAGCCGGTTACATGCCGGCCCACCTGAATCTTCAACTTCCCGGGAAATCACCACCATGGCACTCGTATCTATGCGCGAGCTGCTGGACCATGCGGCCGTTAACGGCTATGGCATTCCAGCTTTTAACGTCAACAACCTGGAGCAAGTCCAGGCCGTCATGACCGCCGCTGACGAGGTGGGTGCCCCTGTCATCCTGCAAGCCAGCGCCGGAGCCCGCAAATACGCAGGCGAGCCCTTCATCAAGCACCTGATTCAGGCCGCCACCGAGCAGTGGCCACACATTCCACTGGTCATGCACCAAGACCACGGGCAAAGCCCCGGCATTTGCCAAGGCGCGATCAACCTCGGTTTTTCATCCGTCATGATGGACGGCTCTTTGCTGGAAGATGGCAAAACCCCCGCTGACTTTGCGTACAACGTGGACGTGACCCGACGCGTGGTCAACATGGCGCACTTGGTTGGCGTGTCGGTCGAGGGGGAATTGGGTTGCCTGGGCAATCTGGAAACCGGAGACGCGGGCGAAGAAGACGGCATTGGCGCGGTGGGCAAACTCGACCACAGCCAAATGTTGACCGACCCCGAGGAAGCCGCGCAATTCGTCAAAGCCACCGGACTGGACGCGCTGGCCATTGCCATCGGCACCAGCCACGGCGCATACAAATTCAGCCGCAAGCCCACGGGCGACATTTTGGCCATCTCGCGGGTCAAGGAAATCCATGCCCGCATTCCCAACACCCATTTGGTCATGCACGGATCGTCCAGCGTGCCGCAAGACCTGTTGGCCATGATCAACCAGTACGGTGGCAAGATGAAGGAGACCTACGGCGTGCCGGTCGAAGAAATCCAGGAAGCCATCAAGTTCGGCGTGCGCAAGATCAATATTGACACCGACATCCGCTTGGCCATGACCGCTGCCGTGCGCAAGTTCTTGTTTGAAAACCCCGACAAATTTGACGCCCGTGAGTGGCTCAAGCCCGCCCGCGAAGCCGCCAAGCAAATTTGCAAACAGCGCTATTTAGAGTTTGGCTGCGAAGGCCAGGCTCCCAAGATCAAGGGCCACACCCTGCAAGTGGTCGCGGCGCAATACGCCCGGGGCGAATTGGCGCAAGTGGTGCACTGATCTCCGGCTGCGCTCAGGTAGGTGAAATAAGGCTGCCGAATCCTGCCCCCAACCGGGCCTTGAGGCGCTGAAAGCGCGGCCACCGAGCCTGCGATAATCGACCCGAATGGCCCGTTGACTGTTCAACGGGCCGTTTTCTATTTTGCTGCTGCTTGATTGTTTTGCCATGACCTCTGCACTTCACACCTCGGCCCTGACCTCTTTGCCTCTGCTGGCGCGAGGCAAGGTGCGAGACAACTACGCCGTGGGCGACGACCGTATTTTGATGGTGGCCTCGGACCGCATCAGCGCGTTCGACGTCATCATGGGTGAGCCCATTCCCGGCAAAGGCGTGTTGCTCACGCAAATGGCGCTGTTCTGGTTTGACCAACTTGGCCCCAAGGGCCTGAACATCTGCCCGATTCACCTCACGGGCGATGCCCCCGAAAGCGTGGTCTCGGCGGCCGAAGTGCCCCAAGTGCAAGGCCGCTCCATGCTGGTCAAGCGCCTCAAACCCATCCCCGTCGAGGCGGTGGTGCGCGGCTATTTGGCCGGCAGCGGCTGGAAGGAATACCAAGACAACCAGGCCGTGTGCGGGGTGAAACTGCCCGCTGGCCTTAAAAACGCCAGCCCTCTGCCCGAACCCATCTACACGCCAGCCGCCAAAGCCGCCGTGGGCGAGCACGACGAAAACATCACCTTCGAGCAAACCGTGACCATGATCGGGGCCGACTTGGCTGGCCGCATCCGCGACATCAGCATTCAGCTTTACAAAGCAGCCCGCGACATCGCCGCCGCCAAAGGCATCATCATTGCCGACACCAAGTTCGAGTTTGGCCTGGACACCGACGGCACGCTGGTCTTGATGGACGAGGTGCTGACACCCGATTCATCGCGCTACTGGCCCGCCGAAAGCTACAAAGAGGGCGCCAACCCGCCCAGCTACGACAAGCAATTTTTGCGCGATTGGCTGGAAACTGCCCAAATCAATGGCAAGCCTTGGGACAAAACCCCGCCTGCACCGCGTTTGCCGCGCGAAGTCATCGAAAAAACCGCCGCCAAATACCAAGAAGCCATGCAGCGCTTGATCGGGTAAAGCGCTACCAGGGCTTGGTTTTAGCCAAGCTGAAGGGCTGAGTAGCCATAGAAAAAGGCGCTGCATGCAGCGCCTTTTTATTTTTGGCGAGGGCTTGTTGCCCGTTCAGATCGGTTTATCCCCATCAACCCGGCACAGCCAGCAAACTCATGGCATCCATGAGCAAGGTGGTGCTGGCCACCAGCAAGCTCCCGTGGGTCAGGGTGCGGGTTTGGGTTTGAGGTCTCAGGCAGGTCATCGTAAACACCGCCAGACAGAGCAGTTCTAGGCTGCCGCGCATCCACAAATAGCGGCTGGCACTGGCCAAGTTGGCGGCTTCGGGGTTCATCAACACCGCATAGATCAGCACCCCTTTGAGCAGCCAAAGCACCGCGCCAAGTTGGAGCGTTTGCAAAATACCAGGGCTTTGCGGCTTTTTGACTTGTCGCAACAAGCGGTTACGGCTCAGATATTCCCTTGCAGGCCGATCGCCCAGCAAGCATTGCAGCTCTTCGGCGGTAATCAGGGGTTCGGCGCGGTACATAGGCTTAAATGAATCCAAAAGTATAGGTTTTGAATTCTAGGGGGCAAGCGCTGCCCTGTGTAAGTTGCGCGCGCCCGTGGCGCTCTAAAAACCGTAAATGTCTGTAACAGTGCGCACCCTTGGGGTGCGCATTTTTACCAAATGGCCGTCAGTTCAGCATCATGCTGAGCTTGCGCCGGTAGCTAGAGATCATGGCCAGCAGCGGGTCTTCTTGCATGGCGGCTTTGCCCATCAGCTCAATGCCGCCAGCCGATTTGCCTGTGGCTTCAGGCGTTTTGCCTTTGGGGGGCGTCATCAACTCCAGCAAGGCCACAAAGGTTTTACGCGGGGCTTCGTCGTCCCATTTCTTATCGCGCATGATGATTTCCAGCAACTCGTCCATGGCCGCTTCCCATTGGCCTGCCGCGATCAGCAGGCGGCTTTTGGCAAAGCGGGTTTCAAAGTCGCGCTTGTTTTTCTCGATCAGCGCGTCAAATTGCGCCAACTCCCACTCGCCACGAGGGTCGGTGGTCACAAACTCGATGGCTTTGAGCCACTGTGTTTGCGCTTCAAAACGCTGGGGCACCGGAATCCGGCTCATGGCGGGGGCCAGCAAGGCGGCGGCTTCGGTCAGCTCACCGTGGCCAATCAGCAGTTTGACCAAGTCAAAGCGGGCATCGTCGTTGCCGGGGTCGGTGGCCAAGGCCTGTTCCAAGGCAGCGCGTGCGCTCTGGGCATCACCCGCTTCCAGGTGTTGTTGGGCTTCTTGGGCCGCAGCCTGCGCTTGCAACGCGTCTTCTCCGGGCAGGTGTTTGTCTAGGAATTTTTTGACCTGACCTTCAGGCAAAGCCCCCATAAAACCATCCACCGGCTGGCCGTTGATGAGCAACACACAGGTCGGAATGCTTTTGATGCCAAAGGCCTGGGCCAGTTGTTGTTCATCGTCCGAGTTGATTTTGACCAGTTTGAACCGGCCTTCATAAGCGGTTTCCACCTTCTCAAGGATGGGGCCAAGCGACTTGCAAGGGCCGCACCAAGGGGCCCAAAAGTCCACCAGCACAGGGGTGGTCATGGAGGCGGCGATCACCTCGGCTTCAAAATTTTGTATCGTGACGTCCATCATGGCAGGCAGTGTTCCGGGTTGTGTTTCAGACCCTTGCGGGTTGAAACCGTAAAATTCAATATTGATCACGAAAAGCACCCAATGACTCAAGCGCTCATCGGCGTCGTCATGGGTTCCAGCTCCGACTGGGACACCATGCAGCACGCAGTCCAGATTCTCCAACAGTTTGGCATCCCCCACGATGCCCGCGTGGTTTCGGCACACAGAATGCCGGACGATATGTTTGCCTACGCACAATCTGCCGCCGAGCGGGGCCTGCAAGCCATCATTGCAGGCGCAGGCGGCGCGGCCCATTTGCCCGGCATGTTGGCCGCCAAAACGGTGGTGCCTGTGCTGGGCGTGCCCGTGGCCAGCAAGCATTTGCAGGGCGTGGACTCTTTGCACAGCATCGTTCAAATGCCCAAAGGCGTGCCGGTAGCCACCTTTGCCATTGGTGCTGCCGGGGCCGCCAACGCTGCTTTGTTTGCCGTGGCCATGCTGGCCAACCACGACCCGGCGCTGCGTAAAAAACTGGAAGCCTTTCGGGCGCAACAAACCGAAGTGGCGCGTGCCATGACCTTGCCGCCTTTGCCTCCCGCAGTGGGGGCCGCATGATCCGGGCCATCTTGCCGGGGTCCATGGTCAATGGCCAACCCGCCACGCTGGGCGTGATGGGCGGCGGCCAGTTGGGGCGCATGTTTGTGCACGCGGCGCAGGCCATGGGGTATTTCACAGCCGTGCTCGACCCGGACACCGCCAGCCCGGCGGGCCGAGTCAGCCACCACCACATTCAGACCGACTACCTCGACGAACAAGGTTTGGCGCAACTCATGCAGCGCTGTGCCGCCATCACCACCGAATTTGAAAACGTGCCCGCCCCGGCCCTGACCACCCTGGGCGCCCACCGCCCGGTGGCCCCCGGTGCCGACGCGGTGGCCATTGCGCAAGACCGTGCCGCCGAAAAAGCCCACTTTGTGCGCTGCGGCGTGCCGGTGGCCCCGCACGCCGTCATCGAAACACCTGAGCAACTGGCGGCCGTGGCCGATGACCTGTTGCCCGGCATCCTCAAAACCACGCGCATGGGCTACGACGGCAAGGGCCAAGTGCGGGTCGCCACCCGCCCAGCCTTGGCCGAAGCCTGGGCGCAGCTCAAAAACGTGCCTTGCGTGCTGGAAAAAATGCTGCCCCTTCAAGCCGAATGCTCGGTCATCGTGGCACGCGGTGCCGATGGGCAAATGGTCAATTTCCCGGTGCAACTCAACCTGCACCGCGAAGGCATATTGGCCGTGACCAGCGTCTACCCCGGCGCTGTGCCCGCCGATTTGGCAAGCCAAGCGGTGCAAGCCACCCGCGCCATTGCCGAAGGCCTGAACTATGTGGGCGTGCTGTGCGTCGAGTTTTTTATGCTTGAGGGCGGGCAACTGGTGGTCAACGAAATGGCCCCGCGCCCGCACAACAGCGGTCACTACACCCTGAACGCCTGCGACCAGTCGCAGTTTGATTTGCAGGTGCGCACCCTGGCGGGCTTGCCCATCACGCAGCCCCGCCAACATTCGGCCGCCATCATGCTCAATTTGTTGGGCGACTTGTGGCCCGAAGCCAGTGCCAAAGGGCCCAGCAGCCCCGCCTGGGGGCCTGTGCTGGCGCTGCCCGGCACGCATCTGCACCTGTACGGCAAGTTAACGGCCCGCCCGGGTCGCAAAATGGGCCACCTGAACATTACCGGTGACAGCCCCGAGGCCGTCCGCGCCACCGCCTTGCAAGCCGCTGCCTTGCTGGGCATCGAAGCTTTTTAAAGACCACCATGATCTTGCAGGCAAACGCCGCCGCCATTGCGCAGGCCGCACAGGCACTGCGCCAAGGCCAATTGGTCGGCCTGCCCACCGAAACCGTGTACGGCCTGGCCGCCAACGCCACCGACGATGCGGCCGTGGCCCGAATTTTTGAGGCCAAAGGCCGCCCGGCTGACCACCCCCTCATCGTGCATGTGCTTAGCTTGGCGCAAGTGCCTCTGTTTGCCGCGCAAGTGCCCGACTTTGCGCAACGCCTGCTCGAGGCGTTTTGGCCCGGCCCCCTGACCTTGATCCTGCCCCGCAAACCCGACGTGGCCCGTGCCTCGGCGGGCGGGCAAGACTCCATTGGTTTGCGCTGCCCCTCGCACCCGGTGGCGCAAGCCCTACTGCAAGCCTGCCTGGATATGGGCGTGACGGGCGTATCGGCTCCCAGCGCCAACCGGTTTGGCCGTGTCAGCCCGACCACGGCGGCGCATGTGCAGTCGGAGCTTGGCCCCGACTTGTTGGTGCTGGACGGTGGCGACTGCCCTGTCGGCATTGAATCCACCATCGTGGACTGCACCCGTGGCCAGCCCGTCTTGTTGCGGCCAGGGCACATCACTCGCACACAAATAGAGGCCGCTTGCGGACGCAAAGTGCTGAGCCCGGACGACTTGCAGGCCGCTTTGGGCCAAGCAGCCCCCCGCGCATCGGGCACGCTGGAGTCGCATTACGCCCCCCGCGCCAAAGTGCGCCTGATGTCGGCGCAAGACATTGCGCAAAAACTGCAAGCCTTGGGGCCACACGCCAATAACCTCGGGGTGTGGTCTGCCGAACACCCAGATGCAGTCCAGGGGGCGGGTGCGGGTGTAGGAGCTGGTGCGGGTGCGGGGGCCGATCTTGGGCAAGGCGGCGGTTTGGGCGCAGGGGTGGTTTGGCGTGCCCAGCCAGCGCAGGCAGAGCAAGCCGCACACGACTTGTTCAGCGTGTTGCGCGACCTGGACGCCCGTGGGGTGCAACAAATCTGGGTGCAACTGCCACCCGACACCCCCGAATGGGAAGGCGTGCGCGACCGCTTGCAACGCGCGGCAGCTTGAAGCGGCGTGAAGCGCCGTTAACGGATTTGAAGCGCTGTTAAAACCGGAAGCGCCATAAAAAACGCCCGCATGGCAATTGCCAGCGGGCTTTTTTTAACTTCAGGCGATCAGAATTTCATGCCCAGGCCCAAACCAATCGTGTTGGGGTTGAGCCTGGCATCAATGGTTTGGCCTGTTGACAGTGAAGTGCGTGTCTTCAAATAGGTTTTGCTGTAGCTGCCATCGAGCATCCACCGTTCGTTCAGCACGTAAGTGAAACCGACTTGAGGCGAAAGTGCAAACTTGGATTGAACACTCAAAGTTGTGGCGCTTCCGCCCGGATTGGTCAGCGAGGTGAGTGTCCCGCTGCCTGTTGAATCAAAAAAGTAGGCATAAGTCAAACCCAATCCCAAGTAAGGCCTGAACACTGAATCCGATTGATTGAATCGGTATTGCGCAAAGACCGTGAAAGGGAGTGCTTTGACGGCCCCTATTTGTCCAACGCCTTCGAGGGCCCCAGCGCCAAACAATTTGTGTTTGAAGGGCAGTGCAAGGGGAACATCGACCGATATGTTGTCTGTATACATGTACGTGATGCCACCACTCAATTGGGTGTCACCGCCTACATCGGTCTGGGTGTTTGTAAAGCTCGGGGCGGTCATGTTTCCACTGGTGACCTGGGGCGTGATGTTGGTGAGGCCCAGACGCCCGAGCCAAGTCCCTGAGGTTTGCGCTGCGGCGCTAAAGACGGTCCCTAAAACCAAGGCTGTGCCGATAAATTTTAAAGTTTGATTCATGTTGTTCTCGCGACTGTTCGATTAAAGCCAACCGGCCAGGATGAGTTCTTTGTTGACCAGTTGGGCCAGTAACTTGTGTCCATAAGGTGTCGGGTGGACATCGTCGGCAAAGAGGTACCGCGAGGTGTCTCCAGGAATCAAATTGCTCGGCTTGCAAGCCAAAGAACTGCCATCTGCTTTGTCTTTTGTCGCCAGTGGATTAACGCCAAAACGCAAGTCGCAAGCGGTGTTTTTCACGTTGCTCAAGCCATATTGCGCAGGGTTGGCAATTTGTTTTTGAAATTCAGTAAATACATCAACAAACAAGACACCTACAACGCCTGCCAGATCGGCCTTCAGCTTATCGTTGAATGCCTTGGTCATGGCCAAGATCAGTTGTTGTGTGGAATTGTCAGCAACTCCAGCGGTCACCGTGATCGTTCCAAGCGCATAAGGCGTCAGACTCACATCGGGCAGGTTGTTGACCACGATGCGTTTGGCACCCTTGGCCACCATGTTTTTAACAATGGCACTCAGTTCCGCTGCAGCCGTGGTTAAGCCGGTCACCGCGATGACTGCGCCCGTCGTTGAGGCATACCGGGCTCCAGCGGCAGCGCCTGCTGTTGTGGCAGCACTGGTGGCGGCCGCAACAATAACAGAAGCATTACCTGCAACCGCTGCGTTTCCGGGTTGAGCGGCTGCAGCACCAATAGCCGCTAGGGTGATGGTTTCGGGCGTACTGCCTGCGCGCGCTTGTTCCGTGCCCATGGCCAGCCCGATCACTTGGGCGGCAGTAGTTGGAGTGGTTGCCCCTGCAGCCAGCGATGTCACCAAGTTTGTTGCGTAAGTCGATGCGCCAACTCTGGCACCCTCTGCTTTTGCGGCGGCCTCCAAAACGGTGGCCTGATAGAACAATTCGTTCGCACCCCCTTGAACGGTCACCAATTCATTGCCGGTGAACAGTCCATTCGACGTAGTGCCGAGGTGGTTGTTAACTTGTAAGACTATCGGTTCTGTCAGTGCGCCTTTGTCTTTATTTGTCCCGGCAGGGTCGGTAATGCGCGAACCGCCCTGGGCATAGTTGGTACAACCGAGTACGGGTGTGGCTGGTCCACCAAAACCCATACGCGCTGCGCATGAAGTTTTGCCAATGGCCGCTGCAGACACCAGTTGCTCCCAGGTATAGCTCGGTGTTGGATCTGAGCCTATGGCACCCGTGATGCCGTTCACGGTAAAAAGTCCGCCACCCAATGCCGCAATATTTCCAACTTTGTAAGCCCCCGGGTCGCTCAAACTGTCGCCAAACGATACGACCGACGAGTAGACGACCTTAGGTGACATGCTTGCCTCTTTCGATCCCCCGCACCCCGCCATCCCCAAGGCCAGCAGTGTGGCCAAGCTTGCGGCCAGGCCATATCGTTTTAATTCGCGCATTAGTTAACTCCTGTATGAGAAAAAAGAACGAATGTTCTATTTTTCAGATCCTAGAAGAAAAAGCTAATTCATTGGTACGGGGTTTTTACCAATTTATGCACATTTAGGTATTAAAAAATCAACGATAGCGCAGCTTCATTATCAAAATCATCAACGCCAAGCTGGTGGTGATGCTGTTGGCGATGATGATGGGCCAGGCCACCAGCAGCACGCCATAGACCAACCACATGGCCACACCTGCCGTGAACAGGCCGTACATGGTCAGCGAAATGCCGCTCACGTCCTTGGATTTAAAGGTTTTCCAGGCTTGGGGAATAAAGCTGGCGGTGGTCAAAAATGCGGCCAAAGAGCCGACCCAGTCAATCAGGTTCATGGTTTGGTGTTTTTAACGTATTGGGCGGCATAGGCGCTGTCGCGCACCGTCCATTCCAGCAATTGGTCCAGTGCCGCGCGGGCCTGGTTGGCATTGGGGTGGTGCAAGATGGCCACCACGGTGTAGCGCTGGCCACTTTGGCCTTGCACATAGCCCGCGACCGAGGCGACATCGCGCAAAGAGCCGGTTTTGAGCCAGGCATTGCCGATCACCGGGGATTGCGGGTTGCGCTCTTTTAGGCGGGCTGCGGTGCCGTCCACCCCGGCCACCGACAAAGATTCGGCAAAAGCTTTGGCGTGTGGGCTGGCGTGGGCCGCCTGCAGCAGGGCGGTGAGGGCACTGGCCGTGCTGCGCTCGGTGCGCGAAAGGCCCGAGCCGTTGTCCAGCATGGGTTCGTCTTGCCCCGCGAATTCGCTGCGCCACCAGCGTGACAGGCGCAAGCCCGAAGCCTCAAACCGTCCCGGCGCACCCAGCTCACTGGACAGGCTCAAATACAGTTGCTGCGCCATCACGTTGTTAGAAAACTTGTTGATGTCTTTGATCACCTCGGACAGTGGCAAAGACGGGGCATCGAGCAGCAAACGGGCCGAGGCCGGGCGCAGGCCGTGCCGTACCTGACCCGTCAGTTGCCCCCCCGCGCCCAACCACATGGCGTGCACCACTCGCGGTGCATATTGTTCAGGTTCGGGGTAGGCCACAGGCCATTCGCGTTCGCCACAACGTGCCGGGTAGCTGCCCGCAAACCGCACCTGCAAGGCTTGGCTGAAATCGGCTTTCAGTTGGCTGCGCCAATCGTTGCACGGGCCGTTGCTCAGGGGCAATTGGGTGGGGCTTTGCAAGCCCTTCAAAGGCGGTTCAAAGCGCACTTGAACCTGCCCGCTGGCGGCATCGGGGCTGAACTTGTAGATCACCGCCTTGAAATTCAGCAGCAAACCATCGGGGCCCACGTTGTAGGGACGCAAGGGCTCGTCGTCAAAGGGTTCGTTGCGCTGTCGCACATCAAACACACTGCGGTCCAGCACGATGTCGCCACGCACCTCGCGCACCCCCAGCGCCACCACTTGCCCCAGCAAGTCTTGCAAGCGCTCCACCACCAACTTAGGGTCGCCGCTGCCGCGCAGAATCAGGTTGCCCTGCAACACACCGTCGCGCACTGGGCCATCGGCATACACCCGGTTGTGCCAAACATGGTCCGGCCCCAGCAGGCTAAGGCCCGCAAAGGTGGTGAACAACTTCATGACCGAGGCCGGATGGGTGGTGGTTTGGGCTTGGTGCGAGAGTCGGGGGGAAAGCCGGGGTGAAAGCGGGGCAATCACCACGCTCAATGCCGATGACGGTACCTGCGCTTGTTGCAGGGTTTTTAAGACGGATGGGGGCAAAGGGCTTGCTTGCGGTGCTGCGGCCCCTGCGGGGTGGGCCGTTCCGGCCATCAGAGCAAACGCTGCGAGTCGTGTCAGTCGGGCAATCTGGGGGGCTGCCAGCGGGGCAAAAAAGCCCTCCCAGCCCGTGCGAAGGCGCAATAAAAACGAAGGGCACTTGACGCAATTCAAAATCATTGGGCAAGTCTAACGGCCAGAGCCAGCTGCGGCGGGGCCGTATGATTCGGGCCATGCGATTTTCTTCAAAAACCGTGGGGCTGGTTTCGGCCTTGATCACGGTGCTCATCTGGTCCGGTTTCATTGTCATTGCGCGGGCTTCGGCGGCGCGGGGTTTGCTGCCGCTGGACATTGCGCTGGCCCGCATTCTGGGGGCCAGTGCCGTCTTGTTGCCTTGGGCTTGGTGGCTGATGCGGTCTGCCCGGCAGGCGGGGCAAAAAGTGGGCTCTTTGGGTGGGTTGTCGCCGTTGCCATTGGGCACCACGGTGCAAGCGGGAGTTTTGGGCGGCTTGTTATATGCCATGTTGGCTTACAACGGCTTCTTTTTTGCCCCTGCATCGCACGCCTCGGTGCTCATGCCCGGCAGCTTGCCTTTGTGGACCACCTTGCTGGCTTGGCTGGTGCTGCGCGAAAAAGTCTCTGCGGGTCGCGCCGTGGGGCTGGGCTTCATCGTGCTGGGCGACGTGTTGGTGGGCGGTGCGAGTTTGCTCATGGCCTTTCAGGGCGGCGAGGTCTGGAAGGGCGATTTATTGTTCATGTTGGCTGCCCTGTGCTGGTCTGGTTACAGCGTGACTGTGCGCCGCTTGGGGCTGGATGCGGTGCGGGCCACCATGGCCATCACCGCCTTTGCTTTTGTGGCCTTTGTGCCCCTGTATCTGTTGCTGATTGGCACGGGCGTGTTGCCCACCCATTTGGGGCAAGTGCCGGTGTCTGAAATCGTGTTTCAGGCGGTTTTTCAGGGGGTAGGCTCGGTCGTCATCTCAGGCATCACCTTCACGCAGATGGTGCGCCACTATGGTCCGGTGCGTTCCACCATGATTACCGCCCTGGTGCCTGGCTTGTCGGCCTTGGGTGCGGTGTGGTTTTTGGGGGAGCCCCTGCACTGGAACTTGCTGGCGGGGCTGGCGCTGGTCACCAGCGGCATTTTGTTTGGCGTGCGTCAAGTTAGGCCTGCGGCCGGAGGCAAGCCATGAGCATCCTTCCTCAAACCGACAAAATCATCAATAAAGTCACAAAAGCTAAAGAATGGCGCTGGTTGGCGTTTGACACCAGTACCGATGTCTTGTCTTTGGCCGTGGCCCGGGGGCCGCAAGTCTGGACGCAAACCTTGCCCGGTGGCGCGCAGGCTTCGAGCGGCCTGATTCCTGCCGTGCTGGCCATGTTGGCCGAAGCCGACATGCCGCTGGCCTCGCTCGATGCGATTGTGTTTGGTCGGGGACCGGGCTCGTTTACCGGTTTGCGCACGGCGTGTGCGGTGGCGCAAGGGCTGGCCTTTGGGGCAGACATCCCCGTGTTGCCGGTTGACACCTTGCTGGCCGTGGCCGAAGAGGCGCGGTATCTGCAAGCGCAGTCGGGCATGCTTGGATCACAAGACCAAGACAGCGACCAACAAAACGCCCACGATCATCTGACCGTGCTGGCCTTGCTGGACGCTCGCATGGACGAGGTTTACACCGCCACTTACCGCTGGCAGGCCGTGACCCAGCAACCGGTTGACGATGTGCTGAGTGATGTCCAGGGCCATTGGCATGCGGTTGGCGCTTTGCAAGTGGGCGCGCCAGAAAAGGTGAATCTGCCCGAACCCACAGACGGGCAAGGGAAGTGGAAAGGCCAAGAGCAAGGACAAGGCCAGGAGCGAAGCCAAGGACAAGTGACAGGTCAAGAACCATCGCAGGGCCAAGTAAGTGATGTGCTGTTGGCAGGCAACGCTTTTGCAGCCTATGGCGACCGATTGCCCGCAGGCCCCCGGTGCCAGGCTTTGCCCACCGCCACGGCCCTGTTGCGTTTGGCCCCTGCCTTATGGGCGCAGGGTTTGGCCGTGCCCGCCGATCAGGCCATGCCGCTCTATATAAGAGACAAAGTGGCCAACACCACCGCCGAGCGCGAGGTGTTGAAAGCCCAGGCCGCTGTTCAAGCAGCCGCAGCGCAGGTAGCCGCCGCACAGGTGGCCAGTGCCCACGGGGCTGCACAAGACTCTGCGGAAGTCACTCCCCCAATCGCGCCCCAAATGTCAGATAAGGTCTGAAAGTCGGCACATGAAGTCGAACACTGCTGCTACGTCCCTGATTACGCCCCCCACGGAGGCCATGCGCAACGCGGTCACCTTGGCCCCCATGACGCCAGACCAACTGGATGCTGTCATGGCCATCGAACAAACTGCGTACAGCCACCCGTGGACGCGGGGCAACTTCAGGGACTCTCTTAACCCCCTGTTCGAGGCCCAATGCCTTTGGTATGAGGATGAGTTGTTGGGTTATTTTTTGGCCATGCGGGGCTTCGAAGAAATGCATTTGCTCAACATCACCGTGGCCCCTGCGCGCCAAGGCCAAGGCTGGGGCCACATGATGCTGGATGCTTTGTCGCTGCTGTCGCGCCACGAGGGCGCGCAATGGCTGTGGCTGGAGGTGCGGCAAAGCAATCTGCGCGCCCTGAAGGTGTATGAGCGCTATGGATTTCGCCAAGTCAGCATCCGCAAAGATTACTATCCGGCAGACCGCCAACAGCGCGAGCACGCGGTGGTCATGAGTTTGAAACTGTGAACCTGCACCCGAACTTGCACCCGAACTTGCACCTTAAACTGCACCCGAACCGAACCTGAACATGAGCGACCCCACCCGATTCGACCTGGACGACCGCCAACGCGCCATGCTGGCCGAAATGGGCGTGCGCGTGTGGTGGCCACAACGCACCGAAGAAACTGCCTCGGAAGCGCCAGCGCAAGTGCAGGGGAGTGTGCAGGGGCAGGGCCAACCGGCTGTTGCAGGGGCAGGTCATGCGAAAGTCTCGGGCACGGCGGGCGTCCGTGTACCCACTCCTGCCGCGGCGCACACCCAGACCTCATCCCAAGGTGCCCAAACACCCTTGACTTCTCGAGCGGGCAGGCCAAGCGCGCAAAGTGGGGCCATCGCACCCAGCGCATCGACTTCATCAACATCCGCCAGCGCCGCCAAAAAAGCCGCAGCACCGGGGGATGCCCT
>Ga0315903_10005280_pt1 | contig 16891 bp, 23 predicted proteins | sample LakEriMetagenome_7_FD_203524 | JGI IMG/M metagenome (GOLD analysis project Ga0315903, IMG submission 203524) | Freshwater fungal communities from buoy surface, Lake Erie, Ohio, United States - Buoy 2 MA119 | ecosystem: Environmental > Aquatic > Freshwater > Lake | place: USA: Lake Erie, Ohio...
AGTTTAATACTATTGAAACTAAACGATTTATTACAATTTGATCAAATATTTTCATAGATAATCACCAAATCCATAATCTGGTAGTTTTTGAACTGGAAATCCGTCAAAATTACTAAATGCGTAACTTCCATTCTGGGCAAGCATCTCACCAGCAACGCTTCCTCTTATTAAGAAGCTTCCATCTGGTATTTGACCCCATTCTGGATGACCACCATCATTCCATTTTCCCCAACTATTTTGCACAAGAAATAATGGTTCATTACCAGTATCATCACATGCTATCCAAGCCATACAATGAGCCCAGCTTCCACTGGGACTACTAATACCTTTTTTATCTCTTTTATTGCTAAATCCAAAATTAGAACATACAGCTAAACCATATCCATTAGCTAACGCATCTCGTGCTTCTTCTATAGTTTGAACTAAACTAGTTGTTTTAATTTGATGATCATTTGCTAAGTCTATAACAGGGTCGGGCAATCCTTTTGTTCCCCAATTTGCTCCAAGATTACCATTATATTTACTAAAATCTGCTACACCATGATAATTTTTACGAACTACAATTCCACCACTTTGACTAACAAATGTGGCAGCCCTAGAACAACTCATACCTTGTCCACCGTGACCACGAGCGCCATAGATAGCTTCTGTTGCTCCACGCGCTATCCAAGATTCTTTTTCATTATTAAGATGTATTTCTACTGCTCGACTAACATCACAAGCGTTTCGTGTTCCGTGGCTTACACAATCTCCAGTTGTTTGTCTTTCATTATAAGGATTACTATCAAATTCTAATACGCTCATAAATGGAGCACTAAGTTTTCCTTTGCCGCTATTTTTAATTTTTCGTGATCCATCACTAAAATATGCATACTTAGAATTTTCTAATAGTTGTTCATATACGTGTTCTTCCCATAAACAACCACTGAATCCTTTTCTATAATTATTGTATAAATCTTCTGGAGAAAATCTAGGCATTATTTAGCTCCTTGATCACAAGCCCACGCCAAAGCCCTAAAACCTTCTGCTGCCTTTACTCTTAAATTATCATCTAATGGAACGCTGTCATCTCCAATTGATGATACTATAACAGACTTTGCTGCTTCGGCTAAGTTTGGATACTTACCCTTTATATCTAATTTAAGCATTAATCCAGATAAACTGTTAGCCTGTCTAATATCTTCGGTATTTTTAATCACTTTGTCTTCTGAGTCAAGTTCAACTAAAGATGCAATATCCATATACAAAGAAGACAATCTTTTGGCATCATATGCTGAACCACCAACTTGTTTAAAACACTGTGTTACCTTTTCGCACTCATCTAATAGTTCAGTGTTAGTGGGTTTAGATATGGCTATCTCTTTATTATCTGATAGTGAAAAATTTGGTCTTAATAAACCAATTCCCAATAATACACAACCAATTAATAATAATAAGGTTTTATTATTCATATAACTTCTCCATCTTTTGAACAGCCGCTCGGACTTAAATAAGGAAACATTTGATCAGCCACCTTAACAGCCTCCAAACATTTATTTTGAGCTGCTAAATCTCTAGTCTTTTTCCATGAAGATACTAACTCAAAGAATAAGTCATCATTATTCACTTTGTTTGTTGGTAATATATTAACAAGTCCGGCGCTAGAAGCTGTTGTTTTAGATGACACTCTATCAAATAACTTTAAAAGCTTACTTTTGATAGGATCTAACTTATCTTTAAATAAAACATAAACGATTAATCCTGCACCAGCATACAATAGCAAATCCATTGTTCCTAATCTGGATGAGAATTCTTCAAAAGTTTCAGCGTAATTCATGATAACTCCTCTTTTTTATTAAAAATACCAGTGTTTTTGAAAATTGTAACTGTTGCATCTATTGATGATCCGACCATTATCATCAATGTTTTTTTCACATACCTATGTATTATAGGTTCAATAGTATTCGGCACAAATGGGATATCTACTATTACAAATACAGAATCATAAAAACTATTAATAAAATCTAATGCTATAGTTTTCTTATCTTTACCACTTAAATTAGTAAATTTATTTTCTATAACTTGTACACTATATGCTACTGCTAATTGTAAAATTTTCCATGCTTGGTCTAGGGCAACTCTTTTAACTTCGCCAAGACTATTCTTTGTTTGATTTACTAGATTTTCTAGTTCTGGTTTTAGTTGCATTTGTTTTTTTCTTTGGTAACTTTGTTTTTTGAGCTATCAATCTCTCTTGTTCTGATGCTGTACTCCACCAAGTTTTCTTGATTTCTTTTCTACTATTAACGTATTTCCATAATAATGCTAATTGACCACTAATTAATATTACGCTTTCTACACCATGACTAACATCTCTTATTAAGTCTTCTTTTTGTTGAGCATCTTCGCCGAATATGCCGATAAGATAAAATCCGCTGAAAATAAAACTTACTAATGTAAACCAAAATTCGCTGGTTTTATATCCGGGTTTAATCATTATAGATGAATCTCAATTGTAATGTTTGTTTAGCGACCAAATAGATTATACACCAGATTTAATTATGTCAATTCTATTAATTTATATTACCAGCTTCGATAAACGCTTGATCAATAGCATAATTATCCATATTTAACATGGAGGCGATTGTGGTCACAAGAGGATTTGTTCTGTCTATATATGGGGCATATTCCCATAATACTTCCGCCTCAGACCTTGTTTGTGTATCAGCAATTGAAGAAATTGCATTGGTAATTTGTGTCATAGTTATTCCATTACGCACAAGCCAAAGACGAATCTGAGTTGCTGTGACACTTTTAGGAACATGTAAGACCGCCGGTTCAGGTGATGGAGGAGTATAAGTATAATTCATACCACCAACTGGAATAGCTTCATAAAGAGATTGATCTTCAGAATAATATGCTATTATTCTTGCTTCTTGTTCTGGGGTTAATACGGGTTTTTCTTCAGATGATTCATTAATGGTGGGTAGAGGCAATGTTAAACCAATATAAGTTGCGGCTGAATTAAGATCTTCTAATTTAAAAACTTTTGCGGAGGGTTGAGCAAATGTGAATTGGTGTTTAAAATGAACGTCTGTGCGTATTTTTCGATATATTTTTTGGAACTTAATTTCTTTATCTTGTTCAAGAGCATCTAGAACGACATCGATATCACTTAAGCCCGCTTGTGTCATTGCGGATTGAAAGCGAGAAATAGGATTTCTAATCACAAGAACTATTGGTTTGCTTGGTTTTTCTTCTCGCGGACAAAGCCAATGAATTTGAGTATTATCAGGCCCTTTTCCTGTAGGATAAACAGCATTTTGAATCAATGATTCCTGTTCTGGATAAAATGTAGCAATAATAGCTCGTGATAATGTGCTAGAGGCGACCTTTGCATTAAACGCAACAGAATAAAGTGGTGTAATAAAATACATAAACATTGTCTCCATTTGTTGTAATAATTAACTTCCGTAAACAGTATAACCCTTGGCTGTTGCAATAATTGGGTTATCACTACTTATGCCAGGATTTCCAGCAACATTCAAAAATCCAGCGCTTGCAGCGAGATCGGAATAAAATTGATTCAGGGCTTCATCAGATAAAGAATTATCGCTTATATCTCCCCCATAAATTAATCCATGGGTATAACTCGAACCTCCGCCAAGTCCAATGCCAGCAGCGCGTAATGAAGTGATGGAATTATCATTACAATATAAAACAGTTAATCCTAAAGATTCGCTAACATTTAAAGAAACAATAGAATTGTTGGCGCAATTGAGACTAAATAGCGCTGGTATTCCGCTTATATTTAATGATGTTAGTGAATTATTCTCACAATTTAAATAGGATAAAGATGTTAATCCGCTTACATTTAATGATGTCAGTGAATTATTGGAACAGCCCAAATATGTCATGGATGTTAATCCATTTACTTTTAATAAAGAAAGAGAGTTATTGCTGCACATCAATTGAATTAATGTTGTTAATTCACTAACGTCTAATTCCACAAGAGAATTATTGTCAGCGTTTAGGATTTCTAAGGCTGTACCGCTAAGTTCTAATGATGTAATAGAATTATTTTGACAACGTAACTCGGTCAAGGATGAGGCTTCTCTCGCATTCAATCTCTCAATAATAGAATTATAATAGCAAAATACAATTTCTAATTCTGTCAATCCGCTAATGTCCAGTGCGGTAAGAAAGTTATTATTGCACTCTAGACGAGTTAGTGCTGTTAATCCGTTAAGGTTGAGTGATGTAAGAAGATTATTTGCGCAAAATAGATGCGTAAGAGCATTCAAACCGCTAATATCCAGATTGGTAACATTTTGATCACTAACATTTATCCATGTAATATCTCCATATTGTGCTGAGCTTTCTTCTGAACCACAACTCCAGAAAAAAATCTCTTTAGGTGCTGAACTACTCCAGTTTCCTGATTCTGGAATACCAAATGTAATATACTGAGTAGCATTGGAATCTCCATTACCATATAAATATATAGATCCGTCCCATAATCGCGCAGCAACGTATCCAGTTGTAGAGCTTATATATGCGGTAAAAAAATCGGCGTTCTTAATTGTTACAACTCTGGCCATACCTCGCGGGTTTATCTGTGGTCCTTTTGTCATAGGATCACTAGATGTTACTTGGATACTTCCGTCTGGAAAAGTTAATCCTTTGGCATCGATTGCCATATTAGAAGTTCCGACGCCGGGAAATTCTAATGAAGAGTCACACAAAATGTTAGCTGCTGTAGTACCATTATCAATGGTACTCTTAAGATGTCCACCTTGCCAATTTAATTCATATCCAACAGCACAATTTAAACTAATACCATTATTGCCGCTGGTGCCATTATCAAATGTTCCTGCTGCTAATGTCGTATTATTGGGGAATATTATGGATCCAGGAGTTTGTAGATTTCCGTTATTACTAAATTCCCAAGTTTTAGGAACGGATACTACATATGATGGGTATGTAATGGTAATATTAGTATCAGCATAAGGCTCTAGATCATTAGCTGGATAAAAAGAAATAAATGCTACAGGATCACCTTCAGAATACATATATCCAGTTATAGTATATTCTATACTATCAACAATAAAAGTACCATTTATTGGAGATATTCCTCCAATCCCCCACGATATCACAATTTCTCCGGGTGGACGAGTTCCGCCCCACGAACCACCACTTTGTAAAGATGTTGTAACAGTATTAGATGGACTATTAGTTGTTATACTAACGGTTTTAGCATAAGAACTAGAATTTGTTATCAAATTTATACTTGAAAGTGAATCACCAATATAAATATCACCGGTTCCATTACTTATCAAAGTCAAATCCTGATTGGTATTGGCGGTGCTAATTGTAGAAGCATTAAAAGTTATATCGCCAGTATCAACGGTCGGAATGTTCGGTATATCTCTACCATCAATATTTAATCTATATCCAGAACCAATATTAGTCCAATAGGTTGTATTTGTAACAGGCATACTTTCATTATCAAAATTAGCTTTATATAAATAACCATTGTTATAAACAACGTCATTAGTAAGATAGCGTGTGCCGTCAGCAAGAGTATGGTTGGTTGTCCATTGAACAGCAGCCGCTGCGGCATTGTCGATAGTTAATGTATTTGCATTATCATTGTAATTTAATGATATTCCATTGCCACCAACAAAAAAACCATCACCTATTACATCTTGTATATCTTCATTATTTATAGATGATGACACATTAGCAAAATATGGTAAATCTATCCAATAAGATATTCCATCTCCAATTTTTAATTTACCAGTATCAGTTTCGTATCCTGGTTCGCCCTTAGTTAAAAGAGGATTTAATTCAATCCATCTGGAAGAAGTTCCTCTTTTTAATTGAATCTTACTCATAGTTCACCACCATCAACGTCTCCGCCGTATGTGCCACCATCAGATAAGCCTCCACCATAATAATAACTAGGATTATCAAATCTGATATCATATTTTGATTCTATATTAGCAATAACAGGGTGTGTTACAGCGCTATTATAAGATAAAGAAAAACGACCAGTTGGTAAACAAGATGTAACAAGGGTACCATTACGAATACTAGAAGTATTTTTTGCTAGATTTATATCATTAGACATAGTTTATTCTCCGTGTGTAAAATTTAATACACCGACTAAGTCTATTAGTGCTTTTCTATACGATATTCAATAGCTTCTAGAGTTTTAGCAAGGGTTGCTATTTGCACTTTAAGCTCATTCATAACTTCAGTATTGCGCTGTAATGCTTGTGAAAAAGCAGCTTGAGTTTCTTTGTTAGCGCTTAGTCTTTCCATTATAAATTGACGATCTTGTAAATATGGCGACTTAGTTTCTATAAGATCACAAACCTCTGCTTTTGTGGCCATATTTTTCCCTACGGCAACCCAAAAGCCTACCATAGTTACAATAATACCAACACATGTTGTGGCAATATGCTGCCAAAAATTAATCATTAATTCGCTCATAAAACCTCAGCCGGTTTTAGATGGATAACTTACAATATTAACATTTTTAGAATTGAGAAATATTAATTTACCAGGATTAGCCCTGTCAACATAAGCAATGGAATCATAGCCAAAGTCATCCTGTGAATTATCTGGATATCCAGCATCAAATTTACCGGTAGTATATTGATATTTGCCCTGTTTAAATGCAGTATGCTGCAATCTGGTTCTATAGGTTGTAATAGGATGTATTGACGAGGTTAAACTTGTATCAACATTGCCAGAAGTTAGAACAACACTACCGTTTGTAAGGGTTGATGGTGTTCTTTTGATAATTGGTTTTCCTTTGGTATATGGTACTGGAAGCAATATGTTCTGATTGCTTCCTGTAACATTTACGCCATCAACAACAGTAGAAGCAAAAACACTGGCAAAATAGTATGATCTTTTATTAGAGAATGATTTTAGAGGACTTGGATTACTCTCATATGGAACTCCGCCCTTTAGGGCTATTCCGCCATTATTTTTGACTTGTGGCAATAAAGATGGATTGTAAATGGACATAAATGTGCCTCAGTATATAAAAAGGATAGTTCTTTTTTAATTATACACCCAATTTTATTTTTTATGATTAGAATTGAATAATATAAAGTCCTTCAAAATATTTAGTGACCCGCTTCTTATTGCATAAAATTTTTGACCATAAATCATATCAAAATGATTATTATTCCAAAAATTAGCAGATAGAATAATTTCTAATTCATTAAAATGTCCTCTTAAAAATTCTGATGCGATAATAAAATCGGCTAAATTATCAATTCTATATCCAGAAGACGGCACAACCTGAGTTATGCCAGCATCTAATAATATTTCGCACATCTTTTTAAGATAATTATGATCAAATATACGATATTCTAATATATAGCGTATTTTTAATGGATCAATATGTTCTTTTTGGTATTTAATATCTTCTCTAATTTTATCATATTTTCTGTTAGATAGATACAAAGACGGAAGCATAATATCAAGCATATCAGCTCCATTCTTAATTGCTGATAAACTTAATGAGGATCTTGATTTAATATCAGAATAACCAAGTGGATAATCAATAAGACACGATACTTTTTTACTATCAGATAGCAATCCTCTTGCTAACTTTATAAAGTATTGTGGGAGCACTACAGTTTTTATATTTAATGTATTATTTATTTCATTCTTAATAAGATTAGATAAATCAAGGTCTGTTAATTCACATTCAGTATTAATATATTCTAAATGCATTTAAGGCTTTCTATATCAGGATATTTTTTGGATCCTAAAATTCCGTCCGCAAAACCATAATACACCGCTTCGTCTGCATCTAACAACCAATCACACTTATTTGATATTTGACTACTAATATGTTTTTTAATTATATGAGCACTATTTTTCCATTTTTTTTCTTTTGCGATTGGACTTTTTAAACATCTATCGACAAATATATTTACCATTTTATCGGTTTCTTTTTCATTCCATTGAACACTACTTGCTGCTGCTTTGCTATGTTCGCTATCAAAACTAATGCTTCCGTAATGAATTAATAATGTTGCATTAGGCATCATAATTCTTTGATTAGCAGCTTGGAATAAAACGCCACTAGCAGATTGTATTTTGCCATATCCTAAGATTATACTTTTGCATTTTGATAATTTGATAGTATCATACATGCTTAAACAGTCTTCCCAATCTCCGCCAGGAATATGCATATGAATTAATATAGGATCATTAGAATTCATTGATAAAAATCGTATATTTTTTTCTAATATAACAGATGCTCTATAATCTACTCCACTATCTTCTTCTCCATCAAAATATGAATGTAAAAATATTTCTCTTTTTTCAGGAATAATATTATTATTATGTAAACAATTTAATTGATCATGTGTTGATGATTGCTGTGTCATTTTTTTGTTCTATATATGAGTATAATACGCTATTTATATCGGACATTACATCTCTATCATTGAAGCCTTTGCCAACACTAATTCTGAACCTGTATCTGGTATAAATATCTAAAGTTTCTACACCTTCAATAGATTCTATAGTATTTACTATATTTTCTGTAATGGTAAAATTAGTATGAGCAAGCCAAAATTTAAAAATTTTAGAAGCATTTGTATTTTCGGAGAATGGTATTAGTCCCATTGGGGTAACCAATACTTTTGATCTCATAACCTCAACAGATTCTTCATTATCGCTATCCCAATCGCCTCCAATATTTTCTTCATCTTCATCGGCTCCAAATGGATCTTTCCACTTTTCCCATATTATTAGAGGTTTATTTTTCATTTTATTCAGAAAATACTTTGGTTGGACTTATATAAGGCAAATCTTTTGATATATTAGAATGTTTTAATTTTACCCAATCCACAATAATTTGTTCAATTAATTTGTAATGCCGTGGATTTTTATCACTATATTCCACAAGCATATCAACAAAAGAATCCTCCAACTTGCCTGAATTCATACTATATAATAGTTGTGAAATATGTTTAGATAAGTCAACATTAGCATTGTTAATTTCTAATTCTATAGAAATTTTATTATCTAAGATTGATAGTATAATTTTATCAGCTGTATTATTTTTTTTAAAAAATTTCATTTCAAATATTGGCACACCTCAAAAATATTAGAACTATAATCATTAGGAAATTCATAATTAAATTCTATCCAATAAAATCCATCCTTTACCGGATTAAGAGGGTCTGTTAAGCATCCATAAACGGTCTGTAAATCCGAATCGTCATATGGCTTATTTAGTTTTTTGTAAATATTAGCCAAATTTGTTGAATGCATAGTAATTATCTGCGGTAAAATAGCTAATATATGCATAGGAATAATAGATCTAATATATTCGGCTAAAAAATTCTTAATTCTATGTTTATTAGTATTGTCTAATAAAATTTGAGGGATACATATTTCATCGGGACACTCAGACAATATGTATTGTTTTTCTGTTTTAATATCAACAGATATAATAAACATATTGAGATATATATCATTCATGATTATTCACCATTAATTCTTTAAGTTTTTCTATGGTTTTATTTATATTTTGTCTAACAGCTTCTCTTGTTACTCCAAACTGTTTACCAATTTTATCTAGTGTGTATCCTTCAAAATAATATAAATTAATATATTGTTTCTGTTTGTCGCTTAATAGATCGCTATTCAATAGTAGTTTGATATCATCACACAACGCATTATTGTCTTCTTTATCACACAGAGCAGCACAAGGATCAGCAGATTTTACATCTTCTAAAAAGTCTAAATTATTCCTATCATCCGATGAACTAATAGTATCATCTAATGAATATATCTTATGCTTTTTATGCTTTTTTGAAACCAGTGTTTTAATTGCCCAAATTGCACATTGATTTCTATATGAATACAAATCCTTTTTACGACCCTCTTTACTTTTATATTCGTTATCCCATCGCCAATCAGCCATCATAATAGCATTAGCAACATATGATATAACATCATCAGTATTCAACATCTTTTTATTATATTGACTAGATAGTTTAGAAACTATTTTTTTTGCCATCAATATATAATCATATAAAGGTAAAAACTCTTTATTATCAAAATTTCTATATTTAATTTTTTGATCACCAATTCCACCAATATCTAACATATTTTAGCTCCTTTTTTAATTTTTTTCCATTCCTGAGTTGAAGAATCCCACACAATTAAATTATTATACAATAAGCAGGCGTCCTGGTTTTTATATTTGAAGAAATACTTATTTGGGTCTATAGTATAGACTTTGTTATTATAAAATATATCTTTTCTTTTGTACAAATGTTCTTTTAAGAAATTAATAAAGTATTCATTGGTATCATTATAGCACAAAAACGTACTATCGGATGGCTTACAATTAACATACCCGATATTGGGCATATAACATTCTTTGTGTAAGAATTCGTGTTGATAAAGAGAAATTTCTTCTATAAACGATTTGAATGATATGTTTTTATTGATTGTAATATCTTTTGGAAATACAACGATCTCATTAAGTGGAGATGTTTTAATTTGATCAAAAGACTTCTTACTATTAAAAATTTTGTTTAATCTGATAAAACAATATCTGTTCAATAGAATATTGATATCCGAAAAATTAAAATTAGAAATTTTATCATAATCATTAAATACATTAATTACAATATTATTATGCTCAATTACTTGAGATGTTAAGAAAGCAATAAATGAAATATAATTAATATGATTCTTATTAACAAATAATCCTAGAGTCATAATCCTAATATAAGTTATTTAGTTAGCCTTTTCCATTGTTCAGAGTCTGGTCTATCTTTATCGCCAGGTTTTGCTGGCTTATAATTCTTTCCTTCTCGTTCTTTTTTCTTTCTGATATTATCCCACAAGCCCGGTTTCGAGCCGGCCTCACTATCATTATCGGACGCTTCTGATACAAACATGACAAAATCATGAATCGTTCTCATATAGTCCTCGGTAATAGCGATTTTACCCTGTAGCCAGCTCTCTGTCAAGTTTTCTGCTACAGATGGATCTTCAAGATTTTCTAAAATGCGTTGAGCATGATTCATTATTGCTTTTATAGAACCAACGCTCATATCAAAAAAATCTTTTTTATATTCCATCATCTCCATTTCTGGGCTTTCTGTTTCCATGTCTTCGACCTTTAGAAAGTCTGCATCTTCAGATTTAGTCTTTTTGATTTCATTTTGAATACTATTCATTAGGGGGCGTAATCTATCCATTTTATGTCTCCATTACCATGCTTTACAGGACCAGTAGCGAGCCTTCCACTTTGGTCCGGGATTATCACAATTATGTCTGGCTCTAAAACTTTTGCGACGTTCTGGAATATTTTTTTTGATTTTCATATTAGGATCGCCAAAATTGACTTTTACAACATTACCCTTATCATTCTTAACATAAACACTGGATTTTTTTGGGCCTCCAGGTGTTCTAAAAGGCTTGTTTAGCTGAACCTTTCTTCCTTGATATTCTGATGCTTCAGACATAAATATTAGATGTCTGCCGTCTTTTTTATATGAACTCTTTCGTTCAAAATAATAGATTTCGTTGGTAGAAGGATCTCTATATGCATATTTAGCTAATGATAAATCAATTTCTTCAACTTCTTCACCAAGATCAAAATATTCATCATCTGTAGGAATGTACATATTCTCTAAAGATTCTACATATTCTTCGCTGCCATACATCTCGTTATAAAGAGACTCTTGAACCTGTTCTATTAAAGATGCTTTGGGTTTTGGTTGACCACTTTGTCTTAAGCAGATAGCTACTCTTTGAGAGTTATCTTCATAGTCTTTTTTCATCACTTCGCTTCTCATGCATCTTTGAACAAATTTATCGCCTTCTTCATTTTTTCTTTTTTTAGGTATTGGCATAAATAATCTCAGCAGTTTTAGTCCATGAGTATTTTTTACTAGTTTCTATACCAGCAGGATTAGATCTAATATTATTATTATACACATATCTCATAGTTTCAATAACATTATCCATTTCCCTTTGACCGATTTTCGCCCAACTTCCTTGACCAAAAAACCATTTGTCATCATTAGCCAATTCTTTATCTTGGATATCTATTAAAAATGAATTATTTTTATCACAATAATGGGTATGTGCCGAATAATTAGTAACAATACATGGTTTATTCATGCTCATAACTTCCAGTATTTCGTTATTCCATCCTTCTGCCCTGGATATAAAAACTCCACAATCTGCTTGAGATATAGTATTAGCCAATTGATTTTGGCTATCATATCTTGGAAAAATCGTGATCTTAGATGATAATTTATTATATTTTACCATATCAATCCAATATTTAGTTTCATCTTCTGTTAAAAATGGATTATGAGGAAAAAGCCATAATTCTACATTATCATTTATGGAAAATGCTTTTTCAAAACATTTCAATAAGATATCTTGCGATTTTCTTTTTTCCCATTTTCCAATATGACAAAATACATATTTATCGTTAGTTTTTGGATTATTTTCATTAAAGATTTTTCTATCAACACCCAAAGGACAAACTACTATAGGTATAGTAACTCCATTATCTAATAATATTTGTTTTGACCACTCCGTAGCAGTAAAAACCGTATCACAAGAATTTATATTATGAGTTTCTATTTCTGATAAAGTATCCAATTCAAAAAATGGAAAACTACAATATTTGCCGCTGCCAATTCTGGATGCTAAATCATGTTGATGCCATATTTTCACACAGGTAGCATTCTTATCATACAGCCTAGAATTAGATATACACTGTTTAAGAGTCGCAATTTCATCATTATTATTGATATTAATTTTTCCCATTGGGAATAATGAAACATGAGATATTTTATATAATTCATTTAGTATATTGAGAGATGTTATACCATAACCAGTATAACCAATTGGACATTGTAAATTAATTTTTTTCATATAATTTATTATGTGTGTTGTTTACTTGAATAAATGTTGTCTTTTTCCCAAAATCTTTTATTTTACTAGCTCCAATATATGTACAAGCGCTTCTTATTCCACCAAAGATATCCTGTAAAATAATAGATGCCGGTCCCTTATATGGCACAGTAACACATTTCCCTTCTGCTGTTCTATATTTCGCTACTCCATTATGATGTTTATCCATCGCATTTGTGCTACTCATTCCATAGTATTGTAAAGATATTTTTCTTTTTATCGAATCATTTTCAGGATCAATAGGTTGCCAAAATCCAGGAGCAGAAGATCCTGGATCTATATAATATTCATATTTCCATTCTCCTTCACACTCATCAGCTCCAGCAAACATACTTCCTAACATTACAAAATCAGTATTGCCACCAAATGCTTTGCAAACATCTCCGACTACTTTGCAACCTCCATCGGAACAAATATGTCCACCTAGTCCGTGAGCAGCATCAGCACATTCCATTACAGCGCTCAATTGAGGATATCCCACGCCTGTTTTTAAACGGGTGGTACATACACTACCAGAACCTATACCAACCTTAACTATATCAACCTTTCCGTGAATAATGAGTTCCTCCGTCATTTCTGGAGTTACAACATTTCCGGCCATTAAAATAGACTCTGGAAATAGTTTTCTAATATGCGCTGCTGTTTTTACAAATTGTTCGGTATATCCATTGGCAATATCTAAACATATATTTGGACCAGGGCAATGCTTACCTTCTGTAAGGTGATTATGAACGTAAGAAAGTTTTTCTAGATCTTTTTGACCAGTTCCGATAGAATAAAAAACTAGATCTTTATTTGGAATATCTGGATTACTATAAAAATCAATATATTCATATGGCAAATAATGCTTATGCAAGCAAGTTATTGCACTTTGCTTTACCAATGATTTCGCCATAGCGAAAGTGCCAACAGTATCCATGTTAGCAACCATGATAGGAACAGCTAATAATTTTCTTGGAGAATATTTAAATTTGAATTCTCGCTGAATACAAACATCGGATCGACTGTTTAATGTTGATCTTTTTGGACGAATCAAAACATCGTCAAAATCTAATTTAGTTTCATTAATTATTTTTTGCATATTTTATTACATTCTTTATAAAAGGAATCTATAAATTTTTCTATATTAAGCTGATCAATTAATTTTGTATTTGTTTTTAAATATTCATGTGCTTCTAATATTTTATCAGAATTATTAGATAGCGATGACGCATGATTAATATCTCTAAAATATAATGGATAATCTTCTCCAAGATATTCTACTACTGATGGTAATTTATTAACTAATATTGGAGTTTGAGATGAAATACATTCTACTATAGTATTACTAGCAACGCAATCATAAAAATTAACATAAATTAATGACGATTGTAATAACTTATCATATACATAGTCATTAACAGATGTTATATATACATTTTTTACTTTACCAGAGGTATTAGCATTTATTAAATTGAAACTATCCTTTATATCATCTTGACTAAGTATATCTTTTTTTCCTAATATAATATTTTCAATATCCAGCATTTTACCAGCAAAACGATCTCCATATAGCCAAATTTTATTAAGATTAGTTTCTAGCTCCCAAAAAGAATGCATCTTTCTCATCCAATATCCTGCTTGTATGATTGTTTTTGTTTCTAAAAACATATCATATTTCCAAGTTTTTGATGGATCCATTTTTGGAACAGGGTGCTTTAAAGATTTGACGGGAACATCAATATTGTATTTATCAAATAGCAATTGCACTTGCTCTTTTAAATGATCACTCAATACAAAAATCAATTCACAGTTTTCTAACGATTCCAAAAAGTCTTTATTATGGAGTAGTAGTTTGATATTTTGATTATAATCAAACCATCTTGGCATATTAATTGGATTATGTAAGAATCCTATCCATTTATTAAGTTTATATGTTTGTATTTTTTGAAATGCTATTTCAGATTCTAAATTGGTATTAGATGATATCTGTTCCCATACATTATAACTGGTATTCCATTGATATATAATATCATTATTAATGAAAATATCTGTTGCATTATATGAAAATAAATTATATCCTCTAATTAATCCATATCTTTTATTGTTAATTAATATAGATTTATTATCATTATCATTTCTAAAAGTATGATCAATAAAATCGTTACAGTATAAGTTATTACCAGATTTATTATTAATAATATGATTATGTTTTTTTACATTTGACATTACCCACGACCAGCCAAATCTATGAGTAAATTTACTTTCTTTAATCAATAAATTATCTGGAGTTTTTGTTGTGATCTTATTTGATTTTTTGGTTGTGGATATGTCAATATTTGACAGACATTTTTGAAATTCTGATGCAAAATAATCTATTGTCAATTCTGTTTTTGATAAATTTTTTAAATATTCTGCACTTGATTGTATACTATCATATGTTAATAAATCTTGTATTTGATCATGTTTAGTAAAATATGATGGATAATTTTTACCAAGATATTCTACTACGGCTGGGTGTTTATTAATAATTAATGGTGTGTTTCTAATTACAGATTCTATGATTGCATTATTGCACGACGTATCATATAAATCTAATAATACAACAGACTGTTCCAAAATCTTATCATAAAAATTATTATCCTGCCAATTTAAAATTTTAACTCTTGTTTTATCAATATCAATATTTTTATATGCAATTTCGCGTTCAAGATTATTTATAGCCATCTCAAGATGGGAAGGTAATAAAATCTTATCAATTTTTTTGGTACTATATACACTAAAAATTGTTGATAGATTCCTCAAAAAATACCCTATTGAAAGAAGTTTAACGCCTGTATCATTATAAAATGTTTTGAATTTATTGAAATCCCATTCGTATAACCCAAATTCTGTTGGGTGTTTAAGAACAAAAATTGGAATATTTTTAAATTGCTTAAAATTATCTAATAAATAATTTTTTAAATATTCTGATAATACAAAAATTCCTCTACAATTTTCTAAAGATGTTAGAAATACATCTGAATTTAAAAAGTAATGAATATCTATTGATATCTTATAATTATCTTCATACCAAGGACATATTTTTGGTGGATGATGCAAAAACCCAATCCATGGTTTTTTATATGGTATAATTTTTTTACTCAGGTTTAATTCAAAATTATAACCAAATGTAATATCTATAAAATCATCTAATAATATGCTATCTCGGTTATGAAATTTCATCAAACCATTCATAGTATAACCCCAGCCAGATCTGTGTGCTGAGAAATGCGTGGGATTATTAATATTGATTGTTTTCATATATTAAAAAAATACCATCTATTATGATTAGTAATTTCTTGATCATCATTAATATGGTATAAATATTGTTTAATTTCATCCCAACGAGAAAAGATCATTTGATGAGGAATTGTTCCAAATAACCAATCTGGAGCATTATTTTTACCCTGAACCATATGAATTATAATAGGCTTTTTCTGTCTATTTGCCCAAAAAATTTCTTCATATGTGCCACAAGGATGAATATCTAAATCAAGATTAACTATTAAAAAATCACTTATATCAACCAATCTTAAATCAACAGAACGAATTACCTTCATCAATTTTGATAGTTCATCATAATTAGATTCTAATTTTAATCTACTTTTAAGATTATGAGTTGATGAGTCTTCCATGCCTATAACAGAAGGTTTTTTTATAGGATTAAAAACCATAATACCAAGTGACTCTAAAAATGGGGTTATATTATCTCTCCATCCATTTCCTCTATCTGCTACTCTATCCATAGCACCAGCAAGATAAACTCTTTGATTATTTAATCGTTGGCTCATAATATTCTTGTAAAAATCCTACAATAATAGCAATTAAAAAAATTATTATATACACTATATATTATTTTGTAAAAGGAGACTTTGCCAATCTTCTGATTTTTTTCCGC
>Ga0315903_10005283_pt1 | contig 16887 bp, 16 predicted proteins | sample LakEriMetagenome_7_FD_203524 | JGI IMG/M metagenome (GOLD analysis project Ga0315903, IMG submission 203524) | Freshwater fungal communities from buoy surface, Lake Erie, Ohio, United States - Buoy 2 MA119 | ecosystem: Environmental > Aquatic > Freshwater > Lake | place: USA: Lake Erie, Ohio...
GGCGAGAGCGCATTAAAGCTCATGCCGGGCGGCAACATCAAGCCTTTTTGCGAGCCACTGACAGTCACATCAACGCCCCACTCGTCATGCCTGTAATCGGCTGATGCCAAGCCTGAAATGGTGTCCACCATGAGCAGGGCAGGATGTTTGGCGTTGTCAATGGCACGGCGCACAGCCGCAATGTCGCTCGTGACACCTGTGGAGGTTTCGTTGTGCACCACACACACCGCCTTGATGCTGTGCGATGTGTCTTGCTTCAAGCGCTCTTCAATTTTGTGAGCGTCTACACCATGGCGCCAACCCTCGGCGCCTGGCAAGCCCAATAACTCAGCTTTGATTCCCAAACGGGCTGCCAACTTAAACCACAGTGAAGCAAAGTGGCCGGTCTCATACATCAGCACATGATCGCCGGCACTCAAGGTATTGACCAATGCTGCTTCCCATGCACCCGTGCCAGAGGCTGGGTAAATCATGACGGGGTGCTGGGTCTTGAAAATGGCCTTCATGTTGGCCATCAATTTCAGGCCTAACACGCCAAATTCTGGGCCTCGGTGATCGATGGTGGGCAAGCTCATGGCTCGCAAAATTCGATCTGGAACCGGTGACGGGCCAGGAATTTGCAGGAAGTGGCGGCCCGTTGGATGAAAGTCAAGCTGAAGCATTAAAAAGCATTCCTAAGAATTAATTTGAATTTAACGACAGAATAGCGGGAATTCTTATTTTCCTGATGTGGAAAAACCCGTATTTCTTGTTGAATCAGTCCCCCATGAACACATTGACAGTCAGTGCCCCAGACTCAGCGCTTGAAACTTACGAGCAAGTTGCCGCTGCCAGCAATGAGGTGGCTGGCCTCTTGGCCATGCGTTTGAGAACTGAAACGCAAGGCGAAGTGCTGTTTTCTGCCGCCGACCGCGGCCGCTACGCCACCGACGCCTCCATTTATCAAGTGACGCCTTTGGGTGTGTTTGTGCCCAAGCACCCCGAGGAAGTGGCCACGGCCATGGCCATTTGCCGTGACTTGAAGGTGCCCATCGTGCCAAGAGGCGGCGGCACCAGCCAATGTGGTCAAACCACTGGTGTGGGTTTGGTCATCGATCACAGCAAACATGTTCGAAACATCCTCAACCTAGACCTCAACGCAGGAACCGTAGAAGTGCAACCTGGCATGGTCCTAGACGCCCTGAATGCTTCTCTGAAAAAGCACAGTCTCTGGTTTCCTGTCGATGTTTCAACCAGTGCGCAAGCCACATTGGGCGGCATGGCGGGCAACAACTCTTGCGGCAGCAGGTCGATTGCCTTCGGCAACATGGTTCACAACGTAGTGGGTGCCAAGGCTTGGTTAAGCAATGGCGAGCTGCTTGATTTTTCTCAGTTTGAAAACTCCATTGGCCGTGCAAAGCAAATTGGCGAGTTCGTGAAACAACTGGCTGTGCAGCATCAAGCCGAACTCCAAACCCATTGGCCCAAAGTTTTAAGGCGCGTTGCTGGTTACAACCTGGACATTTTTGACAACCAAAATGTGCGCCCCTACACCCATGATGGCAAAGTGAATTTGTCGCATTTGTTGGTGGGCAGCGAAGGCACGCTGGCCATGACCCAATCGCTCACCTTAAAGCTCAGCGAGCTTCCCACCAACAAGGTGTTGGGCGTGGTGAACTTCAACAGCTTTCACAAAGCCATGGATTCTGCGCAGCACATCGTGAAGCTGGGCAAGGGCACCTTGACCGCCGTAGAGTTGGTCGATCGAACCATGATTGACTTGTCATTGAAAATTCCCGCCTTCGCGCCCACCATTCGCACAGCCATCATTGGCGAGCCCGAAGCCATTTTGTTGGTTGAATTTGCAGGCACAGACAAAGAAAAGCTAAAGCACGAATTGAAGCAATTGGTAGCGCTCATGGGCGACATAGGCTTGCCCAACAGTGTCGTGGAAATGGTGGAAGACGCACCGCAAAAGAATCTTTGGGAAGTGCGCAAAGCAGGCCTCAACATCATGATGAGTTTGAAGGGCGACGGCAAACCAGTCAGCTTCATTGAAGACTGTGCTGTGCCCTTAGAACATCTGGCTGAGTACACCGACGCTTTGACTCAGGTCTTTCACAAACATGGCACTAAAGGCACATGGTATGCCCATGCATCGGTGGGCACTTTGCATGTGCGGCCTATTTTGGACATGCGCCGTGATGGCCCGCAAAAGATGCGCGCCATTGCCGAGGAAGCCAGCGAACTTGTGCGAAAGTACAAAGGCGCCTACAGCGGAGAACACGGCGATGGCCTGTGCCGCGGTGAATGGATTGAGTGGCAGTTTGGCCCAACCATTCAACAAGCATTTGGCCAAATCAAACAGCACCTCGATCCGCTCAACTTGCTCAGCCCTAACCGCATCGTGAACCCGCCCAAAATGGATGACACATCGCTCATGCGTTTTGGCAATAATTACAAAATCATTCCTATTCAAACCGCATTGGATTGGAGTGCATGGAACGTTCACAACGACGCCGCCACAGAACAAACCACTGCGCCCGGTACAGGTCAAGACCCAGCGCAAGGCTTGGCCAAAGCAGTTGAAATGTGCAATAACAACGGCACCTGCCGAAAATTTGATGCAGGCACCATGTGCCCTAGCTTCAGAGTGACACGCGATGAAGTTCATGCCACACGCGGTAGGGCCAACACACTTCGGCTCGCATTGAGTGGCCAACTGCAAGGCGGCCTAGAAAGCCCTGAGGTGAAGGAAGCAATGGACTTGTGTGTGGGTTGCAAAGGTTGCAAACGCGATTGCCCGACCGGCGTTGACATGGCGCGCATGAAAATTGAAGTGCAACATCATTACAACGAAAAGCATGGCTTGCAGTTGAAAGACACTTTGATTTCTAACTTGCCACGATATGCGCACATTGCATCGCAATGGCCCGTTCTTATGAACCTGCGCAACCAATCACCCTTGTTGGCCAAGTTGGCAGAGTCTCTAACGGGGCTGTCAGCAGAGCGCTCATGGCCTGAATGGAAAAAAGACCATTTCTTCAACGGTCCTCGTGTCGGTGTTTCGGCAGAAGAGGTCTTAAACGCCAGCAAACCTGTGGTTTTGTTTGTAGACACTTTCAATGGCTATTTCGAATCTGAAAATGCTTGGGCTGCCCACGATGTTTTGTCAGCGGCGGGTTATCAAGTTCACATTGCAAGTCGCACCAAGCAAGACACACCCAGCCAGCACCTTTGTTGCGGCCGTACCTATTTGGCCAGCGGCCAAGTGAGCAAGGCCAAAGAACATGCGCAAGCTTTGCTAGAAGCGTTGCTTCCCTTTGCACAAAAAGGCATTGCCATTGTGGGTTTAGAGCCATCGTGCCTTTTAACCCTCAGAGACGAGTCCTTGGTCATGGGCTTGGGTGAAATGGCTGACACAGTGGCAGCACATGCTGTGTTGTTTGAAGAATTTTTAGCAGCAGAAAATAAAGCTGGAAAACTTGATTCACTCAAGGCCAAATTGGGGGCTGCTCAAAAACCAATTTTGGTGCACGGTCACTGCCACCAAAAAGCCTTTGGTTTGATGTCCTCAGTCACTCAAGTGATTCACCTCATTCCACAAGCCAAAGTGGATTTGATTGAAAGCAGCTGCTGCGGCATGGCCGGTTCTTTTGGGTATGAAGCATCACATTTGGAAGTTTCAAAACAAATGGCAGAGGCCAACTTATTGCATAGCATTAGAAACAACAAAGATGCTTGTGTGGTGGCCGATGGCACCAGTTGCAGGCATCAAATCTTGGATGGCACTGAAAGAAATGCCATTCATGCTGCGTTGTTGTTGGCCCAACATTTACAGAACTAACACTGTCCCGCTTTTCACTTTAAATAAGTGAGCGAGCCAGGCCTGCAATTTAATTTTTAGGGCGAAACATTGCACAAACAATGCGCTGCAGCGCCAAAGGGCTGTTTCTTTTCAATGACTGTTTGCAACCAAGCTAGGTCTTGACCCAAGGTATTCAACAACAAAGCATCAGGCCCAGCATGCCCTGACATCACGCGCCATTCTGGTATGGCCATGGATTCACCTGCTAACCATCCAAACTGGCCCATGAATTTTTGCGCAAATCTTTCAAAGGGTGAAGTTTTGGGTCCTACATATTTAAAAGGAAGCACTTTGTCACTGCTGTTCGCCCCATCAGGTTGAGCGACAAGTGCTCTGGCCGCCTCCACGGCATCTGCAAAACTACCCAGCTTGTCAATCAGTTTGTGTTCAACCGCTTGAGCGCCTGTCCAAATTCTGCCTTGCGCTAAATCATCAACTTGCGCCAGGTCGATTTTGCGCGACTGGGACACCTTGCCAATGAAATCTGCATAAATGTTTTCAATGCTCAATTGCACCAAGGATTGCATGCGCGGGTCTAAGGCTTTTCTGGGGTCGTAAGCACCGGCTAGCCAACTGGTTTGGTATCCCCCAGTGTTCACACCTATTTTGCTCATCAATCCTTCACCTGTAGGCAACATGGCAAACACGCCAATTGACCCCGAGATGGTGGCGGGATCGGCAATGATCACATCGGACGCCATTGAAATCCAATAACCCCCTGATGCCGCCAGGTTGCCCATGGAAACCACAACAGGTTTACCTTTGTCTTTGGCAATTTGCAACTGTTCTCGAATAAGCTCTGAGCCGAATACGCTACCTCCCGGCGAGTTGACTCTGAGCACAATGGCTTTGACGTCTGGGTCGTCGGCGGCTTTTCGAATGCGTTCTGAGGTCGAAATACCGCCAATTTTGCCGGCAGGGGCACGTCCATCACCTATTTCACCTTCGGCCACCACGATGGCGATGTGTTCACCTTTGACTTTTTTAACTTCAGACACAAGATAGTCTTTCCAGCCAACCTGACGGAAAGATTGAATGCCTTCGTCTTTGCCAAGCTCTTTCATGAGCGTTTCACGCAATGACTCAAATGTTTGCACGCCATCTAGCCACTTCCAATCTAGAGCCAACTGGGCTGCATTGCCTTTGACGTTGACGAACGCTTCAGGTAGGTTTTCCATGTTTTGATCAATGCTGCCCGCAGGTAAGTTGCGAGCCTTTTCAACCCCACCCGTATACAAACGCCATAACGCATCGTAGACATGCGCTTCGGCTTTCAAAGCTTGCTGAGATGGCGCATTCAAAACGAAAGGTTCACCTGCAGACTTGAATTGGCCCACTCGAATGAGATTGGCTTTGATACCCAGTTTGTCTAAGGCGTCTTTGTAGTAATTTCGGTTTCGGCCAAAGCCCTCAATCAACACGCCACCCATGGGGTGTGACAACACTTGATTGGCATGTGCCGCCAAATAATATTGGCGTTGGTCGTAAAAGCCAGACCAAGCTATCACATGTTTGCCAGATGCTTTGAATTTTTCAAGGGCGCTGGCTGCCTCACGCAAAGAAACCAAGCCGCCCCCCTGAAAATCGTCTAACTTCAAAAGCACTTTGTCTATGTGCTTGTCTTGGGCGGCTAAGTCGAGCGTCATAACCAGATCGCGCAGGCGAACCGTATCGTTGGCCTTGCCCTGCAACTCGCCAATGAACTTGTCCTTGAAACCGCCAGGAGACTCTTCAACCAGCACGCCTTTGAGATCCATGACCAGGACCGTATGGTCATCTAGACTGACTTTGTCAGAATAAAACACCACCCAGCCAATACCTAGCGCATACAAAACAACACCAACTACCAACACCACTTTGAAGCCATTGATCATCCAATCGGACAATTTCAAAATGCCGCGATTGACCTTTGTGAAAATATTTTTGATTTTTAAGAAAACAGAGTTCATGAGGGTTCCACAGTCTTTGTGGCCGTACTTGATTTTTTCAACACTTCACGTTCTTTTTCGTACTGATCGTAATTGGGCAAGGCTGAAGGTTTCTGTGTTGTACCCGTTGTCTTGGCTTTTTCATTGCCTCGAACACCCTCGTAGACAGATTGATTGCTGATGAAGCCACACGCTGTCAATGACCCCAGCATGATGAATAGAAGCGTTAATCGGTAATTCACATCCATCAGCATATCTCATTCTCACTAGATGAGCCGCGATGTTCATCCAGCTTTGCTAGATGGCAGTATTTGAAGCCACATACAATATGTGTAGCTCTTAGCTTACAAGAGCCTGCTCTTTCACTTTTTGACAACGGGAATCTGCACATGACCATAGCAAATACCTTGGGCTTTTGGTGGGCCTGGCCAGCTGCCCTTTTGGCCTACATTCTTTTTAGAGCTTGGTATGACAACTGGCATGGCCCCTTAAGCAAAGAGGAAATTGAACAGTTCATGAGTATCACTGCTGAATTACCGGGGCCTCACCATACCGATCGAGCGGTCTTGCGTGAATTTCTGGAAGCTGACGACGGCAAAGAGTTTGTCATGTGCAACCTCGTGAAGCTGTTTCCTCATCCAGTGGCTCACCCCTTCACGGGGGCCCCCACACCCGCACAAGACTTGCTGCAAGAATATGTCAAACAATTTGTCGGGGTACTGCTATCTGGCGGAGGGCACCCTGTGTTGGCCGGCCGCAAAGTAGCGGGGTACATCGACGCTTGGAATGCACCGCCAGATCCAGGGTGGTCTGTTGCAGGCATGATGCGATACCGCAGCAGGCGCGACATGATGAAGCTTGCAACAAATACAAAATTTCTCAAGGCTCACCCCTTTAAGCATGCAGCAGTGCTGCAAACCTATTCTTTTCCTACCCAAGTAGTGGCAGAAATGGTGCTGCGCCCGCGCAGTGCTGTGGGCTTGGTGCTGGCATTGGCAGCCGCACTGATTCACCTAGGCTCAATTCTATTTGGCTAAGATGAGAGCCAGTTAAACCCATGAACATTGTGCTTCGCATAGACGACCTCACAAGTGATGAGTCGCAATCAATTGTGCATGAACACATGGCGGGCATGCTTGACAACACCCCCATTGAAAGTGTCCACGCATTGCCCTTAGACAAGTTGCGTCAGCCCCATGTGACTTTTTGGACAGCCTGGTTGGACACTGAACTGTGCGGGTGTGGGGCTCTTCAAACGCTAGATCAAGCGCATGGTGAGGTCAAGTCGATGAGAACGAGAGCCAAATTCTTACGGCAAGGTGTTGGTCAAGCCGTTCTATCGCACATCGTCGCAGAAGCTGACTCAAGAGGTTTGAAAAGATTGAGTTTAGAAACAGGCTCAGCAGAATCATTCGCAGCCGCACGGTCTATGTATCTGAAAAACGGATTTGAATTCTGCGGACCATTTGGTGACTACAAGTCAGATCCACACAGCTTGTTTATGACCAAGCTGCTTTGATTCACGCACTCAAGACAAAGAAGCAGCGGCGAGTTCATCAAGGACGCGCGTCACGGGTGTTTGCCGCCCTGAATGGGTAGGCAAATCGAATTTGTTAGACTATTTAAATGACTAGCGATAAAATATTGGTTTTAAAAAAGTACAAAAGTCAGTGTCTAATTTATTAGACAGGAAAGACTGACAAAGTATTTTGATTCTTCAAGGCAGACATAAATGACCACTGTAAAAAAAATTATTGATCAAAAAGCCAACACCATCTTCTCTGTCAGAACATCTGACCCGGTTGAGAGTGTCTTGAAAATTATGCGAGATTTTCGCGTCAGAGCCGTATTGGTCATAGATGACGGCGAATTGAAGGGCATCGTCTCACAGGGCGATTGTGCAATCAAAGTATTGTTACCCCACAATAATCCTGCAGAAGTTTTGGTCTCCAAAATCATGACACCAAATCCTTTGACTGTGAAACTCACGAACTCATTAGATGAGTGCATGGCAATCATGGTTCACAAACACATTAGGCACTTACCTGTATTGGAAGCAAACAAAGTGGTGGGCGTTATCTCCGTTGGCGATATGGTCAAAAATATCATTGAACAACAAGGCAATCAGATCAAGTTTCTAGAAACCTACATCAAAGGTCATGGTGCTTGATCTTATTGAGGCAAATCACATATCTTGCTCATTGTTCTTTTTTGACAATCTCGAGCCGTATTGAATGATGAGCGTAGAAATTGCAAGAAGCAGAACTGCGCATCCCTCGTAGATCAGATCAACTGTGCTTATGCCTTTGCCTTGAAGAATAATCAGTCGGCAAAGGGCCGTGATGGCAATGAAAATAGGCAAGGTGATTGGAATTTTTCTATATTGATAAAAAGCTGCAACCATTCCCAAAACCTCGGCATAAATAAACATCAAAAGCAGATCAGTTAAGGCAATTTTCCCTATTTGAATCACGGCATACATTTCTGCACCAACGCTGAATATAGTGAGCAATGCAATGAAAAATAAAATACATTTTTCTGCAGCGATGATCAAGTTATAAATATTCATTGCGGGCCTCCTGATGGATGTCATTTGCAATCTAACAATTGTTGTTTAGTCAAGCTTGTGGAACTTTAACCAAAATACGTTAGAACACTCAAGAGTATTTTATCGAAACGACCCATACTTTCTCCAATAGCGCCAATAATGCCCCCCTATTTAACAGTTAATCCCTGACGGGATATGAAAATGCATACTTGCTACGGCTGGCTGAGTGTCGCTTCGTATGTTTGTCCGTTGGGTCTCCTAAATACGAGGGTCTTTGGCATTTCTTGAAAAAAATTCATATGTGATTTAAGCAAAGCAGTGTCTGTGCCTGGAAGAGATAAATCCTGAACCCGAATCAATTCATCGCCAAGTGACAAACCTGCAGTATCCGCTTGCGATCCTGGCTCAACAAGATTCACCGAGACCTTGATGACCTTTGGATTGAAAAATCCATCCGCCTGAACCTGTAGACCAAAACCAAATCTTTCAGATACTTGAAGTGCAGCAGGATGCGTCACGACCATGACAAGCGCAACAAGGAAAGACATCTGGACAGTTCTGAAATTGATGAAGGGCATAGTAAGTCTGAAAATGCAGATGAAATACGATTACATCTTTGCGTAAAAGGTTCTCATCTCTTGCATGGAAAGTTTTTTACCTGCCTGAGTTTTTTTTGGTACAGCCAATTTAGATTGCTCGTGACCCCGGAGAATTTGATCCTCTGACAAATCATATTTCCTCATCAGGTTTCGCAAACTCTCACGAACCCCTGCTATTTCAGCATTTTGCATTGCTAGCCTCTCTGACTCTATGCGCCGTTGGCGATCCAATTCATCGATGCGAGCTTGCTCAATCATTCGCTCAAGCGCCATCTTTTGACTGAGTAGGGTTTGTATATTTGACATGAAATGATCCCTCAAGAAAAAATTTAGTTAGATGCAAATCAATTGAACACAATCAAATAGTAGTCACACAAATACCAAATGTCTGACAAAGTCTGACCAGCTTGGCAAGGTAAAAAGATTTCACAAACTAAACCATAACTGTTAGCCTTGTGGAATGAAAAAAATACTTTCAAAATATATAAGTTACTTAATGATTAGCGTATTTGCATGGATTGCAAATGCTTCTGCTGGCGATGTTCAGTACAAAATTGAAACATTCAACGATGCCTCTTCTAACCTACAGATTGAATCTATTCCAGAATCAAAATTTTCTTTGACATCTGGCGAAATTAGACAGTCGTATCAAAAAGGAAATCTTTGGATCAGAGTGACAATTGAAAAGAATAAGCCAGATTTAATTTTATATTTTCAGAATCCAGCAATTGATGAAATTGCAGTTTTTTCGCGAGATGAAAGCAAGTTGGGGTCTTGGAGGAGTTCTACGATACCGTTCAAAGAACTTCTGCATGGTCATGCATTGAATACAGTCATTGGTAATAATTTGACGCAGCCTATCGAGTTTTATTTGCAAATTAAGTCTTTGTCGCCAAAGCAATTTAATGTCATGGTGCTTAGTGAATTTGAAGCGCAAAAAAAAGAATTCACAAAATATGCCATCCTTAGCTCGCAAGTGACCGCCGCTGTTATTTTGATGGTTTGGGTCTCCTTGCAGAATTGGCTTGCCAGATCAAAGATTTTCATCACAGTCATGATTTCTGCGTCACTGTTTGTTTTAAGTCGCTTGAATTATTTTGGATTTTTTTTGGACGATATCCATCCCAACTCAAGCAGGTATTTAAATTTAAACATGATTCTTTTCACCTCCCTGATCAGTGGCGGGACATTGATGGTGAAAGAAAGTTTTGGGAGACTGTTTACCAAACAACAACATCATTATTTTTTAGCGTTGTTTGGATGTTCACTGATGCCATCTTTTGGTTTATTGATTGACATACCAAGATCCTACATTGTGATGTCCTCTTTAGGGGTCAACTTTTTAATGGTAGCAACCTTATTCAACTTTCTGATCTCAATTTTTATTGCACAAAAGAATTTGGTTTGGCACTACAAATTTCAATTGATTATTTTGATCACGTATTCGCTGATGTCAACAATACCTGGCTTGTACTTTATTGCACCCCAACTGTTTCCCTTTAATCTTGGAATTCCTGCTTACAGAGATTTCTTTTATCCTGTTCTGGCGTTTTTAATCATGGCTCTTATGCTCAGTGAGCAAAGAGAGAAAGAAATGGACACTATTTTCAATATGGCCGTCACAAAGGCCAATGCCGATCTGATGGTTGAAAAAAACAAAAATCAACATGTATTCTTAGGTATGTTGCTGCATGAGATCAAAACGCCACTGAGCGTCATTAAATTTGGCGCTGCAGCACTCACTAAAACTGAGCCGAAAACCCAGCTTTGGACGTCAAGAGTGGACTCGGCTGCCGACGCCATCAACCACATCTTGAATCAGTGCTTGTTAGCAGATAAGTTTGAATTCGGTCTCTCGGGTTACGCTGAAGAACAGATAGATATTCACAACGAAATTTCTGTATTGATTGAACGTCTTCGCTATTTAAATCCTACATACCTCGAAAGGATTGAGTGGCAGTTTAGTGATGAGTTGTCAACCAACACAGTCGCTTTAGTAGACCCGGTATTTTTCCGTTCAATTTTAGAAAACCTGATTACAAATGCTTTGAAATATTCCGAGACAAATTCAAAGGTATTTTTATTCGTTGTCAACAACATATCTGCCGCCGATGACAAGATTGAATTTCAAATTAAAAACAAAATTGGTAAAGTAGGTCCACCACACATCGACAAGATTTTCACCCGTTATTACCGTGCGGAAGAAGCTCAAGGCTATTCAGGCACAGGCTTAGGACTTTGGCTGGCAAACCAGCAGGCCACCGAAATGGGCTCAAGTATTCACTGTTCATTTGATGAATTTTGGACCACTTTTTCATTCCAAGTTCCCAAGTTCAATGGCCTCATATGAATAATCCAATTGACATTCTCATTGTCGAAGACAACTATGCGCTGCGGGAGTCTTTGTCAGATTACCTTCAAGGTGAGGGATTTAACTTGCGCTGCGTAGACGATGGTCAAGAGCTTAATGAAGCCCTTGCTAAACGCGCGTGTGATGTTTTGGTACTTGACTTAAATTTGCCAAATGAAGATGGTATTTCCATATCGCAGCGGATCAGGACTGCTTATCCCAAAATGGGTATTATCATTTTGACTGCTAGGATTCAAGGAAAAGACAGGACTCAAAGCTATGAAAGTGGTGCCGACATTTATTTGACCAAACCCGTCGCCCCCGATGAGCTAAAAACTGTTTTACTGAATTTAAGCAGACGGATTGGTCGCATTCAAGTCACCAATCAATGGATCTTTGATCCGAAGACATTCTGTCTCACCTCACCTAACGAACAACCTATCAAATTCACAGCGACTGAAAGCGCTGTATTTCTTGAATTAGCTGTTGCTGGTGGCCTGCTTCCTTTTCACACACTCATTCAAAGATTCGGCGAAATTGATTCTTCGGAAGAAAACAACAAGGTAAGATTTGAAAAGTTGATCAGCAGAATTCGATCTAAAATCAGACCTTACTTTCAAGAAGAGATCGCCATTCAGTCGGTTTACAAACAAGGCTATCAATTGATGATAAAAGTTACCGTAAAAGGCGAATAATCAAACGGATACACAGCCAATGATTTGATGACAGCCCTTGTTTAAGCCATCACGACTGTTAAGCTTGGACTGATCTGGAGGCTTTAATGAAACACAAATTTGCCATCATTGGGCTCGGCATCATGGGGCGACGGATGCTGGAAAACGTTCTACGGCACCCTGCCTTTGAAGTCTGCGGCGTATGGGATCCCTCGGCTGACTCTGTTGACAAAACACGCTTGATTGCACCAAACGCTCCCATTTCGCAAAGTGCTCATGCAGCCATGCGCGAAGCGCATGTGGTGTACCTGGCTTGTCCGCCAGGGCCTCGTAAAACCTACGCATTAGAGGCTGCGGCCAATGGACAGGGCGTCTTCATGGAGAAGCCCTTGGGCACAGACAACGTTCAAAGCCGAGACCTTCTCACTCAATTGGCAAAGGCCCGCTTACCGAGCGTCGTGAATTTCACGCAAGCTGCTTCGCGCGGTTTTGAGGAATTGACTCGCTCTATTCAAGCAGCAGAAGTAGGCGAATTGCTTGGCATTGACATCATCGTCAATTACCCCGCCTGGCCCCGCGCATGGCAAAAGGACGCTGATTGGCTTCGCTTTCGCCATGAAGGCGGATACACCCGAGAGGTCATTTCGCACTTCTTGTTTTTGGCTGGACGCTTTCTGGGCCCTTTAACTCTGCAGTACGCATTGCCTCGCTACCCACAAGACCCCTCCTTGTGTGAGTTGGACATGCTGGCCCGGCTAAGCACAGCAAAAGGCATTGCTGTCACTGTCATGGCCACAACCGGCGGTATGCAGCCTGATCGACAAGAGGTGACTGTGCGTGGCAGCCTAATGAGCTATCAGTTTAGGGAGTTTTACCAACTTTGGCGATCTGACGGCAGCACATGGGTAGAAGCGCTGGACTGGACTCAAGAAGACCCTCGCAGCAGCGCCTTGCAGCGTCAGTTGAGTGAAGTGGACCGATGGCTAAATGGCCAAACTCACAAACTTGCGACTGCCCAAGAAGCACTGGCTGTACAAGAACTTGTTGAGGCCATGCTTGTGGGCCACCCTAATGCAAATTAGATTCAATTTACAATGAAATAAAAAAGATATGGTCGCTAGATTAAAAAATGGGGATGTGATTTAAGTTATCGTGTTGGCAGAATCAAAATTTAAAAGTTATCAATAGGGAGGCAGTATGTTTCAAGTAGTCGTTCAGTCTGCTATGCGCCAATTGAAATCAAAATTGCGTTTACCACCCCTACCCAAAAATTCATCGCAAACAGATAAAAAATTTGAGCCAAAAGACAAAACTGGGCTCATTTTGGTACTTGCTATTGGTGGTGCGATATTGTTGATGGCTGTGTTTTCAAATCTACCAAGCAAGTAAGTAGACTTTGTTTGCCTTTAATTTGCAAGCTTAACATTGGCAGTCTTGGCGTTTTAAATCAGACTCAAATAAAGTCTGTAAAGTTTGGCTTGTCAGTCCTCACTCAAATTGAAAAGCACACCAATTACAAGAAATCCGAGCGAGAAGAAATACAAGCTTGTGGGATTTTCAGTTAGGAAGTGAACCACTAGCGCAACAAAAAGGACCAAGACGCCAACCATCATGAAGCCGATGGCAAAAGGATTGGAATTGGGATTGGTCATTAGCAACTTTCAATAGTTGCACCAATGTAGAAAACATCATCTAGTCTGTAAATTCGCCCCAAGCCGTACGGGCAAGCCCGTATTTCAACTCAAGTATTGACTGCTAAGCGTAAAAGGTCAGCAAGTGTCTTGATACCTAGTTTTTCCATCACCCGAGCTTTGTGAACCTCAACAGTACGAGGACTGATTTTGAGCAACTCCCCGATTTCACGGTGACTTTTACCTTGGGCAAGAACATCAAAAACTTCTTTTTCCCGAGGCGTCAACAAACTCAATTTTTGATGTTGTTGGATATTTTCGGTCGTAGCGGATAAATTCTGGAATGAACGACTGATAGATTCCAAAAGCTGCTCAAGTAGAAATGGCTTTTCTAAAAAGTCCACCGCATTGCCTAAAAATGCTTCACGCATCACTTGAACATCTGCAAAGGCAGTCAGAAAAATGATTTGAACTGGTGTCTTTAAACTGAGCAATCGATTTTGCAGTTCAAGTCCACTCATTCCCGTCATCTTTAAATCCAAAATGATACAAGCAGGGCGATTGGGTAAGCTAGAGAGAAAAGACTCTCCACTTTCATAAGTCCTGCAGTCATAGCCCTTCAAGCCAAGCATCAAGCTCAGTGAATCACGCACAGACGCATCATCATCAACAATGCATATCAGTTTGTTTTCAAACATCTATTTTGTTCCCTGTTGGTAATGAAACAACAAAACATTTTTTTGGTTTTGATCTGTATGAAATTGATCCATCGTTATTTTCAATCAAAGACTTGCTGATAGACAAACCCAACCCTAAGCCGTCCTTTTTTTCACTATAAAACGGCTTAAAAATAATTTCACTTTCGTAGATATCTAGCGTTTTTCCAGAATCAAAAATGTTAATTTCAATGCGATGCTGTTTATCAAATGCAAACATGACTTCAACGACTCCATCCGTGTTGGCTGACTCTATAGCATTCTTGATCAAGTTGCCTAATGCTGTTTTAACTTGAGTAATGTCTACCATCACCCAAACTGGCTCACTGAGATTTTCAATCTTTAACTGGACATTTAACTTTTGAGCGTAGCTTTCTAGCTGAGAAACTGTTTCATTCACCAATTGATCAACATCTGCTAATTTGATGTTTGACGCGCCACCAATAAAAAAGCTTCTCAAACCGCGCACAATCTCAGAGGCACGAATTGATTCTTTGATGATTTGATCTAGTGTTTTGCGCAATGTATTTTTGTTTTTTTCGTTTAACTCGTTGTGTTCACTTGACGAAAGCAACATCGCAGATTCAGCATAGGCATTGATAGCACTCATAGGCTGATGTAATTCGTGAGCGAGAGAACCAGCCAACTCACCCGCTGCCACCAACTGCAAGGTCTCTTTTAACTTTTCTTGGGTATGCAAACGCTCATCAACAACAGTACCAATGAGCAAACCTGTCATTGATAAAGTAAACATCACAATTTGCATATCAATCAAATCACTGGGCAGCACACCGACCTGCGTAAAACTGATCACTAAAGGTATTTGTACAACTGCTGCGGCAAATGTGGCGCCAGGCAAAGAATGAGCGGCACCAATCAATCCAACGGCAAAGAACAGCGGGAAAAAATATTTCATCTGCAATGCAATAGGCAAAGAAAAAACATAATATTCACATATCAAAAGTCCCAAAAACAAAAGCCAAAATGATTGACTTTGAAACATTTGCTTGAATTGGTCTTGTCTGTATGGATTTAAAAACAAAAGAGACAACGGAAGTACAACAACCAGTCCTAACAGATCACCCACAAAAAAACGATAACTCGCCTCTGCAAAATCTTCTTTGAGTAATTTACCAATGAAGGTTTGAAAGCCAACATACAAGATTGCAGTAATGACCGCGCCAATCACGCTAACCAAACTCAACTTAAATACTTCTACTCGGTTTTGAAGTCTTGGAACACCTTTCATTAGCTTGATCAAGACATAGGAAATACTTGCGTAGCAACCGATCAATATTGCATTTCCAATCAAAACAGAAGAAGAAAAGATAACTGAATCGCGGATCAACCAATCAGCAAATCCAATTGTGATAAACACCCAAGGAGCCCACATCAATCCCGCCCAAGTTAAGAAAAGTACTTGAACAGCGGCAGGCGGATTCCAAGGCGTGATGTTGAGCTGCCCCATTGGATGAATGAAACTTAGCCAATCTACACATACAAATACGCATGTGTACAACATTGCCAATTTCAAATTTTTCATTGAATGAGTCATATTTGATAAGTTTTAACTCAGCCTGATAAAGGCTAAGTTGCTTAAGCCACTATACCCAAGCCATATAGCCATCTTAAATACCTATCACCAAGCGTCATGCAAAACGACACTTTTTGACCATGTCAAGCAGACAGCCCGGTTCTCCTGCAGAAATCAAAAACGCAAACCTGATTTGTGCGTATAACTAGATTTTCAAGGAATTTCAGGTTAGGGACTTTATTCAAAAGTTTGAACAATCTAAGAGTTGGTCGTTGTGGTCATAGCTCTATTTGTGATTCAAACGAATTGAAAACAAATTGCGAAAAAAATGGGTACTCATTGGAGTACCCATTGGTGGTCTAGTCAGCTATCAGCCGCCAGGTGGCTTTGGAGCACCAGGAGGAAGTGGTTTACCTGGGGGGGGCATTGCGCCTCCTGGAGGTGGGGGCTTCCCTCCAGGTGGGGGCGGCTGCATTCCGCCAGGAGGTGGAGGTGGTGGCTTTCCTCCAGGAGGGGGTGGCTGCATTCCACCAGTTGGTGGTGGGGGCTTCCCTCCAGGTGGGGGCGGCTGCATTCCGCCAGGAGGTGGAGGTGGTGGCTTGCCTCCAGGTGGGGGTGGCTGCATTCCACCAGGTGGTGGTGGGGGCTTCCCTCCAGGTGGGGGCGGCTGCATTCCGCCAGGAGGTGGAGGTGGTGGCTTGCCTCCAGGTGGGGGTGGCTGCATTCCACCAGGTGGCGGTGGCTTCGCTCCGGGTGGTGGTGGTTTATTTGGATCTGCTTGTTGCGCAACTACAAAACTTGCGGTAGTTGCCACCAAACAAGCCATAAATAACTTAGATAGCTTCATGATGAAAGTCTCCTTGATTTAAACACTCAACGAATCAACGCTTAAGGTTGAGATTACAAACTACCTACCTCCCTGAGTTGGTTGCGGATAGGCGGCTTGTGGGTTTACAGGCTGTTGTTGTGCTTGTGTATAAGCCTGTTGTTGATACTGCTGTTGATACTGTTGGGTGTCGTATGCAGATTGCGCTTGCTGCCCACGCGGAGCTTGCGTGAC